>OLQI01001271.1_pt1 | contig 17091 bp, 14 predicted proteins | sample 1672171 | NCBI WGS metagenome assembly OLQI01 (sample SAMEA3136655, study PRJEB25190) | human gut metagenome
ATCTGTAATGATATGTTCTTTTTTTAATATTTGTCTGCTCACCACTCTGTTTCCCTTCTTGCTGATATACAATATTGATAATTACGCTTTTATTGTGACTAATTCTAATTTATCTAGCTAAATAATATCATACACCTTAGTTTTTAACATTAGCTATATTAACCAATTTAGCTAGAATTACAATTCTCTTATTGTTACCTCTTGTATCACAAGTAACCAAAGTCATTAATCGATCATCTTTATTTACTGAAACACCAGTCTTATACAATCCCCTATTAATGGAATCTGATATAAATGCATTAAATGAATTTGTTGAATCCCATTCTGTTTGAGTAAATTCTAAAGAATCATTCAAGTCGTTTAAATCAATATTCATGACTCCAAAGATCTGATATGTTCTAGTTTCATCTTCAGTGATGAATTTAAATGTATCATGCTTTTTATAATAGTTTTGATCTATATAACTCATTAAAGGTGTAAAAATAATGTTATCCCATTTACTCGAATGACCATAGATTACAACGTTTTTTGAATCTATATTTCCATCTGCCGATACAAATGGTATTCCGGCATTGGCATATTCTTTGTTGATATTCTTACGAACATAATAATCATTATTTGGTGCTTGTACAATCGGCTCATAAATAATTCGATCATCAAATTCTAAAATACCAACAACATCTTTATTTGTTTTTTTCAACAAAGATAAAGAAAGCTCCTTTTCAGAAGCTTCCTCATTCTCTTTATTTGATTCTTTTTTAGTCGTTTTTGTTTCTACATAATAATCCGAATAGTCATAAGATTTCTTTGCAGTAACTTGATTGTAGATAACTCCACCAATCAATCCCACTACAACTAGTGCAGCTGCTATTTTTATTCTTTTATGTTTCATACTATTTATACCCCTGTATTTGGAACAACGATACGTGCGTTTTCAAAATAATAAATAATTGTATCAGTTTCCTCATCCGCCTCTACTTTATAAGCTTTAGATTTATCAGCTAATTGATAAGAAGTTGGAGCTTTGATTTCCTTAAATTCATATTCATGACCATAAATTGCATCAGAAAGCACTGCTTTACCGTCTTTAATGACATGTTTAGTGACTTCATCACTTCCTACTTTTCTAGAATAATAAGTGCCATCATCAACATCTAAAACAATCTGTTTGTTTTCATCTGTTTTTACTGTCTTAATGATTTTAGAGAAGTCTTCTTTTTTAGAGATTTCATACTCTTCCCCTTTGTCTTCTCCAGCAATCATCAATTGACCACTTGCTAAAGTAGTAACATAAGAATCAATTGTCTTATCATATACTTCAAAAATCGCTCCATTCAAGAAATGATCATGGTGATCTTTATCCACTTTATTGACATCCAATTCTAAACGGCGTTTTTCATTATAAAGATCCATTGAAACTGTTACAGTAGGTTTAGTTGTATCTGCATCATAATCAAAAGTAAAGTCATGCTTTTCTTCATCCAATTTGAAGCCTACATTTGTTTCCAATTTCTTAACATAGTATTCGCCTGTTGGAAGATCCAACTGTTCAATATTCTTGCCATCTTCATCAATCGTTAATGTTCCAACCAATCCATCTGCAGGAATAATTACTTTGTCGTTTAAAGTAATATCATTTTTAGAATATACACCAAAGACAACATCTTTATATGCTTCTTTATCTTCATCTTCAAATGTTTTAGTAATCTGCAAATCTAATTTTTGTCTTTCATTTACATAAGACTGTTTGATTTCAACTACATCAATCATCTGACCTGCATATTCAATATCAAAATCATATGTGTTTTCATCTAACACAAAACCAGTTTGTGTTGCTGTTTCTTTAATAGAATACTTACCTAATTGAAGTAAAGCTGAAGTTGTTACACCATCCCCTGTTGTAAATGTATCAACTACATCTCCTTTGTGGAACCACACAGTTCCTTCTGGAGTTACAATATCTTCACGTGCCGTAATTTCATACGTAACACCTGATAAATATTGTTCTTTGTATTCTGGAGTATATAAAGTTCCATAATCTGTTTCAGATTCTTTTGCTCCTGACAACATCTCACCTGTCTTTTCCACATAGACTTGGCCTTTTTGTGTTTTATTATCAAAATTCATAAAGATTTCTGTACTAGAACCATCCACATTGATTGGAATCTCTGTATCTTTTAATACATAGCCATGAGGTGCTTTGATCTCCACTAATTTATATTCACCATACTTTAATGGAGCAGGTAAATGTACAGATCCATCTTCATCCGTTTTAAATACATCCGTTGTATATTTTTTAGGATACGTTACTTCCTGTGTTACATAATTACCATCTGCATCTTTGATTTTAAATTCAACTCCGGCTGCCGGAATACGTTTTCCAGTTTCACTGTCCGTTTTGTAGATAGTTAATTCTGCTTTGATTGTATCATTATAGATGTTATAGAAATATGTCTTCTCATTTTGATCAATCTTTACTTCAAAAGGATCCAAAGTATCGTAACCTTTTGTTTCGTGTTCTTTAACGATATAAGTTCCATATGGAAGATACTCACTAATAGCTCGACCATCTTCATCCGTAGTCAATGTTGATACGACTTTACCTGTCGATTTTAAAATAATATCAAATTTAAATCCTTCACCAGGCTTTTGAACATTACTTTGGAATAATCCATATTTCTCTTTATCAATCGTTTTCGCAATCTCAATGCGACCCTTAATAACCTGATCTTTAACTGTTGTATAGAATGTACTAGGTGTGTTATCACCTGAATATTTAAGTTCTACTGTATTACAAGAACTGTTAGTTAAATATCCTTCAGGAGAAGTAACCTCACATACATTCAAAGTTGTTCCCACTGGATATTTTTTTGATTTTGCCTTTGATCCATTTGTTGTGATTGTTTCAAGTACATTTCCGCTTGTATCTTTAATTGCAAATGTAGCTCCATTGAAAGTAGCATCTCCTTGAGTCTTAGTACCTGTTTGAGAATCCTGTTTTTCAACTTCAATATCTGCATACATCAAATCGAAATTTAATTTAAAGTTTGGAGAAGGATCTCGCCTCGATGCTAAATAAATAACTCTTTGATATCCACCTGATCCATAGATCACATTTACATCTCGTGCTGTAAAATTACGTGAAAAAGTAATACTCTTATCATAATTTTCAGATGTGATAGCTACTGTAAGATTGTTCTCATTTACAGAAGCACGAATTCCATTTGAATTTGTGATTGAATAGTTTGATAAAGTACCCTTCGTATCCGTTAATGTCACCGGTGTATTTAATCCCATTTTAATCGTTTGATTATTGAATGAAGGTCTACCTTGAGGCTGCGTGCGCAAATTGTTGATGACTGCTACCTCATTTGAAATATCATACACTGTTGTTCCATCTGTATAGTAAGGCTGATACCATGTTCCAGTCACTGCCTGCCAAATCATAACCTGAGTTGCGACATAATATTTTTCTGTTTGATATCCAGAATAACTATATCCATAATAGTTGATTTCCCAGATATTCTGACGCGTTTGTTCAGATAATTCATCCCATTTTGCAGTATTCTGATGATAATCCAAGCCTTCTGTAAAAAGCTGCATAGGCTCAATACAGAATACTGTCTTATCCCCAACATACAATTGCTGTACATAATCAAATCCATACTGATTGGCAATATGGATCATTGCATAAATACTGCCTGTTCCTGTTGTATCCGTTAATGAGATTCCATCAGACTGAGGCATCAAATCAGGAAATACATCTTCTGCATTTCCAAGTTCTACAATCGTATCTAAATCATTTTCATCTGTAGTCGTTTCTTCAGCATGTACCGGTAAAGTATTCATCAATGAATTGAGAATAACTAATGCTGTAAGAAAGAATTTACTACCTTTCTTCAATATGTTTTTCATATCTTTTTCCTTTCCTTTGTTGCAACAAAAAAAGCGAGAATTTTTCCTCGCTAAAATAATGTATTTCATTTAGATTAAGTTTTTTGATATCAAGTGATAAATATCTTTATGATCATAAGATAATATTTCTTCATTTCCATTGTTTAAATGAAATATTATTCATACAATACTCGCCTTTTAAGATGTTTAGCAGTTTTCTCTGCACTGGAACAAATTTTAGGTCTTTGTTCCGACCAATGGCATGGGTTTATAGTCTCCATACCGACTCTTCAGTTATAATATATCCTTTTTACTAATAAGATACAAATTAAATGATTTTTTCTCATAAACCTTTTTTATTGAATCAAACTTCCATTGCTCCAAAGGTTCAATCCGTAATAGGCAATACTATGATCATTTCGATATACAGGCTGCACTGAATAATTTGTTATTTCGGCATTTCCAATGTACATCACATCATTCATATAGTACTCACCTGCTGACTCTGCTTCAGACATAGAACCATAAGTTGCATAATAAAAGTTACTATCTAAAATCACATCACAAGAAACATTTTGATCAACTCCTCCTGGGCATGCATAAATTGGTTGTACTGTTTCTGGTGCAGGTGTTGGTTCAACAACAGTTTCTTCTTTTGAGGTGGTTTGTTGTACTGAATCATTCGTAGTAGAAGAATTGTTATTGCCAGAATCAATGACTTTTGTATCAGATTTCACATTACTCTTTGAAGTATCATTACTTTGAGTATCTTGTTTTTTTGCGTCAGAAGAAACGCTCTCTTTTTTTGAATCACTTTTATTGGCTGTGTTTTCTTCCTTAACCTGAATTTCATTTGTTTTTGATTCCTCTTTGTCAACATCTTCATGTTTACTAACTTTAAATTTCTTCTTTTCAACACTCGTTGTTTCCATAGAAGACTTTTCCACAGTGGGAACAGAAATATCTTGATTTGATCTAAATGCTACTCCTGCTCCAATCATCATCACAGTACTAATCACTGAAACAATTAACTTCTTCATTTGATTTACCTCCATTTGTATTTCTTAATAACATCTCTTTATTTAAAAATACTCAATATAAATTTTATTTACCAACATACAAATATTTATTCTTACTAGACAACAAACATTTTTTCTTTTTCGGTAGGTAATAAGATTCTTTCGGTAGGTAGGAGGGGTTTTAGGGGAGGTAAAAGTCACACCTCACCACGCAAAGACAAACTGCCCCTCCAACAGTTTGGAACAATCACAAGTACGAACAAAGCAATTTCTACATTCAATTATCGCTCTTGTTCTCGTGATTTTTTCTTTGCCCAGTTTTCCAGCAAGTGAATCATCAAATCCTTCTTCTTGCCTGGTGTGTAGTCCTTGGGAAAATATTTATCAATTTCCTTCATTTGAAAAGATAGCTTCTCTCTCTGGTTTGGTTTTTCCTCAGAAAGCGTATCTTCAATAAAGTCTGCAGTAAGCTCACCATCATGGCTTAATCGCTTGAATTCCTGACATTGAGCTAATGATGGAGTTCTTTGATTTTCAATGATCGCATTCACCAAATCAAATTGTTCTGACTCCGTTAAATATGACAATTCAACGGCGGGATTAAATGCAATTTTTATCTCATTCTCATTACGTCCATCAACCATTTCCTGCAATGGTTCAATCAAATAAGTCAATCGGATAAAGCGCTGTATTTGGCGAGCACTAAATTCTGTGGTATCTGCTAAAGCAACATCACTTCTTAACTTTGTGCCAACTTGGCACGAAGTTGACTTGTCATATACAGTACCTATGTCACCATGAAATTCTTTAACTGACTTACCTTGATGTTTCATAGCCTCTAAGCGCATTTTATAGGCATAACCTCTTTCGCTAGGATAAATGTTTTCACGTTGAATATTTGAATCAACCATCAGAATCGTTGCCTGATCATCATCCAAATCTCGTATGATAACATTCATTTCGGTTCTTCCTAGCTGTGACATAGCGAATTTCCGCCTGTGACCAGAAATCATTTCATAAGTTCCATCTGGTTTTGGTCGTACAAGTGCAGGCATCAACATATCGTTTTCTTTTATAGAATCAATAAGCTTCGCCATATCTTCATCCATAGTTACATGGAATGGATGTCCTTCAAAATCTTTAATTTTATCTATAGGAATTGTCATTACTTTTTCGCTATTGGCTTTCTGTCTTTCTTCTTCAGTAGAAAACAAAGAGTCATAGCTAGGCAATCCCAAATCTAGTTTTGGCAAGTATGCCACCTCCTTTTAAAATAGAGTGAGTTGTATATTCTTTTTTAATACATGATGATTCCATTCTTCAATTGCTTGATCTGATGTTGGCTCCGTTTTCGTTCTTTTAGAGCATAACGTACAGATAACATACTGGCCATAATAGCCATTGATTTTTTTACTGTTCCAATCAATTACTAAATGAGCGGTTGAATGACAAAATGGACATCGTTTGATTCTAGGCATCCAGCAATCTAAAAGATTCTACAACCACATTTGTGGAATAATTCTTTTTACCATTTTTCTCATATGAGTTTGTTCGGATATTTCCTTCAATATGATAAGCTGTATCCTTTTCTCCTTTTCTACAGATGGCATTCGCTATTTCTCCAAATGCGATACAGTTAATATAATCTGAATATGAATTAATACCATCTCTTGTACAAATTAAGCAAAACTTCACAAAAGAATTGCCCTTATCATTCTTAGATACTTCAATATCTCTTGAGAGTTTTCCATTCAATAAAACATAATTGTTTGTCATTTACATTTTTCTCCTATCTATTTAATTCTTCTTTGTGCTTAACTTTTTGATTGTTGATCAATTCCTTTGTAAGATTCGAATAAGCTAAAGCTACTTTAGAATCTTTGGCATACACATAGATACTCTTACCGGAAATACTAGCTTCACTTGCCTTCGTTGCTTTTGGAATGATTGTATCAAACACACGAATATTCTTTCCGAAACTTTCTCGAATCGTTTCGATTGTACTCTTTGTTAGATTCGTGTTTAAATCCGCAAGCGTCATCACAATACCGGTGATTTTTAGATTACTGTTAATCTTACGTTGAACTTTCCCAACTGTCTGTAATAACTTAGTCATTCCTTTGGCTGGAAGATACTGCGTCTGTACTGGTATCAGTACTTCATCAGCAGCTGATAAAGCATTAACAGTAAGCATACCTAAAGATGGTGGACAATCAATAAAGATGTAGTCATATTGATTTCTCAATGGCTCAATGCAATTACTTAAAGTCTGTTCTCTGTTGATTACACTCACTAAGCGCATTTCAAAATCAGCTAATTCAATATTTGCCGGAATTAAGTCTACATGCTCATCATGATGTAAAATCAAAGATTCATAATCAATATCACTGTCATTGATATAATCATCTAACATGGATGAAACAGAATGTTCCAATGAATCATTGTTTTTCCATCCAAGACAGCTTGTAAGATCGCCCTGAGGATCAAAATCCACAATCAATACATTGCATCCATTTCGAGCCAAACCAATGGCCACATTCTCTGTAGTTGTAGTTTTGCCGACACCACCTTTTTGATTTGTGACTGCGATTACTTTACATTTTGGCATAATAAAAACTCCTTTCTCATATACCAGGATTTCCTGGCTATGTAAAAGGAGTTTGTTCATATTGTCTTGTTTTATGCTTCTATACGCTTATGTTTGGCCACTCATCAAGTGTTCTTAAAAGATGCACATTAGCTGAGAGCCTGTTTTTATTAGCTGAAAATAGTCAAAATATTGGAATCACGTCAATTTCTATCAGTTGGAAAATCAGTAAAATTCATCCGATGTCTGATAAGAAAAAAGCGACAAAATCAACAGACTCTATCGCTTAGTTACATGGATTACAAAGTATTAAAAACCCTTTGTTTAATAAATAAATGGTGCCCCCGAAAGGAGTCGAACCTTCGACCTGCGGTTTAGGAGTTGAACCCATGTTTTGTCCGCTTGATATCGTGAAGTGTTAATTGTGCCGTAAATACGGCATTTTTAGCACTTTTTCAATTCTTCATTTTCGTCCGTTTTGTGCTAATAAATGGGTTCGAATGATGGTTCGGATGACGTCATCCGAACCCCTCTAATTAGCAAAATATTAGCAAAAAAGTTCGAATTAGCACAGGTCGGTCGAACACTTTTCCCCCATTTTTGGGTGCCCCCGACATGCATTCGAACCCTATGGCACAGGGCCCGAAAAAATTTGGCGTCCCCGACAGAATCCGAACCGTTCGGATGCTCTCTTGAATGCCTACTAGACTCAAAATACAGTATTTACATAGTCTAAACACCTGACTATGAAGAAAGATTATTACAGTTTTGATGAATAAAGCTTACTATGCTATAGTTTCTTTAAAGAAACTCTTTATTAAAATCATTCAAATATAAAAAGATTGGAGAAAACATGAACAATGAAATTATTAAATTTGTAAATGGTGATTTACAGCTGGATGTTACAGTATCACCAGATAATGAAACAGTATGGTTAAATCGTAATCAACTTGCACAATTATTTGACAGAGACGTTAAAACCATTGGTAAGCATATTAACAATGCTTTAAAAGAAGAAGAATTAGATGATTCAACTGTCGCAAAATTTGCGACAGTTCAAACTGAAGGAAACAGAAAAATACAAAGATCTATTGAATACTATAATTTGGATATGATTATTTCCGTGGGATATCGTGTGAAATCTCAAAATGGTGTTATCTTTCGAAAATGGGCCACTTCTATATTAAAAGACTACATGATGAAGGGATATGCAATAAATGAAAAAAGGATTGAGGTACTAAATAAAACTGTTTCAATTCAATCCAGAATGTTAGCTTCTACTTTAGGTATTGAGGAAAAAGAAGTTTTGAATGTCATTGAAGCCTATTCAAATGCACTATCATTACTTGATGATTATGATCATGGGTGTATTTCTAAACCAAAAGGTAAAGACTCTATTTACCAATTAACCTATGAAGAGTGCAGAACTCTTATTGATTCTATGAAATATGGTGGATTTTCTGATGTATTTGGTGTTGAAAAAGAACCAGGCAAATTGAATGGAATTATTGCAGCTGTATATCAAAATGTATTTGGACAAGAAATCTATCCAAGCATTGAAGAAAAGGCAGCTAATCTACTGTACTTTCTAGTCAAAGATCATCCTTTTGTAGATGGATGCAAACGAATTGGCGCTTCCATTTTTCTTGAATTTTTGAATAAGAATCAACATTTAATCATTGATGGAAAACAAATCATTTCAGATAGCGCCTTAGTTGCTATTACATTAATGATTGCCGAATCTAGACCAGAGGAAAAAGAAACAATGGTCAAGCTAGTTATGAATTTCTTAAAAGCTTAATCTATGCTCTTTATTCCCTGCTCCTTTTACATAGCCAACAAATAGTTGGTTGTGGGAAAGGAGTTTTTTTATGTGTAAATGTAAAGTAATCGCAGTCACGAATCAAAAAGGTGGTGTTGGTAAAACAACAACGACAGAGAATGTGGCAATTGGTTTATCTCGACAGGGATTTAATGTATTAATTGTAGATTTTGATCCTCAGGGAGATCTGACAAGCTGTCTAGGTTGGAAAAACAATGATGCACTCGAACATTCCGTTTCTTCTATGCTGGATGATTATATCAATGACAATGATATAAATTATTATGCATTGATTTTACATCATGAAGAAGATGTGGATCTGATTCCAGCAAACATTGAACTAGCTGATTTTGAAATGCGTTTAGTCAGTGTTATCAACCGAGAACAGACATTAAGTAATTGTATCGAACCATTAAGAGATAAATACGATTACATCATGATTGATTGTCCACCTTCTCTTGGTATGCTTACGGTGAATGCATTATCTGCAGCAGATGAAGTACTGATTCCCGTACAGACGCAGTATCTGCCAGCTAAGGGAATGACGAAATTGTTACAGACAGTGAATAAAGTACAGCGTAAGATCAATAGTAATCTTAAAATTACTGGCATTGTTATGACACTTGCTGATCTAAACACCAACATTACCAAAAGCACGATTGATACAATTCGTGAAAGCTTTGGAAAGAACATTCGTGTATTTGATACGATCATTCCAAAAGCTACGAAAGCCAGTGAAGCTTCTATTTCTGGTAAAAGTATCTATGCGTATGCCAAGGATTCAAAAGTGGCTGTTGCCTATGACAATCTGACAAAAGAATTGATAAAAAATCCAAAACTAAAACATAAAGACGAATTAAATCGTTAGGAGAATTGAGATGAAAAACAATCATGTGGAATTATTCGGAACTTTGACAAGAGATATTGAAATATCCAGAAATGGAAAAGGAAATACTTTTGTAAAGTTCTCTTTAGCTTGCTTACGAGATGGAAAGAAACCATGGACAGACTATATTAACTGTATTGCCTTTGGTGATTTAGCCAATGAAATCTGTAAACATGGTGATAAAGATACAGGATTTTGTATTGTAGGCAATCTTCGTACAAGCTCTTATGAAAAAGATGGTAAAAAGCAGTATTCAACCAATGTCGTTGTAGAATCTTTTGAATTGTTAAATGACTAGAATTAAACGATGTCCCTATTGTCATGGTGCAGCACATTTGTTGATTGATTGGGACAGTAAAAAAATCAATGGATATTATGGTCAATATGTTACATGTACTTTGTGTTCTGCAAGGACACAAGCCAAACAAAATGCAGATCAAGCCATTGATGAATGGAATCATCAAACAATGAAAAATACAATACAACTCACTCTATTTTAAGGAGGTGGCACATTTGCCAAAACTAGATTTAGGATTGCCTAGCTATGACTCTTTGTTTTCTACAGAAGAAGAAAGACAAGAAGCCAACAGTGAAAAAGTAATGACAATCCCTATAGATAAGATTACAGATTTTAAAGAACATCCCTTCCATGTCACGATGGATGAGGATATGGCAAAGCTTATTGATTCGATTAAGGAAAACGATATGCTGATGCCTGCATTAGTTCGTCCTAAAAAAGATGGAACCTATGAAATGATTTCTGGTCACAGGCGTAAATTTGCCTTGTCACAGCTAGGAAGAAAAGAAATGAATGTGATCATTCGAGATTTGGATGATGACCAGGCAACAATCTTAATGGTTGATTCCAATATTCAACGTGAAAATATTTATCCTAGTGAACGTGGTTTTGCCTATAAAATGCGACTGGAGGCCATGAAACATCAAGGAAAACGGATTGAAGAAATACCAGATGATGAATTAGGCATTGAATATAAGACAACTTGTGGTCAAGTTGGCCACAAGTCAATTGACATACTTGCTAATAACATTGGAGAAAGCAGAAAACAAATTCAGCGGTTCATCCGTTTAACCTATTTGATTGAACCATTACAGGAAATGGTGGATGGACGACATGAAAATGAAATCAAGATTGCATTTAATCCGGCTGTTGAGCTTTCATATTTAACAGAATCTGAACAGTATAATCTAGCCAATGCGATTATTGAAAATCAAAGAACACCGTCACTTGCTCAATGTCAGGAATTCAAGCGGTTGAGTCATGATGGCGAACTGACTACAGAATTCATTGAAGATACTTTATCTGAGGAAAAACCAAACCAAAGAGAAAAGTTGTCTTTTCAAATGAAGGAAATTGATAAATATTTTCCCAAGGACTTTACACCAGGCAAGAAGAAAGATCTAATGATTCACTTGCTGGAAAACTGGGCAAAGAAAAGATCACGAGAACAAGAACGGTAGTTGAATGTGCAACTGCTTTTTTTCTACTTGTGATTGTTTCCAAACTGTTGGAGGGGCAGTTTGTCTTTGCATCAGGACGTGTGACTGTGACCTCCCCTAAAACCCCTCCTACCTACCGAAAGAATCTTTATTACCTACCGAAAAAGAAAAAATGTTGTTATTTAGTAAGTAGTAGAAATATTTGTATCTAGGTAATTATTTAGAAGAACTTGTATTTTAAAGATAGTAGAAATTATCAGTGAATATAATTGGAGGTTTAGACAATGAAAAGAAAATTAATTGCGTTATGTATTTCAAGCTTACTTGTTGGTACACGCATCGTTTTTAACATGAATCAGGATGTATCTGTTCCAACAGTGGAAAAGTTTATGGAAGATACTTCTTTAAGTGTTAGTAAACATGAAGCTATAGTTAGTGAACATGAAAATGTTGGCAAAGATGAGAAAACAGGCGCTGGAGATACAATGAAGAAACCTGAATCCAAGGAAGAAAAACAAAAAGAAAAAGTTACGGGCAAAAGTGAATTCAAAACAACAAGTGTTTCTTCGGAAGGTAAAAGGCAAAATTCCAAGAAAGAAAGTTCTACTAAGAGTTCTTCTGGTTCAGACCAAAAATCTTCAACTTCAAACAGTTCCAATACATCAGATAAATCAAAGAATGATGTTGTAAGTCAACCTATTGAAAAGCCTACTGAATCCAAACAAGAACCTGTAGTAGAATCTACACCTACTCCAGAACTAGCAAGGCCATGTTATGCTTGTCCTGGTGGAGTCAATCCAGATGTAAGTTGTGATGTGATTATGGATACGAACTTTTACTATGCAACTTATAGTTCACAGGCTGAAGCAGAGGTGGGCGGAATGTATTACCTGGATGAAGTAATGTACATCGGTGATATTGAAATTACAAACTATTCTGTTCAACCAGTATATCGAAATGATCACAGCATTGCTTATTATGGATTAAATCTTTGGAGCAATGGAAGTTTGATTCAATAAAAAAGGTTTATAAGAAAACTCATTTAAATTGTATCTTATTAGTAAAAATGATATATTATAAATGAAGAGTCGGTATGGAGACTATAAACCCATACCATTGGTCGGAACAAAGACCTAAAACTTGTTCCAGTGCAGAGAAAACTGCTAAACATCTTAAAAGGCGAGCAATCGCCTTTTAATTTTAGAAAGAGAGAATTGTATGAATAATATTTCATTTAAACAAAGGGTATGTCAATCAATAATTGATCAATCAAAAATATATAAAAAAATCTTTATTGATCGGCAATACCTAATTTGTTCGAAATGTTTTACGAATCGCAAATACTATATTTTAGTTGCAAACAAGGATAACTACTTGCATTTAGTAGGCGTTCATACAACTCTAACTCCTTCTGAATTTTTTGAAAAATGTTTTAATGATACTCTTACTGAAAATGATTTTGATTTTTCAAAAAAGAATCAAAGTGAAAAAAGTGTAAAAGGTTCGGTTAGAAGAAAAATATCAGCTTTAGAAAACATAAATAATTTTTTTGCACAAGAGCTATATATCGAAGAAGGGTTTCGCAAAAATAAAGTCAGTTGTGTAATTGCTACATCGGACAATAAAATAACAATTGGTTTTTCTGAAGGAATTTATTCAAGACCCAAAACACTTCTTAAAGGTAATATGCTTAATATGAGTACCAATCAAATTGACTTAATACTATCTAAAGAAAAAAAGGATAAAACATTTAATAAAATAGAATATGGAAATGAGCAAATAATATCTTATTATCATAAAGATATTTATCACTTGATATCAAAAAACTTAATCTAAATGAAATACATTATTTTAGCGAGGAAAAATTCTCGCTTTTTTTGTTGCAACAACCTAAATGAAAGGAAAAAGAAGATGAAAAATATATTAAAGAAAGGCAGCAAGTTCTTTCTTTCTGCACTAGTGATATTGAATTCATTTATGAATATAATCACAGTACATGCAGAAGAAACTACTACAGAAAATGATTTAGATACAATTACAGAATTAGGCTATTTGGAAGATGTATTTCCGGATCAAATCATAAATGAAAATGATACGATGATGACCGATACAACTTCCTGTGGGACACGATATGCCATGATTTATATCGAAAACCAGTACGGATTTGATTATATCTCACATTTATATGTTGGTGATAAAACCGTATTTTGTATTGAGCCGATGCAATTGTTTATAGCTGGTAATGATTATGTTCCAGATAGTGCCAAATGGGATGAACTAAGTGAAAGCCAAAGACAAGCTATTTGGGAAATCAATTATTATGGTTATTCTTATCCAGGACATGAAAGTGAAAACTATTATGTAGCTACTCAAATCATGATCTGGCAAGTTGTTACTGGCAATTGGTATCAACCGTACTATATGGATGGAACGACAACATATGATATTTCAAATGAAATGAATGAAATTAACAACTTAAGAAGTACACCTCAAGGAAGACCTTCATTCAATAACCAAACAATCAAAATGGGACTAAATACTCCAGTTACTTTAACAGATTCAAAAGGAACATTAAGCAATTATTCTATTACAAGTGGAAATGGTGTTAATGCTTCTGTAAATGGAAATGATTTAACGGTATCCATCACTTCAGAAAACTATGATAAAACACTTACCTTCTCAAGAAACTTTGGAGCAAGAGACGTCAATATTATTTATGGAAGTGGAGGTTATCAGCGTGTTATTTATCTGGCAAGCAGAAGAGATCCTTCTCCTAATTTCAAATTAAATTTTGAATTGCTATATGCTGATATCGAAGTTGAAAAGCAAGATGCAGAAACTGGAACATCTACGCAAGGTGATGCAACTTTCAATGGAGCAACATTTGCCATCAAAGATTCAAGTGGAAATACTTTAGAAACAATTACGACAAATGGTTCAAAAGCTAAATCTAAAAAATATCCAGTGGGAACAACTTTGAATGTATGTGAGGTCACTTCTCCAGAAGGATATTTAACAAACAGTTCTTGTAATAGTGTTGAACTCAAATATTCAGGTAATAATACTCCTTCAACTTTTTCTACAACAATCAAAGATCAGGTTATTAAAGGTCGTATTGAAATTGCCAAGACAATCGATAAAGAGAAATATGGATTATTCCAAAGCAATGTTCAAAAGCCTGGTGAAGGATTTAAATTTGATATTATTTTAAAATCGACAGGTAAAGTCGTATCAACATTGACTACAGATGAAGATGGTCGAGCAATCAGTGATTATCTTCCTTATGGAACATATATCGTCAAAGAACATGAAACAACTGGCTATGATACTTTAAAACCTTTTGAAGTAAAGATTGATAAAGATCAAAAGACATATTTCTATAACATCTATAACGATACGATCAAAGCTGAATTAACAATCTATAAAACAGACAGCGAAACTGGTAAACGTATTCCTGCTGCTGGTGTTGAATTCAAAATCAAAGATGCAGATGGAAACTATGTAACTCAGACTGTGACATATCCTAAAAAATATACAACAGATGTATTTAAAACCGATAAAGATGGATCTGTTCATTTACCTGCTCCATTAAAATATGGAGAATATAAATTGGTTGAAATCAAAGCACCACATGGTTACGTATTAAAAGATACGGAAATTCCAATCAATGTAGATGGATCAAGTACAGAAATTTTTATGAACTTTGACAACAAAACACAAAAAGGACAGGTCTATGTTGAAAAGAGTGGTGAAATGTTGTCAGGAGCTAAAGAATCCGAAACAGATTATGGAACACTTTATTCACCAGTCTATAAAGAAAAATATCTATCTGGTGTTACGTATGAAATCACAGCACGTGAAGATATTGTTACTCCAGAAGGAACAGTATGGTTCCACAAAGGAGATGTTGTAGATACATTTACTACAGGTGATGGTGTTACAACTCCATCATTGCTTCAGTTAGGTAAATATTCTATTAAAGAAACCACAACACAGACTGGATATGTATTAGATGAAAACAGCTATAACTTTGATATTGAATATGCGGGTCAGATGATCGATGTAGTCGAAATCAAACAGTCTTATGTCAACGAAAGACAAAAGTTGGATTTACAGATCACTAAGACATTTGAAGATGAAGATAAAGAAGCCTACAAAGATGTTGTCTTTGGTGTTTATTCTAAAAAGGATATTACTGTAGATGATAAAGTCATCATTCCTGCTGATGGACTAGTTGGCACATTAACGATTGATAAAGATGGTAAAAATGTTGAACATTTAGATCTTCCTACAGGTGATTATTACGTTAAAGAACTTGAAACAAATGTAGGCTTTAAATTAGATGAAGAAAAACATGATTTCACATTCAACTATGATGAAGATACAACAAAATCAACTGTTATCGTTCCTATGGAATTGCACAATGAAAAACGTCGTATTGAACTAGATGTCAACAAGGTGGATAAAGATCATCATGATCATTTCTTAAATGGAGCCATTTTTGAAGTCTATGATAAGACAGCTAAATCTTTTGTCACTACCCTTGCATCTGGTCAGTTAATGATCGTTGGTGATGATGCTAATGAAGAATACGAAATCTCTAAGGATGAAGATTTCAAAAAGATCATCAAGACAGTTAAAACGGATGAAAATAAACAAATCATCTTAGATGTAGATGATGGAATTTATTATTCTCGTAAAGTTGGTGATGACAAGGTTAGTAAACATGTGATCAAAGATGGAAAAGCAGTATTAGCGGATGCCATTTACGGCCATGAATATGAGTTCAAGGAAATCAAAGCGCCTACTTCTTATCAGTTAGCCGATAAATCCAAAGCTTATAAAGTTGAAGGTGATAAGGATACGGATACAATCATTTATTATTTTGAAAATGCACGTATCGTTGTTCCAAATACAGGGGTATAAATAGTATGAAACATAAGAAAATAAAAATAGCAGCACTTGCGATAGTTACTGCAAGTCTATTAGGTGGCATTCTATATAGTGAGTTTGGAACAAAGAAATCTTATGATTATTCAGAATACTATGTAGAATCTAAACCAAGTAAAACAGCAAAGGATAATAAAGATGATAAGGGAGCTTCTGAAAAGGAGCTTTCTTTATCTTTACTCCAAAAAACAAATAAAGACGTAGTTGGTATTCTAGAATTCGATAATCGGGTTATTTATGAACCTGTTGTACAGGCACCTGACAATGATTACTATGTTCGAAAAAACATCAATAAAGAATATGCCAATGCAGGTATCCCTTTTGTATCGGCAGACGGAAATATTGATTCAAAAAATGTAGTCATCTATGGTCATTCCAGTAAATGGAACAGTATCATTTTTACTCCATTGATGAGCTATGTGATGTTAGCATATAAATAGGACTAGTCAAAAAGAGAAAATTTACACCAGTGGTA
>OLQI01001277.1_pt1 | contig 17011 bp, 15 predicted proteins | sample 1672171 | NCBI WGS metagenome assembly OLQI01 (sample SAMEA3136655, study PRJEB25190) | human gut metagenome
TTGGCGCGGCAGGCGCGCAGCGCGTCGGACAGCTGGTCGTCGCGCAGGGCCGCCGCGGTCGGGCGCCGTCCGTGCTGGACGGCCGTGGGGGAGAGGGTGCTGCGGCAGGTGAACAGGTTCGCGGGTTTGAGCGCCGCGAGCGTGGGGGTGCAGTGGTGCACCAGCTTGCGTTCGAACGCTTCGCAAGGCGATAATTCCTGCTCGATTGCTTCCATGCGGCCTCCCTCGGGCAGCGCCTCCGCGGGTGTCGGATGCGCCTATAAGTTAGCTTTGGATAACATATACCCGAGTGTCGGAGGTTCGTCAAGCACGGATCCGAAAAAGCGCGAGACGCGCAACGTATGCGGCAGCGCAGGACCCGCGGACGTTGCGCTCCTCGCCTTGCGTCGTTCTCCCCGAGCTGCGCAAGGGGTCGGCATCCGGGCGTCCGAATGTTTCACGTGAAACATTCGTTCTGGTTTCATTCGAGGCGCGACCCTCGACGATCCCTCGATCGCCTCCGCTCAGGCGCTGCGGCGGCGGTAGGCGCTGGGGGGCACGCCGGTGCGGCGGCGGAAGGCTTCGGCGAACGCGCCGGGCTTGCGGTAGCCCACGGCGCGCGCGATGTGGGCGATGGGCTCGTCGGTGGAGTTGAGCAGCTCGATGGCGCGCTCGATGCGCGCGTCCGCGACGAACGCCGCGGGCGAGGTGCCGTACGCCGCCTTGAACGCGGCCTTCAGCTTCGTCTGCCCCATGCACGCGCGGCGTGCGAGCTCCTCGCAGGACAGGGCGCCCGCGAGATTGCCGTTGATGTGGGCGCTCAGGTCGTCGAGGGCCGCGCGATCCTCCTTCGACAGCGACGGCGCGCTCCCTTCGGCGCGCTCCGCCTCGATGGCCGCCGCGCGTTCGATGACCAGCGCGAGCGCCTCGGCCACGGCGCCCTCGTAGAACAGGGTGGCCGCCATGCCCGTGCCCTGATAGGCGCGCACCTGTTTGAACAGGGCGACCAGCTCGGGAAAGTCGGTGCGGCCGTCAACCAGCGCGAAGGCGCGCCGCACGTCGGGGATGTTCCCGAAGCGGGCCTGCAGGTAGTCGCGGTAGTAATCGGGCGAGATGGTGATGGAGGTCGCGCGGGTCGCCGAACCCGGCTGGTAGAGCGCCACGTACTCAGCGCCTTCCTCGGCGAGGTAGGTGGATATGGCCCCGGCGCGCAGCGTGCTGCCGCCGCTCTGCACGATGAGGTCGGCGGCTTCGTAGTATCCGATGGACAGGTGCTCGGCGTGGCGGTAGCGCATGACGCCGGCGTGCTCGAACGTCATGTCGAAGGCGTTGACGGCGAAGAGGTTGTCGTGGAAGTAGGCCCAGTATTCGCCGTGCCCGCAGCCGTTCGCGAACCGGTAGACGCTGCCCGCCGAACCGTATCCCGGCACCGTGCCGGCGGGCACCATGTCCCAGAGGCGGAACGCCTCGTCGTACATGTCGTCTTTGATGCTGCGCATTCGCTTCCTCCTCCGTCTGCCCCCGGGCTGCCGATCGCGTGCGTTCCGCACTGCCCGAAACGGTCGTTTCGCTGCCGTGAATCGTCGCGCGCGCCCGTCGTCGCTGCTGCCGTCCGGCTGATTCGCTCATTATACCAAAAAGTTACCGAGGGTTAACAACGCGCTGCCGGTTGGCGGCGTTCGACGGGAAAGGAGCGTGCGCAATGGCATCGAACGTGGCAAACACGCAGGGGGAGAGGGCGGCTTCCGCGACGGCGAACCGGTGGACGACGCGGGATGTGCTCACGTTCGTCATCTTCAACATCGTCATCATCGTGGCGACGATGGTCGTGAAGCTGGCGGAGGACGCGGTGCTCTCGCCGCAGAACACCTTCTTCGTGGGATCGTGGCTGTTCCCGCTGGTATCCACTCCGTTCTACCTGGTCATGGCCGATCGCATCGGCAAACGCGGCGTGCTGGGCGGCTCCATCCTGCTGTTCGGCGTCCTGTACACGTTCATGGGCGGCCTGTACTGCGCGCCCGTGGCCGTGGTGGGCGCCGTGATCGGCGAGCTGGTGATGTGGGGGAAGGGGTCGTACCGCAGCATCGTGCGTTCGGCCGTGGGCTTCTTCGTGTACTGGGCGACGTTCGCCTGTTACGGCATTATCCCGTATCTCCTGTTCAAGGATGCGTACATGGAGCAGCTGGGCGCGTATTACAGCGCGAGCGACGTGGCCGCCATGGTGTCGCAGTACACGGAGCTGCCGTGGATCCTGCTCATGCTGGCGATGTTCGCCGCCGGTACGGCGCTCGGCGCGGTCATCGGCGCGAAGTTCCTGAAGAAGCACGTCCGCAAAGCGAAGATCGCGTAAGCGCCCGATGGAGACGAGCTCGCAAGCGCGCCCCTTCGCGCGCCCCGACCTGCGCGCGGGCCTGTTCGGCCTCGACCCGCGCACGCATCTGCTGGCCGTCGTGGCGTTCGGCGTTGCGTCCATCGTGCTCACCGGCTTGCTGGAGACGGCGTTGTTGCAGGTGGCTGCCGCGTTGTACCTGGCGGGCAACGGGCGCGCTCGCTTGGCGCTGCGCTCGTGCGCAAGCTTCGCCGTCGTCGCGGGCCTCAGCTTCCTGCCGCTGCCGGGGCTGTACGGGGTGCTGTTCGTGAGCCTGCTGCACATGGTGCCGCCGTTCACGGCGGGCTGCGCGTTGTTCTCGCTGTCTCCTTCGGCTATCATGTGCGCGCTCGCGCGGTGGCGCGTGCCGCAGCGCGTGCTCGTGGGCGTGTGCATGCTGTTCCGCTTCGCGTCGGTGCTCTCGTTCGAGGCGCGCTCCATCGTGCGCGGCATCCGGCTGCGCGGGGTGTTCCCGCGCGCGATCGACGTGGCGCTGCATCCCGCCCTCGCCTACGAGTGCTGCTACACGCCGCTTGTCATGCGCTGTTTGCGCCTGTCGGCCGAGCTGGCCGCGTCGGCGGAGCTGCGGGGCATCGAGGCCGACGGCGTGCGCACGTCGGTGCATCATGTGGGATTCGAGGCGCGCGACGCCCTTGCCGCCGTGGCGGTGCTGGCCGTGTGCGCGGGGCTGTGCGTGTGGGGGAAGGTGGCGTGATGGCGCAAGCGCAGGACAGCGAGCGGGCGGCGGCCGTGCTGCTCGACCGGGCTTCGTTTCGCTACGTGGACGAATCCGAGCGGGGGTTGGAAGCGGAAGCGGGTTCTGCCGCGCCCGCATCGGGCAGCCGCGTGGACGACGTGTCGCTGTCGGTGGCTCCCGGCCGCTGCCTCGTGCTGTGCGGGCGCTCGGGCGACGGCAAGTCCACCGTGTTGCGCCTGGTGGACGGGTTGGCGGGCACGTTCTTTCCCGGCGATCTGACGGGCGTCGTGGAGGTGTGCGGCGCCGACGTGCGCCGGCTCGCACCGCGGGAGCGCACCGAGCGCCTCGGCGTGGTGATGCAGGACCCGCGCAGCCAGTTCTTCATGGGGACGGTGGGTGACGAGATCGCGTTTTCGGCCGAGAACCTGGGGGTGGACCCCGCCGAAACCGTGCGCCGCGTGCATGCCGCCGCCGAGACGTGCGGCGTGGAAGGGCTTCTGGGCGAGAAGCTGTCCGAGCTGTCGAGCGGCCAGAAGCAGCGGGTGGCCCTCGCCGCCGCCATCGCGTGCGGTCCGGCCGTGCTCGTGCTGGACGAACCCACGTCCAACCTGGACGCGCAGGGCTCCGAGGCGCTCGTGCGCATCCTGGCCGAGCTCAAGCGCCGCGGCACCGCGGTGGTGGTATCCGAGCATCGGCTCCACCAGCTGCTGCCGGTGGCCGACGCCTACGTGTGCCTGCGCGCCGGCCGCGTCGTTGAGCGGTGGAGCGCCGACGCGTTCGCACGGCTCGGGCTGGAGGACGCGGCGGCATACGGCTTGCGGCATCCGGACATGGCCGCGCCCGCGCCGGGCGTCGGCGGCGTTGCGCCTGCAGCGAGCGGTTGGCGGGTCGAGGGGCTGACGTACCGCTACCCGTCCACGAAGCGGGGCATCCGCGACTTCGATGCCGCGTTCGCCTGCGGGGCGGTGACGGTGATCGAGGGCCCGAACGGGGCGGGCAAGACCACGCTCGCGAAGGTGCTGTGCGGCGCGACGCGCGAGCAGGCGGGGCGCGTGACGTTCGACGGCCGCCCCGTGCCGCGCCGCGAGCGACGGCGGCGCAGCTACTTCGTCATGCAGGACGCCGACTACCAGCTGTACGCCGGCAGCGTGGCCGACGAGGTGGTGCTGGGGCGGCGCGTGGACGAGGCGCTGAAGGCGCGCGCATGGGAGGCGCTCGAGGCGTTCGACCTGGTCGATCTGGCCGATCGACATCCTGCGAGCCTGTCGGGCGGTCAGAAGCAGCGCGTGACGCTGGCGGCGGCGTACTGCTCGGACGCCGACCTCATCGTGCTGGACGAGCCCACGAGCGGCCTCGACGGCCGCGGCGTGCGCGAGGTGTCCGCGTGGTGCCGCACCCTGGCCGCCGGCGGCAAGGCCGTGGCGATCATCACCCACGACAACCTGCTGGCCGCTCTCGCCGGCGATGCCGTCGTGGAGCTGAAAGGCTAGGCACCCGACGGGGAAGGCGGGCGAGCCGATTGCCCGTGCGCTGTCGATCGCGAACCGCGCCGCAAGTTCGGGCTTGCAATCCGCCCGGAGCGCCTCTATACTGATAATCACATTATCGATAATGAAATTATCAGTAGAGGGAAAGGCGGTTGGAAGCTTGTCGAAATCCGACGCGAGCATCGACCCTCGCATCCTCGACAGCGCACGGCGGGAGTTCCTCGCCCGCGGCTTCGAGGGAGCGTCCTTGCAGAGCATCTGCGCGGACGCCGGCGTGACGACGGGTGCGCTCTACAAACGCTACAAGGGGAAGGCCGATCTGTTCGAAGCCGTGGTAGCTCCCACGCTCGCCGACATCCGCGCGCTTGAGGAAGAGGCGAAGCGCCGCGATTACGCGCTCATGGACGATAAGAACCTTCGCGAGCTGTGGGCTCTGTCCGAAGATATCCATCGCCAGTGGATGATCTACTTCTACGAGCGCTACGAAGGGATGCGGCTCCTGTTGTGCTGTGCAGAGGGCACGGCCTATGCGAACTTCCTTCACGACTTCGTGGCGCGCAACACGGCGTTGTGCATGGAGTTCGTGAACGAGGCGCGTCGGCGCGATTTGCCGGTGAGCGACATCGACGCCGACGAGTTGCACATCCTGCTCACGGCGTACTGGTCCACCGTGTTCGAGCCCCTCGTCCACGGGTTCCCCCTGGAAAAGGCGCTCGGATACTGCAAGCGCATCGCCGGGTTCTTCAATTGGCAGGTGGTGTTCGGCTTCTAACATGCGGTGAGGAAACGGAAGACGAGGCGGACGGGATCCGCCTTTTCTCGAACCAAAGGTTACCCTAATCTAACATTTGAAAGGAAACGCCATGCAACAGAACGCAGGGCAGGCGCAAGCCATGCCCGAAACCGAGGCCGTGCCCGCGGGAAAGCGGCCGGGAGCGCGCAACGAGCGCCTGAACGTGCGCGACTTCGTGACCATCGCGGTGCTCACCGTGCTGGAACTGGTGGTGTATTTCAGCATCGGCATGATTGCGGGCTCGACGCCCATCGGCTGGTGTTTCACGCTGGGCATCCAGGCCATCCCGTTGGGCATCATCTTCATGCTGATGTACGCGAAGGTGAACAAGCGCGGCGTCGTGCTCATCTCGGGCGTGCTCGTGGGGCTGCTCGTGGGTATGAGTTTTTGGCTTACCGGCCTCGTCATCGCATTGGGCGCGCTGGCTGGCGAGGTTATCTGGAACGTCGCCAACCGCAAGCGCTTCGCCACCATGGCCGCCAGCTTCACGTCCATCATGGTGGGCTGGTATCTGGGCGCGTTCGCCCCGCTCGTGCTCATGAAGGACTTCTTTTTGAACTCGGTGCCCACGATGGCTGAGTTCTACGGCAGCGTGTTCGATATCGTGGCGGGCCCTCTGTTCTTCGTCTGCCTGGGCGTTACCGCGCTTGGCGGCGTTCTGGGCTCGCTGCTGGGACGCGCTGTGCTGAAGAAGCACTTCGAACGCGCGGGGATCGCCTGATATGGAGGCCGCGCGCATGCAGAACGCGACCGCCGTGCCTCGCGACGGGGGATCGGGCGTGCCGGCGGTGAGAAACCTCGACCCGCGGATGAAGCTGCTTATCGTCCTCGTGGTGGGGTCGGCCGCGCTGTTCAGCCCGCATCGTGCCCTGTTGCTGTGGTGCTATGCGATTATCGCGGCGCTGTGGCTGCTGTCGGGCGAGGCGCGTCGCGCGCTGGGATTCGTGGCCGTGCTCGCGGCGGTGGCGCTTGCCGAGTGGGGCGCGGGGTTCATCCCCAACGCCACGGTGGCGGGCATGGTGGGTTTTCTCTTCTTCATTTTCGCGCGCTCGCTGTCTACGTTTGCGCTGATCATGTGGATGTCGGTGGGGTTGCGCATCGATGATCTCATCGCGTCGCTGCAGCGCTTGCGCCTGCCGCGCGGCCTCGTCATCACCATCGCCGTGGTGTTTCGCTACCTTCCCACGGCTGCCGACGAGTTCCGGAAGATCAGCGCCACCATGCGGCTGCGCGGTGTGGAGCTCTCGGCGCGCAACCTGGTGCTGCATCCCGGCCGCTCGCTCGAGTACGTGCTGGTGCCGCTCATCATCCGCACCATCAAAATCGCCGACGATCTGGCCGCTTCCGCCATGACGCGCGGCCTCGACCTCGTGGGTGCGCGCACGACGTACCGCGACGTGCGCATCGGAGCGTCGGGGGCGCTCGTGACGGCGGCGGTGCTCGTCTGTACGGCGGCCGGTTATGTCGCGTGGGCGGTGAACGTGCTATGACGGCCAACGAGGTGGTGGTGGCAGGTGCGACGTTTCGTTACGCCCACGATGGCCAGCCTGCGCTGCGCGGCCTCGACCTGCGCGCGGGCGGCGGGAAGCTCGTGCTGCTGCTGGGCGCGAGCGGGTGCGGTAAAACCACTGCGACGCGCCTGCTGAACGGGCTGGTCCCCCATTTCTTCGAGGGAGGCGCGCTCGACGGCTCGGTGGACGTGTGCGGCATGGAGCCGGCTTCCGTCAGCGTGCAGCGGCTGGCCGGCGCGGTGGGGTCGGTGTTCCAGGATCCGCGCAGCCAGTTCTTCGCCACCGACGTGTCGTCCGAAATCGCGTTCTCGTGCGAGAACCTCGGCGTTCCCGCGCTCGAGATGCGCCGACGCGTGGCCGAAGCGGCCGGAGCGTGCGGCGTCGCGCACCTGATGGACCGCAGCATCTTCGACCTGTCGAGCGGCGAGAAGCAAGCGGTGGCGGTTGCGTCGGTGCTGGCGATGCGCCCGCGCGTGGTGGTGATGGACGAGCCGTCGGCGAACCTCGACGAGGTGGCCACCGCTCGGCTGCGCACCATCGTCGAGACGCTGCTGCACCGCGGCGTGACCGTGGTGGTGTCCGAGCATCGGGTTCACTATCTGGCCGACCTTGCCGACGAGGCGCTGCTGCTGCGTGCAGGGCGCGTGGAGCGGCGTTTCGCCGCGGGAGAATTGGCGCGTCTTACGCCCGAGGCATCGCACGAGCTGGGCTTGCGCGCGTCGAGCCTCGACGAGGTGCGCGCCGTGCCGCGCGCGGAGGCCCGGGGGCCTGCGGTCCTTGAAGTGCGCGACGTGAGCTTCGGCTATCGGGGCGCGCCGCCCGTGCTGAAGGGAACGTCGTTCTCGGTGCGGGAGGGCGAGGTCGTGGGCATCGTCGGACGCAACGGCGTGGGCAAAAGCACGCTGATCGACCTCGTGTGCGGTCTCAAGACGGAGTGTGCGGGCACGGTGTCCATCGGCGGCGTCGCGTTGCGGCCGAAGGAGCGCGTGCGGGCAAGCTACCTGGTCATGCAGGATTCGGATTGCCAGCTGTTCGCGGAAAGCGTCGAAGCCGAGCTGCTTCTGGGCGAGCGTGCCGACGAGGCGCGCACGGCGCGAGCGCGCGCAGCGCTTGCGCGCATGGGGCTTGCGGGGCTGGAGGACCGTCACCCGGCATCGCTGTCGGGAGGCCAGAAGCAGCGGCTGTCCATCGCGGTGGCCTACATGAAGGATGCGAAGGTCGTGTGCCTCGACGAGCCCACGAGCGGCTTGGACTGGGCGTCGATGATGGGCGTGGCGCAGCTGTTGCGGGACCTGGCCGAAGAAGGGCGCGGCATCGTGGTGATCACCCACGACTACGAGTTCTTGCTGGCGGCGTGCGACCGGGTGCTGCGCATCGGCGAGGGCGGGTCGGCGGTCGAGGTCGGCTTCGACGGCCCTGGCGATGCGAGTGCGCTCCGCAACCCCGAATAGTCGTTTCGGTGCCGCGATGCGGCGGGAGTCCCTCGATCCTGTGCCGGCGGGCGCGCGTTTCGGGCATTCTGAGCGAAGTTTGATAAAGCTAACTTGAGGAGTTGACCAATGGAAGTTTCTCCGGCGAACCGCGACGTGCGGCCAAGCGCGTTCGCGAAGCTGTACTACTTCATGCGGCCGGATCGCGGGCGCATGGTGTGCTCGCTCGTGCTGGCCTGTATCGGCGAGGCCGTGGGCATGGTGCCTTACGTGGTGATCGCGCTGTTGGCGGCGGGGCTCATCGAGGGCACGCTGACGTTCGAGCGCGCGGCCCTCCTGGCGGCCGTCGCCGCGCTCGCGCACGTCGCGCGCTTCTTCTGCACGTGGCGCTCGTCCATGATGAGCCACCGCATCGCGTTCAAGGCGCTGGCCACCATGCGCGACCAGATGGCGGAGAAGATGGAGCGCGTTCCCATGGGCACGATCATCGACACGCCCACCGGCACGTTCAAGAACCGCTTCGTCGACAACGTGAACCAGCTGGAAGACGCCATCGCCCACTTCATGCCCGAGCTGCCGTCGAACGTGTTCGGGCCGTTGCTGGCCATGGTCATCGTGTTCGCGCTCGACTGGCGCATGGGGCTGGCCGGGCTGGCCACCATCCCTCTGGGCGTGCTGTTCTATGCGGCCATGATGCGCGATTACAAGCCGAAGATGGCCCGCTACATCGGCAGCGAGCAGCGGATGAACTCGTCGCTCGTGGAGTACGTGAACGGCATCCAGGTGATCAAGGCGTTCGGGCGTACGGCCAGCTCGTACGGCGGATTCTCCACCGCGGTCGCCGAGTACCACGACTCGACGCTCGCGTGGTTCAAGCAGAGCTGGGTGTGGATGGCGGCCGTCAAGTCGGTGGTGCCGTGCACGCTGCTCGTGTCGCTGCCGCTGGGCGTGTGGCTCATGTCCGCAGGCCAGCTGACGCTGCCGATATTCCTGACGTGCATCGTCATCCCGCTGGGCTTCATCGCGCCGCTGCTGAAGTTCGCGCAGGCGGGCGGCCAGATCTCGCGCATGGACGTGTGCCTCAACGTCATCTGGGACTTCCTGGGCACGCCCGAGCTCGTGCGCCCCGCCGAGCGCGTGCGGCTGGACGGCGAGTCGTTCGCGTTCGAGAACGTGTCGTTCTCCTACCACGAGGGGGCCGAGGTGCTGCACGGCGTCAGCTTCGAGACGCATCCCGGGCAGATCACGGCCATCGTGGGGCCCAGCGGTTCGGGCAAATCGACCGTGGCGAAGCTCATGGCCGGGTTCTGGGATGCAACGGACGGGCGCGTCGCGTTCGACGGGGTCGATGTGCGGAACATCCCGTACCAGCAGCTCATGGAGCATATCTCCTACGTGGCGCAGGACACGTTCCTGTTCGACCGCACGCTTGCCGACAACATTCGCATGGGGCGTCCTGCCGCTTCGCAGGTCGACGTGGAGGCCGCCGCCCGCGCGGCGGGTTGCCACGAGTTCATCAGCCGCTTGCCGCAGGGCTACGACACGCGCGCCGGCGAGGCGGGCGAGAGGCTGAGCGGCGGCGAGAAGCAGCGCATCGCCATCGCACGCGCCATTTTGAAGAACGCGCCCATCGTCATCCTCGACGAGGCGACGGCCTACGCCGATCCCGAGAACGAGGCGCTCGTCGAGCGCGCCATCAGCAAGCTCGTGGTCGGGAAGACGCTCGTCACCATCGCGCACCGCCTGTCCACCGTGACGGGCGCCGACCAGATCCTCGTCATGGACACCGGCCGCATCGTCGCCCGCGGCACGCACGACAAGCTGCTGGAATGCTGCCCGCTGTACCGTCGCATGTGGGAGCAGCACAGAAGTTCCGCTGTTCTACGAACAGCGGAACCGGCCGACGCTGCGGCTTCCCCCGGTGGCACCGGGGAAACCCTCGCTGACGTTTCGACGACGGGCGACAACGATATCAAGGAGGCGATGTAGCATGTTCGCGCTCATCAAACGCGTGCTCGACCTGGCTGGCAGCTTCTCTCCGGCGGCGCGGCGCAGCCTGACGTGGGGCATGGTGTGCAACATCCTGAAAGCGTTCTTCATGGCCGGTATGCTGGGCGCGGTGTTCTGGGCGCTCGAGAACCGCGACCACCTCGACGCCGTCGTGGCGCTGCAATGCCTGGGCATCTTGGCTGTCAGCGTGATCGGGCAGTACGTGTTCCAGTACCTCGTGGACATCACGATGGACGCGCAGGGCTTCCACATCTTCCGCGACCTGCGCCTGCGCGTGGGCGACCGGCTGAAGGCCGCGCCCATGGGCTACTTCTCCGAGCAGCGCCTGTCGGCCGTCACCACGACGCTGACCACGACGGTGCACCAGCTGGAGGAGTTCATGACCATCTGCCTGACGGGTCTGACGGGCGGCGTGGCCATGGCGGTGATCATGAGCCTGTTCTTCCTCGCCGTGGCCTGGCCCATCGCGGCCATCACGTTCGCGGGCATCGCCGCGGGCCTGTGCGTGCTGAACGTGCTGCGCCGCCGCGCCACCAGCGTGACGCGCGAGGTGACCGCCGCGCAGGAGGCCATGGCTGACAAGGTGATCGAGTACGCTCGCGGCATGGCCGTGCTGCGCACGTTCGCCACGCCCGACGAATCGCTGGCCGCCGCGAAGGCGTCGTTCCAGCAGAAGCGCGCGGCCGATTACCATCAGGAGGCCGCCGCGCAGGGCATCCTCAAGCTGTACGCGCTCGTGTTCAACCTGGCCAGCTGCGCGGTGCTGTTCACCGCGTGCGCGCTGTACCTGAACGGCGCGCTGCCGCTGTCGTGGGCGCTCACGCTGCTCGTGGCCGCGTTCATGATCTACGGCGAGCTCATCCACGCGAACGATGCGGCGTTCCTCACGAAGAAGATCGAAGGCGAGCTCGACCGCGTCGACGAGGTGTGCGACATCCCGAAGCAGAACGCGACGGACGCGCCGCTCGCGCCCGCCGATTTCGGCATCGAGATGAACGGCGTCTCGTTCGGTTACGACGCCGACCGGCGCGTCATCGACGACGTGTCGCTGCGCATCCCGCAGGGCACGAGCTGCGCCATCGTGGGGCCCAGCGGCTCGGGCAAGACGACGCTCGTGAACCTCATGGCCCGATTCTGGGACGTGGACGCCGGCGCGGTGCTGCTCGGGGGCCAGGACGTGCGCAAGGGCACGGCCGAGAGCCTGCTCGCGCACGTGTCGATGGTGTTCCAGAACGTGTATCTGTTCAACGACACCGTGGAGAACAACATCAAGTTCGGCATGCCGAACGCCACCCATGCCGACGTGGAGGCCGCCGCCAGGCGCGCCCGCTGCCACGAGTTCATCATGCAGCTGCCGCAGGGCTACGACACGGTGCTCGAGGAGGGCGGCGCCAGCCTCTCGGGCGGGGAGCGCCAGCGCATCTCCATCGCGCGCGCCATCATGAAGGATGCGCCCATCGTCATCTTGGACGAGGCCACGAGCTCGGTCGATCCTGAGAACGAGCACGAGCTGATCGCCGCCATCGGCGAGCTCACGCGCGGCAAGACCCTCGTGTCCATCGCGCACCGCCTGAACACGGTGGCCGGCGCCGATCAGATCCTCGTGGTGGACGAGGGCCGCATCGTGCAGCGGGGCACGCACGACCAGCTCATGGGCGAGCAGGGGCTCTACCGCGACTTCGTGAACCTGCGACGCGAAGCCGCCGGCTGGCGCCTGGCGGGGTAGGGCGCGCGCCGTCGCGCGCCGCCTGCGAAATGTCCGATCGGAGTAGGCGCGCAGCTGTTTGGAGCGGAACGGGCGGCCCGTTTCTGCTATACCGGAGGGAAGGGAAACGCACTGCGCGCGCGGCGGCCGCCCGCGCGGAGAGGAGGTGCAGGTGAAGCAGCCTGTTCATGAGTCTGCCGAAGACTATCTGAAAGCCGTGTTGGCGCTGGAGCGCGAGCACGGCTACGTCCGCGCCGTGGACGTAGCCGGCCGGCTGGGCGTGTCGAAGGCGAGCGTGTCGAAGGCGCTGTCCAAGCTGGAGCGCCAGAAGCTCGTGCACGTGGTGGCCCACGACGTGCGGCTCACCGCCGAGGGGCGCGCCGTGGCCGAGCGCGTCAGCGAACGCCATGCGTTCTTCCGCGCTCTGCTGCGCGCTGCGGGCGTGGAGGCCGTCGTCGCCGACGAGGAGGCGTGCCGCCTCGAGCACTGCCTGTGCGAGGACTCGTTCCGGAAGCTGGTAACCGCGCTCGACGCGCGCGGCTGAGAGCGCTCGGTTGACGCGCGGCGGGTCGCCCGGTATGATGGCGGCCCGGGCCTCATGGCCCGCAACCCAACGAAAGGCTCTCCTCTCATGACTGTTCCTCCCAACCGGTAAACCACGCGATACATCCGTCCCATCCGCTGCCGCGCAACGTGCGGCCGCCTTGCGATGGGCGACATCCGTCCGTCCGCTCGGCCGACAAGCGGCATGCGGTCGGTTCCTTGCGAGCTATGATCGCCCGTCCGGTGCACCGCCTCCTGCGGCGCTTCCGGCGGACGGTGCCTGCTCCCCTGGGTCGGCGCGCAAGCACACGGACGCATCGCGGACGGGCCCACCGGCTGAACCGGACGATCAGAGAGGCTTACGCTATGAAAAAGCTGAATAACGGCGTGGTGCCGCCTGTGCCCACCTTCCATTTCGAACGTATTCGGATTGCGAAGGAAGGCAACAACCATCATGAAAACGAGTATATGGCGCGTGGAGGCGACCGCCGCGCCGGTCGCGCTGCGCCCTTGTGGGACCTGCGGTGCTGACGCGGAGTTCGCGTCCACGGGCCTGTTTCGCGTGAACGCCCAGAAGAAACGTCTGGACGTGTGGCTCATCTACCGGTGCGCCACGTGCGGAAGCGTGTGGAACAGCGCCGTGATCAGCCGTGGGCGTCCGGGAAGCATCGACCGCGAAGAGCTCGAGCGGTTCACGGGCAACGATCCTGCGACGGCGCTGCGGTGCGCGCTCGACGTCGGCCTGCTCAGGCGCAACGGCGCGCGCCGGGGCAAGGTCGCCTTCGCCGTCGAGGGCGACCTGCCCGACGGCCGCGAGGACTGCCGGGTCGAGATCGACGGCGGAGGCCTTGCGGGCCTGCGCCTGGCCGAGGTGCTGCGGGCCAAGCTGGGCGTTTCGCGCAGCGGTCTCGCGCGCCTCGTGGAGGCGGGCGACGTGAGCGCCGACGACGGAGCCGACGTCCTCGCCGCGAAGCTCCGCCCGCACCAAGCAATCATCCTGCGCCCACGGCGGAGCTGACGGGCCGCCGCAGGGCTACGGCGGGAGGGGGAGGGGAAGCACTTGCCCCCCCCCTCCCATTTTTTCTCCCTCCCACGACAGCCGCCCGCCTCTATCGGAAGCCTCGGCGGCGGGGGCGCCGTGCGCCGAGGCGCCTCGCGTCATCGCGTACCTTTATCCTCTGCCCTCCATGCCGCGCCCCGTCCCGCATTGCATCCTGCGTAGCGGCGTTCCGCCTCTGCGAAGGTTATGCGCCGGCAACGATTCCCCCTTCGAAAATCCGCTCGCGGCCGAAATCGAACCGGCCGAAGGGCGGCGCGCCCGGGGTTCCTTGACCTTGTAATCGTTGCAACCCCCATGATGGGCCCACGGCGGCCGGTGCCGGAGCACCCTGCGATCCCCGAGCACCGGCCGTCTTCTGCAGAACCCGTCCAGATCGATCGACGACGAGACCCCCAACGAAGATAGAGGAACAAGACATGAGCTGACCGCGAAGGAGGCACGCCATGAACGCGAAGAAGAAAGCAACCGATACGACGAAGCCCGCAACGAGTACCGTCTCCAACCGTCCCCGCGCCGCTTTGAGCGCCCTGTTGGTCCAGACCGCGCACGCCGAGGCGCGCCGTCCGGCCCCGTCCGGCTCCCGCAGGCTCGACCCGCTGGCCCGCATCTTCGACGCGAACGCCAGCCGCGCCGCCAAGATCGCGGCCGTGTCCCGGCTCGCCGACCCGGTGCCGCTCGTTACCCTTGCCGCCAGCGATGCGCCCGCCTACCTGCGGAGAAACGCGCTGCTGCGCCTCGACGAGCTCATGGACGGCCGCCCGCTCGCCCGCACCGACCTCGAGCGCCTCGTGCCGTGCCTGCGCGACAAGGAGCTCATCGCCTTCGCCGTCGTGCTCATGGACATCGCCGACTTCGACTGGTGCGCCCGCTGCGACGAGGGCACGGTGGACGCGCTCTGCCTCGCCCTGCACGAGTGCCAGGGCCTGCACGAGACCGTGCTGCTCGAGGACACGTTCGCGCATCTTGTCCACACCCGCCCGGACCTGGGCCGTAACCTGCGCGCCTGCAGTCCCGGCCCCCTGCACCTGAAGGCCATGTACCAGCCCGTCGTCGCCCACAACGTGGTGTACGTCGACCTTGCTCGCGAGGACAACGTCGCCTAGGCCGCGCCCGCGAGGACAACGTCGCCTAGGCCGCGCCCGCGACGATTCCGCGCTTTCCGCCCCCCCCAAGACGAGTAGAAGGGACCCTATCATGGAGCATAACACCCGCGCCGCCTTCATCAGGCAGATGCTCAAAGACGAGAGCACGATCGAGCCGTCCCCCGAGTTCAGCTACAAGGCCCTCGTGAAGAGCCGCCAGGACTACGACGAGCTGTACCGCCGCTCGATCGACGAGCCCGAGGCGTTCTGGGGCCAGATGGCCCGTGAGACGCTGGACTGGTACCGTCCATGGGACGCGGTGGAGGAGTACGACTTCGAGTCGGCCTGCCCCTTCGTCCGCTACTTCCGCGGCGCCGAGCTCAACGCGTCCGCCAACTGCCTCGACCGGCACTTGGAGGGCCCGCGCCGCAACAAGGCGGCCCTCATCTGGCAGGGCGAGCCTTCCGAAGAGGTCGAGGTGTACACCTACCAGCGCCTGCACCGCGAGGTGTGCAAGGCCGCCAACGTCCTCAAGGACCTGGGCGTGAAGAAGGGCGACCGCGTGGTGCTCTACCTTCCCATGATCCCCCAGCTGGCCATCGCCATGCTGGCGTGCGCCCGCATCGGCGCCGTGCACTGCGTCGTGTTCAGCGGCCTGTCCGCCGATGCGCTGCGCGACCGCATCCTCGACTCGGGCGCCCGCGTGGTGGTCACGGCCAACTACGGCTACCGGTCGGGCAAGATCCTGCACCTCAAGGACCTCTGCGACAAGGCGCTCGACCAGTGTCCCCAGGTGAAGAGCTGCATCGTCGTGCGCCGCATCGAGAAGCGCACCGAGATGGCCGCCGAGCGCGACCTGTGGTGGGACGACCTCCTGGCCGGCGCCGCCCCCTCCTGCGAGCCTGCGCGCATGGAGGCGAACGAGCCGCTGTTCGTGCTCTACACCAGCGGCAGCACGGCCAAGCCGAAGGGCATCGTCCACGGCACCGGCGGCTACCTGCTGTACGCCTCGCTCACCATGAAGTACGTGTTCGACCTGAAGGAGACGGACATCTACTGGTGCACGGCCGACGCGGGGTGGATCACGGGGCATTCGTACCTCGTGTACGGGCCGCTTGCCAACGGCGCCACGTCGCTCATGTTCGAGGGCGTGCCCAGCTACCCGAAGCCCGACCGCTTCTGGGAGGTCGTGGAGAAATTCGGCGTGAACATCCTCTACACGGCTCCCACGGCCATCCGCTCCATGATGAAGGAGGGCGAGCGGTGGGTGAACGGCCATGACATCAGCAGCCTGCGCCTTCTGGGGTCGGTGGGCGAGCCCATCACGTCGAAGGCGTGGCTGTGGTACTACTCCGCCGTCGGGCGGGGCCGCTGCCCCATCGCCGACACGTGGTGGCAGACGGAGACGGGCGGCGTCATGATCACGTCGCTGCCGGGTGCGGTGGACATGAAGCCGGGGTCGGCGGCCCTGCCGTTCTTCGGCGTGGCTCCGCGCGTCGTGCGCCCCGACGGGAGCGAGGCCGCGCCGAACGAGCCCGGAAGCCTCGTGCTCACGCGACCCTGGCCGGGCATGATGCTGGGCGTGTTCCAGAACGAGGCCGCGTTCAAGGACGTGTACTTCCCCCAGCCGGGCCGCTACCTCACCGGCGACGGCGCCTACCGCGACGAGGACGGCTACCTCTGGATCACCGGCCGCATCGACGACGTCATCAACGTGTCGGGCCACCGCATCGGCACGGCCGAGGTGGAGAGCGCGCTCGTGTCGTACCTGCAGGTGGCCGAGGCGGCGGTCGTGGGCTGCCCGCACCCCGTGAAGGGCGAGGGCATCTACGCCTACGTCACGGTGAAGGAGGGCACGGTCATCAACGATGATTTGCGCTCCCAGCTGGTGCGCCACGTGCGCGAGAGCATCGGGCCCATCGCCACGCCCGACCACATCCACTTCACGGCCGCGCTGCCGAAGACCCGCAGCGGCAAGATCATGCGCCGCATCCTGCGCAAGATAGCCGCGCAGGAGACCGAGGACCTGTGCGACATCTCCACGCTGTCCGAGCCCTCGGTGGTGTACGACCTGATAGAGGAGACGAAGCGCCTGAGCGCCTAACGGTTTCCACGAAGGAGAGGGGCCCGCGCGCGGGCCCCTCCTCATGCCAACCGGGCGCGCTCCTCTTACCAGCCGGCCTGTCGCGTGCGCGCGCGGACGCCTGCGGCATCCCCGGACCCGGCGCCCCTACGCCCCACCGCCCCTTTCGGCGGCGTCCTCCACGTCCACGAGCACCGAGATGTGCAGAAGGTAGTCGTCGGCCGAGTCCGACATCAGGTACGAGTTCATGTCCAGCTCGTACA
>OLQI01001279.1_pt1 | contig 16977 bp, 22 predicted proteins | sample 1672171 | NCBI WGS metagenome assembly OLQI01 (sample SAMEA3136655, study PRJEB25190) | human gut metagenome
GCTGAGGCATTATTAATCTATAAAATAGTTAAGAGGTTGAGTTAATTCCCAGCCTTAATTTTTTGTCAGTAATTTCCTATTGACATATCGGAAAACGACGATATAATGTAAACATGAAGTTAAATGAAAAACTCTTTAAGGCGCTCGCTAATAAGACGCGCCTAGAAATCTTACAGTGGCTCAAGGACCCAGAAAATGAGATTCACGTGCCCACCTGCATACCCATTAGCGAGGAAATCAAGGATTATGGGGGTGTCTGTGTTAGCGACCTGGTCAACCAATCGGGGTTGGCACAGTCGACGGTTTCGTCATACCTCAACATGCTAGTGGAGGCGGACCTGCTGATAGCGGTGCGACATGGCAAGTGGACATTCTACCGTCGGAATGAGGCGGCAATTCAAAAGCTGGGTGAGTTGATCAAGGAAGAATTGTAGAGGTTCTTCTTTTCTTTTGCGAGTATAAATCGTTAAATAGCGATATGTAAATGTTGAGGAGGTTGGATGATGCTAGTAAGTCAAATGGTTGGTTTGAGCGTGATGGCAGTCCTGCTGCTGGTCTTAACAGGAGGCACGCCGCGGAAGAAACGGTAGGGAGCTTGGGAGTGGGACAGAACTAGCTTGACTAGTTTGTCGTTCCAGCTCCGTTAACCTATGGGGGGTGGTCAGGCACTGGCTTATCAGCGTTTGAACTGCCAGCCAACTACTGCACTGTTGCGTTTTTACCTTTAAGTATATATTTAAGAAGTTGAGGTAATTCCTAGCCTCAGTTAAATCTTTTTTAGCCTACACTGACTACGATCTAGTCTAAAGGAGTGACGTTATTATGAAGAAAATTATTGTGTTAACCGGAAGCCCGCACCACCCGGGAAGCTCGGAACAGTTAGCGGATGCTTTCGTTAAGGGTGCTACTGAAGCAGGAAATGAGGTTTACCGCTTTGATGCTGGCCGGCGGGTCAATGAATTTTCGCTGATTCAATTAGAAGATAATCATCCGGGGCAGGAAGTTGAGGTCGAGCCAAACGACATCATCAAACGGGAAGTCATGCCCAAGCTGTTAGAGGCTGACCTGGTTGTGCTGGTCAGTTCCCTTTATTACTACGGGATCAATTCGGCCCTGAAGGCGGTGATCGACCGTTTTTACAGTTATAATCACGAACTGCACGGTAATAGGCAATCACCCTGGTTTCCGGCTACGGGCAGGAGGAGGCCTTTGCTTCCCTGAATTTGTATTTCAAACAGTTGTTAGATTATATGCGCTGGCAGCCAGCGGGGAGTGTCTTGGCAGCCGATTCGTGGAATGAAGCAAAACTTTCCCGGCATGTTCAGGAGGCATATGCACTGGGCAGGTCAATTGCTTAGTTTTTTCTTTACAGCCGAGGGTTAATGTGAACTGCTTTATGGCGAAACTAATTGGTTGACAGTTGCTAGTGGTAGAGTATAAACTATACTTACTATTTATAAGCATAAAGATATTTGTAAGGAGATGCTTACAGTGAAGTTTACGGTTGTTCATGATCAGCCTACGGTTAGCTGCTGTTGTTAATCCTCCTATTGGGAAACCTTTAGCTTGCAACAGTATTCATTATAAGTGAGGTGGTTTAATGAAGCAGCCTTCATTGCGGATCGGTATTCTTAACCTAATGCATGATAAGGTCGATACCCAAGAGCGCTTTAGCAAAGTTTTGCAAAATGGCCCGTACGAAGTTGAAGTCGATTTCTTCTACCCCCGGAGCCATTACACTGGTCGTCCGGTTCCGGACCTGGTTCAGCAAATTTCACAACCCTTGGATTTTCGGAAAGTTACGGAGTACAATGCCTTTATTATCACTGGTGCCCCGGTTGAGCAGCTGCCATTTGCAGAAATTACCTACCTAGAAGAAGTTCACCGACTGATTGACCGGTTGGTAGAGCAAGAGATTCCCCAACTATATATCTGTTGGGGAGCAATGGCGGCGGCCGACTACCTTTATGGTATTCCAAAGCGGCTTTTACCGGAGAAAATCTTTGGTGTCTTTCCCAACTTTCGGCGCGACCCTGACCCGTTGCTGGCAGGATTGCCCGACGGCTTTTTGGCGCCCCATGCTCGTTACGCGGAATTAGATATTGCAAGGGTAGCCGCCGATCCACGGCTGGTTATTAATGCGGTTACTGAGAGCCAGCGGTTATTTTCATTCCGGGCGTGTGGACAAAAGCAGTATTTCCTGTTTTCACACTTGGAATACGGTCGTGATGCCCTGCTAAAGGAATACCGGCGAGAACGCAATGCCCATCCTGACATTCAATACTTAAAGCCGCAAAACTATTTCCGGGATCCGCTGCACATGAAGGGGCCGGAATTCAGCTGGGAACACACCCAGCGCACTTTCTTTGACAACTGGCTACGGTCAGTTGCCGAACAGATGACCGTTAATCAATTAGTAAAGGAGTAATAACTATGACTAAAATCGTTAATTCAATCGTTGACTTGGTAGGGAACACCCCGCTTGTAAAACTGAACCGGGTGGTGCCTGAAGACGCTGCTGACGTATACGTTAAACTTGAATTTCTTAATCCCGCGGGTTCGATTAAGGACCGGATTGCCTTGGCAATGATTGAGGATGCGGAAAAAGCGGGAAAGCTGCAGGCTGGGGGAACCATTGTTGAACCGACGTCGGGAAACACCGGTGTTGGTCTGGCAATGGTTGCCGCGGCAAAGAGCTACCACCTGGTAATTACCATGCCAGAAACGATGAGCGTTGAGCGGCGGAAGCTCATGCAAGGCTATGGTGCTGAACTGATTCTGACCCCCGGAGCTGATGGAATGAAGGGCTCGATTGCAAAGGCTGAAGAATTAGTAAGAGAAAAGGGTTACTTCATGCCAATGCAGTTTGCAAACCCCGTCAACCCGGTAATCCACGAAAAGACGACCGGTCAGGAAATTTTAGCAGCGTTTGACGGTGAGGCCCCGGATGCCTTTGTAGCTGGAGTTGGTACCGGTGGAACCTTGACCGGTGTTGGCCGGGCGCTAAAGAATGCTGACAAGGCGGTTCAGGTTTATGCCCTGGAGCCCGCTGAGTCACCGTTGCTAAAAGATGGTAAGGGCGGCAAGCACAAGATTCAGGGAATCAGTGCTGGCTTTATCCCGGATGTGTTAGATACTGATATTTATGACGGGATTCTGGAAGTCAAGAGTGACGATGCGATTGCCATGGCCCGTGAGGTCGGGCACCAGGAAGGAATTCTCATGGGGATTTCCGCGGGTGCCAATATTAAAGGCGCCATTGAACTAGCGAAGAAGCTGGGCAAGGGCAAGAAGGTTGTCACCGTTGCGCCTGATGGTGGAGACCGCTACTTATCAACTGAATTATTCGACTACTAATTGCTTAGCAGCGCAAAAATCCTGGATGGGTGGAGAGATTAAACACCTGTCCAGGATTTTTTTGTAAAAAAGTGCTTGCCTTAAAGTCGACTATAAGGATTAGTATATAAACCGTTGAAAGGATATCAAAAATAATGAGGTGAAACAAAATGGAAGAAACATTTACTTTGAACAACGGTGTTAAGATGCCAGAAATTGGTCTTGGAACATTTAGAATGTCATCTAGTGCAGCCCAGGGTGCTGTTGAAGCAGCACTGGCTGATGGTTACCACTTAATTGATACTGCCGAAGCCTATTACAACGAAGATGGGGTTGGCCGTGGTATTAAAAATTCTGGTGTCAATCGTGAAGACTTATTTGTCAGCACGAAGCTCTGGACTTCATCATACAATGATCCAGATGCAGTTGATAAGGCGCTGGATCGTCTCGGCCTTGACTACATCGATCTTCTTTTTCTTCACCAACCAACTGGTGATTGGAAAACTGCTTACCGGACTTTAGAAAAAGCTTACGCTGACGGTAAGATTAAGGCCATTGGGATTTCAAACTTTGACCGGAGTGCTTCACTGCTAAAGAGTGCTATGGATTTTGCTGAAGTTAAGCCACAAGTTCTTCAGGCTGAAGCTCACCCTTACTTCCCTCAAACCGAAGCCCGTGAAATTTTGAAGCCTTACGGAACTCGTTTGATGGCTTGGTACCCACTTGGATCAGGTGATCGTAGTCTAATCAATGAACCAATCTTTACCAAGCTGGCGAAGAAGTATAACAAGTCCAACGTTCAAATCATTCTGCGTTGGCACACCCAAATGGGCTTCGTTGTGATCCCTGGTTCTACTAATCCAGAACATATTCATGACAACCATGATATTTTTGACTTTAAGTTAACCGATGAAGAGATGGCAGAAATTGCCAAGGTTAACAAGAACCGTCGTTACTACTAAGAGCAATTGAGGAGGAAATAAAAAATGAAATTAGCAATTTTAGCAGCCAATGGGCAAATCGCTCGAATCGTTGAAAACCGGATCTTGAATGAAGATCAATTTAAGGATGTTGAATTAACTTTAATGCTTCGTAACAGCAATCGTCTGAGTGATCTTGCTGATAATCCGCGAGTTACTATTATCGAAGGGGATTTAAACAATCCTGCTGATGTTGAAAAGGCAGTCAAGGGTCAAGATATGGTCTTTAACGCCGTGATTGACCATGATGATGCTGGTCATAACCGCCCAACTCACAACATCATTGATGCAATGAAGAAGGATGGAGTTAACCGGCTTGTTTTGACCAACTTACTTGGAATTTACGATGAAGTTCCTGGCGAATTTGGTAAGTGGAACCGGGACACCTGCTTTGGCGGTACTGTAACCGATGACAATGCTGCCGTAATGTCTGATAAGCTGGCTGCAGAATCCGGCTTGGACTACACTACTCTTCGTTTGCCATGGTTAAACGATCGTAATGAAGTCAAGTACACCATTACTCACAAGGATGATGAATTTGTTGGTGTATCTGGTTCTCGGCAAAGCATTGCCGATGTTGTCTTGAAGATCGTTGCTGATCCAACGTTCGGTAGCAATGACAGCTTAGGAATTGCCGACCCCAATACTCAAGGCAGCAACCGGCCAGTATATTAATAATTGAACTCTCCAGATTACCGTCTCTGGAGAGTTTTCTTAACTTATAGTGATGATAGCTTCAAATAAGGGGGATAAAATAATGGCCAAAGTATTAATTGCGACTTATTCACGTTCTGGGCGGACTCAGGGAGTTGCCGAAGAACTAGCCCAGCTAATCGACGCTGATATGTACAAGATTGAAGTAGCACCCGACACATTTGATCGCGACATGTATAAAACTGATGAAATTGCGACCGAACAGATTAAGAATAACCAATATCCTAAATTAGTTAGTGAAATTCCAAATGTTGATCAATATGATTTGATTCTTGTCGGCAGTCCTGTCTGGCGGGGTGCCCCTGCAACACCGGTTCATACTTTTCTTGAACAAATTCAAAATTTTCCCGGTAAAGTAGCTTCATTTTACACTGATGCTGGAATGGCAGATGGTTATGAAGACACATTTAAGGAATGGGCAGGGAAGTTAAATGTCTTACCTGCTCATGAAGGATCGAACGATTTAGCAGCATGGATTAAAAGATTAAATTAAAAGGAGCAATGCAATGAACATTCAACAAGTAGCGGAGAAACTATCAATTTCTACCGATACAATTCGTCGTTGGGAACGTCTCGGGATGATCCCACCAATTACACGTGATCGTGATGGCTTGCGGACTTTTACTGATACGGATATTCGGTGGGTAGAATATGCCAAATTGTTAAATATGATGAATGTTTCTCCTGATTTTCAAATCGAATATGTCAAGTTAGCAATGTTAGGTAAAAAAGCTATTCCTGCCCGGCAATCTTTACTTCAGGAGCAGTTGAACCAATTAAAGGAAGACCATCAATGCTTAACTGATTGCATCAACGAGATGGAAAAGATGGTTGAGAAAGAAGAACTTGCTTGATGTGTTAGAATTAAAGAAGGTACAGGAGGAATGTAAATGAACATCAAAGAAGTAAGTGAACGATTGGATATTCCAAAAGAAACCTTACGATATTGGGAAAATAGCGGATTGATTCCAGAGGTCCCGCGGAATGCCAGTGGTTACCGCAACTATACAGAAAATGAAATTAAGTGGGCGCTGTTTATTAAGGCAATGCGTAATGCGGGAATGTCAGTTGAATCATTGATTGACTTTGTTGGATTATATCGTGAACATAGTGATAGTCGCGGTGCCCAAAAGTCACTAGTCAAGGAACAGTATGATATTTTACTGGCTAAACGGAATGAACTTGATAAGACTTTAAATTACCTATCTTATAAGCTTGATCACTTTGAAGATCACGTGATGCCATTCTTAGATGAAGAAGAATACTATGAGCTAAAGAAGAAAAAGATGCTGGATGAAGATGAATAAAGATATTACTAAACCATGCTCCCGTTATTATAATCCGGGAGCGTGGTTTTGTTTTTTATGGGGCATTGAATAATTCAACGAGGGCAGATAGAAGTTCACTGTATTCGGGATTATTAAATTTATCCTTGTTTTTCTTTTCACAGTTTGGTAGCCTATACTAATCTCATTGCAAAGGATTGGATTATGTATGGCTAACACCATGATTAAAATAGACCTGAAATGTCAATTTAAATTAGAAAAAAGGTGAAAGTTGTTCTTCTGTGACATGACTCAAGAATACTTCTAATGGTGTACGATAATTAAGAGATTTTCGTGGGATATTGTTGCGACAATGCATTAGCTGAGTGACTAGTTCGTCTGGTAAATCGCGAAAATCTAGCTTTTTACTAAGACCATCACGACGCAAGAGGCCGTTATTATTTTCGTTTAACCCTCGTTGATTGGGAGCACCGACTTCCGCAAAATAGGTGTGAAGATCATACTTATTGGCTATTTCTCGCCATCCAGCAAATTCTTTTCCGTTATCAAAAGTAATTGATTTAACAAAGTGACGTGGCAGTTTAGCGAGCCATTGATCAAGCTGGCAATTCACTGCTTCGTCTGTTTTATGATGAATATTAAGGACAATCATTACTTTGGATTGTCGCTCTACTTTACCACGATGTTCCACATAGCCATTGGGATGGCGTTTTCCTTTCATCGGTAGCTGTTTAACGGAAAAGCCATACTGATTGCGGGCAAACATGCGATAAAGGGTGCGCATACTGCAGCTAATTGGGTGTTCATGACGACCAATAATAGTATCAGGAGTCCAACCTGCCTTGATTTGCGCATGGATATAGTTAACTTCGATAGTTGGCAGTTGGGTCTGCTTCCGACCACAACGACGCTTATGTCGCTGATAAGTCTGAAGATATTGGTCGATGGTTTTACCGTCGTTGAGGAAACGATAAACACGATAGATGGTTTCTTGACTACGCTGAAGTAATTTAGCAGCCCGATAAGCTTTAGTACCTTGATACCAAAAATCAGCTATGAGAGTTAATTCACGTGTGGTAAGATGTTTATAGGTCATTTGTGATTGTCTTTCTTTTGATTAGGGATATTCAAAAGTCTATCACAAATGGCTTTTTATTTTTTCTAACTTAATTTTACAAATGACGAAAAAAAAACATGCTTAAACTACATACTAGCTAAATTTTTGCTTGCCTTATAGTCGACTTCAAGGTTTATAGTAAGAACTGTTAAGTTGATACAATGCAAAAAACATTAAAGGAGCGGATATAAATGAAAGCAGCCGTATTTATGGAACCAGAAAAAGTTGAAATTCACGATGTTCCTAAGCCAACAATTGATGGTGACAACCAAGCCATCATTCGAGTAGTCCGGGCGAGTGTCTGTGGCTCTGATTTATGGTGGTATCGGGGAATTGCCAAACGGCAAGCAAATTCCTTAGTCGGCCATGAAGCCATCGGAGTGGTCGAAAGTGTTAGCGATGATGTTGATCAGATCAAGCCAGGTGACTTTGTAATCGTACCGTTTACTCATGGTTGTGGTCACTGTGTTGCTTGTGTGAATGGCTTCGAAGGTAACTGTCTAAACCAGAAACCAGGGACAAATGGCGGTTACCAAGCAGAATTTATGAAGTACGAACCAGCCAACTCCGGCTTAGTTAAAATTCCGGGTACTCCAGCAGATTATACTGCTGACCAATTAGCCTCCTTACAGACCCTTTCTGATGTTATGGCTACTGGCTTCCATGCCGCTAAGAGTGCTGAAGTAAAGGAAGGCGACACGGTTGCGGTGATTGGTGACGGTGCTGTTGGCCTGTGTGGGGTGATTGGTGCCAAGCTCTTAGGCGCCGAAAAGATCATCTTGCTTAGCCACCATGAGGATCGGGCGGCATTAGGTAGAGAATTTGGTGCAACTGATATTGTGGCGACAAAAGGCGACCAAGCAGTGCAGGATGTTCTGGCATTGACCAAGGAGAATGCCGGTGCTGACGCTGTGCTGGAATGTGTTGGTGCCACTAGCGCGATTGACCAAGCTGGTCAGATTGCCCGTCCTGGTGCCGTCATCGGCCGGGTTGGTGTTCCGCAAACTGAACCAAAGTCCAACCAACTCTTCTGGAAGAACGTTGGTCTCCGCGGGGGAATTGCCTCCGTTACTAAGCCAGATAAGGAAGTCCTATTACAGGCAGTCCTCGATGGTAAAATTAATCCTGGTAAGGTCTTTACGAAGAGCTTCTCATTGGATAACATCCAAGACGCATACCAGGCAATGGACAAGCGTGAAGCAATCAAGTCATTATTGATTGTTAGTAAATAAACCAATGGGGCGTAATTAAGATTAATAATGAAGAGGAGGGAAATTTCCGTCCTCTTTTTCATTATCTAGCTTTATAATAGGAAGGAAACAAAATTGGAGGTGCCTCATGGGGAAGAAGCGACGGTTTGTCAACTGGGCGACGTGGTTTAACGAGCGGCCATTTGTCAAAATCATGCAGCAAACAATGATTATCCTGTTTCCAGTGGCCCTGATTGGGTCCTTTACCTGGATGATTAGCGATAACTTATTAGCCACTAACGGCTTTTTAGCAAATATTTTTCGGGTTCGTCAGTGGTTGCCCTATATGCAGTTTTGGCGGCAACTATTCAACGACATCACTTTGGCGACGATTGGTTTAGTGTCGCCATATGCAGCCTTCACGAGCGCGACGCTAACAACTTATCACTATAAGCACCCCAACATTATTGCTGGTTTAACAGCTGCGGCCACGTATATTTTAATTTTCTTCCATAGCCAGCGGGGGGCGCAGACAATCGAAATGCGTTATTACAATGCCGGTTGGCTTATAGTTGCCGTTTTGATTGGCTACGCCATTGGCCTGATCTTTGCTAAGTGGGGTAAAGAATTCAGCATTGCTGATGTTCGGTTAAGGGATCAACAATTAATGAGCAAGAGCCTGGCAAACCTGCCCTTAGTCGTGGGAATCCTTAGTGGGGCGTTTGTGCTCCACTTGGGCTACGCCTTATTACGGATCTTCAACCTCGACGTCACCGCCAACCAGATTTTGACGTCTTCGATTAGCAAAAACAGCAATTATTTATTAAATGGTTTTCTGTCGCTTACGAACACCATTTCAGTCTGGCTGGGGTTTGCGGAGCCAATCCGGTTATCAGCAGGAGCCTACAACAACGAAGTGACGAGCAATTTAGTCCACGCACTGACCCATAAAACCCTCGTCAACGTTCCATACCCCTTTACACCGTCCTCGCTTTACAATGGCTTTGCCAACTTTGGCGGTGTTGGGGTTACGTTGGCACTGGTAATTGGTATTTTATGGCTTGGTCGGCATCGAAACCAGCAAACGGTGGCAATGTGGAGTGCCTTGCCAGCAATCTTCAACACGGGTCTGCCGATTCTGTTCGGGGCACAGGTATTTCTCAACCCCTTCTTTGTTCTGCCATTTGTCTTCTTACCGGTCCTTAATATGGTGATTGCCAGTGGCTTCATTTTCCTGCACATCATTCCGCCAATTGTTTACCCGGTTCCTAATGGTACTCCGGGGATCCTAGTGCCATTTATTGGAACAGGGGGTGACTGGCGGGCCCTGGTGCTTTCAATTGCCTTACTGATCCTTGATATTGCCGTCTATCTTCCCTTCATTAAGTGGGCATTTGAGCCTCACCAAACAGACGGCGGAAAGGGAGCGTCTCAAAATGAAAATGACTAAGCGACGCAAGTGGATTATTGCTGTCTTTGTGGGGATTTTTACCATCCTGACCTTCTTTTCCTATTGCTGGTCACGCCAGAGCATTGACGTCCTCGAACGGCGGCAGCAATCACGGATGTCACCAGTAATTATGATTCCCGGAAGCAGCGCGACCGTAAATCGCTTTGATACACTGGTTGCCAAGATTAACCGGATGGACCACCGAAACCATAGTTTGTTAAAGGTGAAGGTCTACAATAACGGTAAGATCACCTATACTGGACAAATTCGCCAAAACGATAACGAACCATTCATCGTCGTTGGCTTTGAAAATAACCACGATGGTTATAACAACATCAAGAAACAGGCTAAAATGTTTAAGGCCGCGTTTAACCAACTGAAAGTCCGCTATAATTTCAATAATTTTAAGGGGATCGGTCACTCTAATGGGGGACTGATTTATACCTACTTCTTGGAACACTACTTCAGTGAAAGGCAGATCAAAATCAAACGCCTGATGACGATTGGGACACCGTATAACTTTGCGGAACCGGCCAACCGACGGACCCAAATGCTGACCGACTTCATTAAGTATCGGCAGAACCTGCCCAGCAACCTGACGATGTACTCGGTAGCCGGTTCGGAAAACTACGTCGAGGACGGCCTAGTTCCACTCAGTAGTGTGATGGCTGGCAAGTATATTTACCAGGGGACGGTTAAGCATTACACCCAGGTAACGGTGACCGGGAAACTGGCTCAGCATTCGGCACTACCCCAAAACCAGGAAGTGTTGGACCTGATCCAGCAGAACATTCTTGAACACGACAATCCGCAGCGACTAAATGGCAGGAGACCGGCAAGGCTTGCAAATTAACCGTTGGCTGCGAAATAATAAACGGCAGGGATTTGATTTTTTGATCAGATTCCTGCCGTTTATTTTAGTGGCCCGCCGTTAGCTTAATGCCGATGATGGCAACGATTAACAGGATAACGAAAACCCAAGTGATTGCCGGTAACTGGTCGTGAAAGAGGACCACCCCAACAATGATTGAACCAACCGCGCCAATCCCTGTCCAGATGGGGTAGGCGAGGCTGAGCGGCAGGTGCTTGGTAGCCATTACCAGGCCGGCAAAGGAGATGATCATCCCCACCAGCGTTAGCGCCGCGTAAGGGAGGTTACTAAAGCCATTGCTGAGCTTCATTGCCGTTGCCCAAACCACCTCAAAAATTCCCGCAATCAACAAGTAAATCCATGCCATTATCATTTCCTCCTAAAATAAAAAATGCCGAATAGTTATTACCATCTTCAATGACCTAATGGTGGTAATAGTTGTTCGGCTTCCCCGGTGGGAATATTGGTATTTACCAGTTAGCTTACCAAAGTTAATCGTTAATGGCAAATGGTGGGTATTTCAAAACCGGCTGAATATAACGAGGTAATTTAATATAGGACTAGGTACAAAATTTTTGAGCACCGGCAATTTTAGGGATTTTGTAGAATCAAATTAGATTTTAAGGAGGATAATACCGTGACCGCTTTAACAGAAGAAATGTATGCCATCTTTGACCAGCCCGAATTTTCTTTCAAAAGGATCAAGGAGCAACGCACGCCCGCTGAGGTTGACCAATTAAAGGCCAAATTTAAAACCGTTTGGCAGACTTGGAAACAGGTTCAGCAAAACGTGGCAAAAGAATTACCAGCGGGCAAATTTGCAAAAGTCCACGTCGAGAGCTGGACTAATGGCTGGAACTTACGTGACCACTACTGGGCCGCTTACCGGCTGGCACGGCTGGCCGATGCCAATCCCTGTGTTGGGGTAATGCTGGACCGCAAGCAATTTCAGGTTTACCTGATGTTTCAGCATTACAAGAGCGACCAGCGGACCGGCACGGCGGCAGAGTATAACCAGCTTTTACCCCAGCTGCCAGCCTGGGCTGACGGAATCGATCCTGCTCACTGGTATCTGTGGGACAAGGATGAAATGGAGTTTGCTGACCATTTATCACTAGCAGAGTACCTTGATGATCAGGAGAAACGACAGACTTTTAATAACACAGCTTTGCAGACGAGTTTCCTCCTGGGAAAATTTGCTTTTCGGCGTCAGGACACCGTTGACGATTTGGAAGAGTATATCTTGACGGCCATTAACGACTTGTTGCCGTTATATGAACAGCTTTGATATTCACTTCTTAGATAGGTTGCCATCAATGATAAGTATTTAACATTGGATCCGCCCTTCTTTATACTGAAAATTAGCAAGAAGACAGGAGGGTGCCAAATGAAATACAGTCATATTCCAGGAACAGATATTAAAATTTCTCAGTTAGCGGTCGGGGGGATGAGTTTCGGGATCCCCGCAGTGAAAACCTACCGCTGGATTTTGGACGAAGACCAGACTGATCAGATGGTTCAGCACGCCCTTGACTTAGGGATTAACTTTTTTGACACCGCCAACGTCTACGGTGCCGGGACCAGTGAAGAATTTATCGGCAAGTCACTAAAGAAACACCAGGTTCCGCGAGACCAAGTGGCGATTGCCAGCAAGGTTTACTTCAATGACGGCCGTCTCTCCAAGGAGGCTATCAACCGGGAAATTGACGGAACCCTAAAGCGGCTGGGAACCGACTACTTAGACCTCTACATCATTCACCGCTTTGACTATGACCACCCAATCGAAGAAACAATGGAAGCTCTTAACAACCTGGTTGAAGAAGGAAAGGTTCGGGCAATTGGTGCCTCCGCCATGTACGGTTACCAGTTCCAAAATATGCAACACGTTGCGGAAAAGAATGGCTGGCACCAGTTTGTTGCAATGGAAAATCACTACAATCTCCTGTACCGGGAAGACGAACGGGAACTGCTCCCGATTTGCAAGCAGGACGGGGTGATGCTGATGCCATACAGTCCGCTAGCTGGTGGACACCTGGCTCGGCCAACCTGGAACAGTTCATCGAAACGGAGCCAAGTCGACACTTCGGCCCGGTCCAAGTACGACCACGCTGAACAGCAAGACCTGCCGATCATCAAACGGGTGGCAGGATTAGCGGAAAAGCATCATGTTAAGATGTCACAGATTGCTCTTGCTTGGCAGTGGGCGAAGGGAGTGACGGCACCGATTGTCGGAGCGACGAAGGAACAATATCTCGACGACGCGGCCCAGGCTACTGAAATTACGCTGACGCCAGAAGAGGTTGCCTACCTTGATGAACCTTATACTGCCCATGAAATTGTTGGTGCGCTGGATAGCAATCCGGCGGGGCTGTTGCCTAAGGATGTAAAGTAGAGTTCTCACATATAATTATGATATAATTATATGTGAGGTGAGCACGATGAGATATAAAACTGTTAAGGCACGTAAGCAAGGTACTTCAGTGACTCTAACTATCCCCGCCCAGTTTAAGGTCTGCGAAAATGCTTTATTTGAGCCTAAATTATTAGATGATGGGACAATTCAGTATAGTCCAATTGCAAGTTCAGCTGATATAGAACATGACCGTAGAATGATTGAACAATCATTTGAGTATGATAAACTTCTTACTGAAGAAGATATGAAGAAGCGCTTTGGAAAGTATGGTTGGGGAAAAGATGAAGATTAAATATACCGATCACTTTGCGGCTTCATTAGATCGAATTATTTCATATTGGCAAAATCAGTTAAAACTATCACCGAAAAAGATCGATGAATTTACATTTTATATTGATAAGAAGATTAGATTGTTGAAAGATTTCCCAAGGCTTGGTCAAGATGTTACTGATCTATATGGTTTTAAGAAACAAACTTTCCGCATCCTAATTGGTAATAGCTATGGTATTTTTTATCGCTTAGATCAGGCTAATAATCAAATCTTCATTGGTGCAATCTTTGGTACTGCGGAAATGAAAGTAAAATTTTAAACGGTAATGAGTAAAACACGACCAAGATCGGCTGTAATAGATGATTTTGGTCGTTTGCATTTTAAGGCTGTTTCTATATAGAGCAAAGAAGATAATGATTTATAACATTTGAGCTGCCAGCTATTCACCTTATTTATAATAAAGCGCTTCCCCCCCCCGGTAAATTTAGTGCTAACTTTATAGTAGAAACATAGATAGGGGAGTGCAATTATGATGAATGTAAGTCATTTAAGCGTGTACTACGGCCGAAAAAAGGCAATTAATGACGTTTCATTTACAATTAAATCAGGGGAAAGAAATTTTAGAATTTAAAAGCCAACAGCTTAACGGTTCACCAAGCTGTTGGCTTCCTTATTATTAACTTGTTATCGGCACTTACTTTACTTAAAAGTTAGGCTGGCGATAATTTGCTTGACGATAACTTGGCGGTCGGTTGGCGTGCCGGGAATTTGAAAAATTCTTTCCTGAACGACGTAGGTCAGAATGGGACCGACAAACGCCCGTAACAGCTGGCTCGGGGTGAGCTGCTGATTAATCTCCGGGTAATGGCTTTGCAACTCCCGGACCCGGTCGAACATCCCATTCTCGCCATTGAAGAAAGCACCGTAATACTGGGGTGCCAGCCGATTGGTTAAGACTTCCTGGATAATCAGCCGGATGAAAGCAAAGTTGACTTCGATAAATTCCAGACGATCGGCGACAATGAAGGCTACCAGCTCTTCTAACGACTGCGAATCGTCAATCGTCGCGAAGAAGCTATCTTTGATTTCAAATAGGATCGGTTCCAGCAGCTTACCCAGCAGATCGTCCTTCGACTTGAAATACTTATAAATGGTTCCTTCACTAACCCCAGCCTGTTTGGCAATTTTAGCAGTTGTAGTGGCGTGAAAGCCGTTATTGGCGAAGAGGTTCAGGGCGGTTTGAAGGACCTTTTTCTTGCCGGCCGGCATTTTTGCTTGGTCAAGCTGGGCGGCATAATTATTTAATACTTGTGACAAGGGTGGCGCCTCCTTTTTCCCTTATTATACTTTGCGGTAGCGTTTCAGGCCAACGATATTCAGCCAGAGGAGCACGACGAGGAAGATTAGCAGGGCTAAAATATCACCGCCGAGACTCGTTAATCCTTTCCCATACATTACGATTTGGGTTAACGCATCCCCGGTGTAAGTTAGGGGAAGGATTTTACCGATGTACTGGACCCAGGAAGCCATTGAATCAAGTGGAATGATTCCCGAGAAGAAGACCTGCGGCACCACTACTAGCGGGATAAATTGCATCATCTGAAATTCAGAGTTAGCTAAGGTTGACATCAAGATTCCAAATGCAAGGGCGACAAAGGCCAGCAGGACGCTAATGATAATAATGTTGAGGATATTACCAACCACTTCGACCTTTAATAGCCAGATGGTTGCCATCACGATGACCGTCGATTGCAGGATAGAGAGGATCCCATAGCTGAGCATGTAGCCGAAAACAATTTCACTCCTTTTAACCGGTGTCGCCAGGAGGCGGTCAAGCGTACCAGATGTCCGTTCTTTGAGCAGGGCCATCCCAGAGATAAGGAAAACAAAGAAGAAGATGAAAAAACCCATGAGGATTGGCACAATCTTAGCGAAGAAGCCGGTATCAGCGTTTCCGTATTGGTAGTGGTTGCTGATTGATGGTGCCTTATTACTTTGCTGTGGAGCGCTGAAGCTAGGGTTAGTGGCTTTAATCACTGACTGCAATTGCTGGACTCCAGTGGAAAGGGTCGTGATGGTTTGTCCGGTGATTGCTGCTTTAAGCGCTTGCTTAGTCAGCGCAGTCTTGCTGGAATCAGTATTAGCATACGTCACGTTGAAGCGGTTTGCTTTCTGTTGGTATTCGATTACCGCGTCAACATGGTCACTTTTGAGCTTATCTTCGGCTTGGCGGACCGTTTTTGTTGGCGTAACCGTAACCCCATCGACCTGAGCGAGGTTGTGGCGAATTGTTTGGCTGACGTTGACAGTTGCAATCTCAACATCCGTCTTTGAATTAGCGGAGAACATGACGTTCATTAACCACATAATCAAGATTGGCGCGAGAAACATTAGAGCGAGGGTCCGTCTGTCCCGGAGCAGTTCCTTCAAAATTCGTTTAGTAATGGCGAGGGTTCTCATTTTGTTCTTCCTCCTTTTCTGCCGTTAAGAAGACATCTTCAATCGTTGGTACTCCATACTGCTTCTCTAACTCTTGGGGCGAAGCAAAGGCAATTACATCGCCATGCAATAAGAGGGCGACCCGGTCGGTGAGTTCCGTCTCATCCATCACGTGGGTTGTGATCAAAACGCTTTGTCCACGATCACGCAACGCCTTTAGCTCTTTCCAGATTTTTCTCCGCAATGCGGGGTCAATCCCGACCGTTGGCTCATCTAAAATTAATAGTTCAGGATGACCGAGGAGGGCAATCGCCAGTGAGAGCCGTCGCTTCATCCCACCTGAATAACCGCCAACCCGTTGATTGAGGTAATTTGTTAAATCGACCACTTGGCTGACATGGGCGATTTCCTGTTTTAGCTTTTTACCAGTAACACCTTTCATTTCACCAAAAAATTCTAAGTTTTCCCGGGCTGATAGGCTTTCATATAAGGCATCTGACTGGGCCATGTAGCCAACCCGCCCAAGGATCTGCCGATTAGGCATTTGTTGACCCAAAACGAGGGCCGTTCCAGAAGTTGCCTTTTCCATCCCCAGCATTGTTTTAATGGTCGTGGTTTTCCCGGAACCAGATGGGCCAATCAGGCCAACGATTTCCCCGCGGTTGACAGTTAAATTAATATCGTGAAGGATAGCACGGTTACCAAATGACTTGGCTAAATGATCAAGCTCAATTAAGTGTTGCATAATTGTACCTCCGTGGTGAGTAAACACTCACTTAGATTTTATGGTTATTATAGTGAGTGAATACTCACCTGTCAACCGTAAAAAGAGGGAGTGGGACAGAACTAGCTTAACTAGTTCGTCGTCCCACCTCCGTCGACGCGCAGCTAGCCTGTAGGAAGGATGGCT
>OLQI01001338.1_pt1 | contig 16322 bp, 18 predicted proteins | sample 1672171 | NCBI WGS metagenome assembly OLQI01 (sample SAMEA3136655, study PRJEB25190) | human gut metagenome
CCGGGCTTTCTCTAGAGAAAGCCTGGATCCCCCGCCCGGGACCGGGCGGGGAACCCACGTTGCAGGTCTGGACCTGCGCCAGTCCTGACAGGCCCCCCTGCCAACTCCGGCAGGGGGATTCTCACTCCCCCGCCGGCCCCAGCAGCAGGGGCTGTATCTGCTCCCCCCGCAGGGCGGCGGCCACCGTGGCAGTGACCAGCCCCATCTCCGCCACCAGGGAGGTGGGTTTGCCCACCGGGTCATCCTGGCGGAAGGGGACGAAGTAGTAGTGCTTCCGGCTCAGCAGTTCCCCGATGTTCCGGGCCGCGCCCCCCAGGCCGTCGTTGGTGGACACCGCCACCACCACCGGCCGGCCGTTCCGCAGATGGGCCTTGGCCGCCATGGTCACCGCGGTGTCGGCGATGCCGGCGGCCAGTTTGGCCAAGGTGTTCCCGGTGCAGGGGGCGATGACCAGCACATCCAGCAGCTGCTTGGGCCCGATGGGCTCCGCCTCCCGGATGGATTCCACTGCCCGGTGGCCGCAGATCTCCTCCGCCGCCTGGCGGAAGTCCGCCCCCCGGCCAAAGCGGGTGTCGGTGGACCCGGTGGTCTCCGAGAGGATGGGTACAATGTTGGGGTAGGCCGCTGCGGTCTCCTCCATGGCCAGGAGGGCTTTGTCTAAGGTGCAGAAGGATCCGGTGAGGGCAAACCCCACCCGCGGTTGCTCCATATCTCATGCCTCCAATTCCCAAAGTATGTGGTACACAGCGTCCCGGATGGCTGCCGCCGCCGTCACCGGCGCGGTGCGGCCCGGCAGCCCCGGTGCCTGGAGGACCCGCAGGCCCAGCTCCTTGGCCGCCGCCTGGTCCACCCCGCCGGGGGCAGAGGCCAGGTCCAGCAGAAAGGCCCCGGGGTGCACCCACGCCAACCGCCGCCGGTCCAGCACCTGGGCGGGGATGGTGTTGACGATGAGGTCATAGCCCCCCAGTTCCCCGCCCAGCTTTTCCAGCCACATGGTCTCGTGGCCGTAGGCCGCTGCCCAGGCCAGATCGGCGTATCCCTGGGCACAAACCGTCACCTTGGCCCCCAGGGCCCCCATCCGGTGGGCGGTGAGCTTCCCCACTCGGCCAAACCCTAGGATGAGCACCCGGGCGCTGTGTAAGGTGAAGGGGAGCTCCTCCATGGCCACCTGCACCGCCCCCTCGGCAGTGGGGAGCGCAGTAGCGGTGGGAATGACAACCACGGATGCTGCCTCCTTTCTGCCCCTTCAGGACACCGACAAAGGAATCCCATTTTTTCGACAGGATACGCTTACACCTTCCCATGCAACTGGTTGATATGGTATACTTTTCTCCAAGAAGCAGTTCCTATATCACATTTTTCATAAGGAGGCGTCCTATGGAACCTTACTTAGCCCACCTGGCCTCCGACGGCCGTGAACAGCCCCTATTGGACCATTTGGAGGGCACAGCCCGCCGCGCAGCCCAGTTCGCCGCCGCCTTTGACGCAGAGGAACAGGGCCGCTTGGCTGGACTGGCCCATGACCTTGGAAAGTACTCCCATCTGTTTCAGCAGCGTCTCCGGGGCGGCCCCAAGGTGGACCACGCCACCGCAGGGGCCTTTGTCTGCCTGCAGCAGGGCCAGCCCTTTGCCGCCTTTGCCATCGCAGGGCACCACAGTGGACTTCCCGACGGAGGAAGCCAAGGCGACGCCCCCACCACCGGCTCCTTCTTGGGGCGGATCAACCGCGCCCTCCAGGGAAAGTTGCCCTCTTTCTCTCCTTGGACCCAGGAACTTACGCTGCCTTCCCCGCCGCTGCCCAACCTTTCCGCCTTGGATGGCATGTTCTTCACCCGCATGCTGTACTCCTGTCTGGTGGATGCAGACTATACGGATACGGCGGACTTTATGGCGGAATCTTCCTCCCCCACAGCCCCTGTCCCCACCATCGAGGCCTTGTGGGAACGGCTGCGGAACTACATCGCCGGCTGGTTCCCTCCAAAAGGCCCCCTCAACACCCAGCGCTGTGCCATTTTGGACCACTGTATCCAGGAGGGATTGCAGCGGGACCCAGGCCTTTTCACCTTGACCGTCCCCACTGGCGGAGGCAAGACCGTGGCCTCCCTGGCCTTCGCCCTGGCCCAGGCCCAAAGTAAGGGGCTGCGCCGGGTGATCTATGTGATCCCCTACACCTCCATCATCGAGCAGACCGCCCAGACCTTCCGAGACATTCTGGGGGAAGAGACCGTTCTGGAACACCACTCCGGCGTCTCCTATGACCTCCAGGACGAAGCCACACCAGAGGCCCTCCCCCTGGCCCAGGCCACAGAAACTTGGGACCTGCCTGTGGTAGTTACCACCGCTGTGCAGTTCTTCGAATCCCTCTTTTCTGCACGGCCCGCCTCCTGCCGAAAACTCCATAACCTAGCTGGGAGCGTCATTGTCTTTGACGAAGCGCAAATGCTCCCTGTGTCCTATCTCCGTCCCTGCGTCTGGGCCATGGCCCAATTAGTGGCCCATTACCACGTATCCGCCGTCCTGTGCACCGCCACCCAGCCTGCCTTGCAGCCCCTGTTTCAGGAGTTTGCCCCCCAGCTGACCCCAGTGGAGCTGTGCCCACCGGACACCTACCGTTGGGAGGTCTTTCAGCGGGTGACCTTCCAAAACGCAGGCAAGCTCACCTGGGACGCGTTGGCCTGCCGCCTTCAGGCGAAGACCCAGGTGCTGTGCGTGGTCAACACCCGTGCCGGTGCCCAAGCCGTGTTCCAGCGCCTGCAAGGGGAGGACAATTTCCATCTCTCCACGTTGATGTACCCCGCCCACCGCCGTAGGCAGCTGGCCGAGATCCGCCGGCGTCTCACCCTGGGGCTCCCCTGTCGGGTGGTTTCCACCTCGCTCATCGAAGCGGGGGTGGATGTGGATTTTCCCGCCGTCTACCGTGAGGAAGCCGGCCTGGATTCTCTCCTGCAGGCTGCGGGCCGGTGCAACCGGGAGGGGCATCGGCCGGCCCAGGAGAGTGTGGTCACGTTGTTTCAAGGGGAAGGCAACGCCCCTCCCCTGTTTGCCCCGGCCATCGGCGCCGGCCGTCACGTGATGGCACGCCACACAGACCTGGCTTCCCCAGAGGCGATACACGACTACTTTCGGGAACTCCTGGACCTGGAAGGGACCCAGGCCCAGGATGTCCAAAACATCCTCCCCACCATGTCGGACAATCTGTTTCCTTTCCGTACCGTGGCGGAACGGTTTCACCTGATCGAGGACCACACCGTCACCGTCTATATCCCACAGGGTAAGGGGGCAGCCCTGGTGGAGCGCCTGCAGGCCGGGGAATGCAGCCGCGCCCTGTTTCGAAAGCTGGGGCAATATGGCGTCTCCATCTATCCCCAGCATGCCGCCGCCCTGACCGCAAGCGGAGATTTAGCACTGTGGGGCGAGGGGGTCTTTTTGCTGCAAAACCTGGACGCATACGATTCCAAAACCGGACTGTCTTTGCAGGCAGACTGCGGCAAAGGACTCTTTCTATAACTTTCTTTATGCATAACATAGAAGGAGCGGAGAGAATACGTTCTCCGCTCCTTTTTTAGGATTCACATCCCTCTCTATATTTCAATCCACACTGCATCCAGTGACGAAGCTATTATACCCACGCCTTTTTGTGTTTTCAAGCGCTTTCATTCATCTTTTCATAGATAGGGATGTGAATATAACTATTGACAAATAAAACGAAATATGGTATTTCTATATTATACAATCTAAACACAGAGAAAGGAGTGAAAAAGATGGGTATTTGTTTGGAAGTATGGGGGGACTATGCCCTGTTCACCCGACCAGAGATGAAAGCGGAACGAGTCTCATACGACATGATGCCCCCCTCCGCCGCCCGAGGGTTGGTGGAATCTATTTTCTGGCATCCTGGACTATCTTGGATCATCGACCGCATCCACGTCTGCAAGCCCCTGCAGTTTACCAATCTCCGCCGCAACGAAGTCAAGGCCACGGTCTCCGCCAGAACTGCCAAAACGGTGATGGAACGGGGGAGCGGTTCCCTCTATCTGGCCACTTCCGAGGAGATTCAGCAGCGGGCCGCCCTGCTGCTGCAGGATGTCCACTATGTCATTGAGGCCCACTTTGTCCTCACCGACCGGGCTGCGCCCACAGACAACCCAGGGAAGTTCCAAGACATCGTGAAGCGCCGCATTCACAGGGGGCAGTGTTACCATGCCCCCTATTTCGGCTGCCGGGAACTCCCCGCCCACTTCCAGTGGTGCCAGGAGCTTCCCCCCTGCCCCCCGGAGCTGCAAGGGCAGCGGGACTTGGGCTGGATGCTCTGGGACATGGACTACAGTGACCCCCAGGAAATCCGCCCGCTGTTCTTCCGGGCAGTGCTCCAAGACGGTGTGTTAACGGTGCCCACCCGGGACAGCGGGGAGGTGAGAGGATGATTCTACAGGCGCTGACAGAGTATTACCGCGTACTGGCAGACCGCGGTGTGCTGGACACCCCCGGATGGAGCAGTGCAAAGATCTCCTTTGCCCTGTGCCTCTCAGCAGACGGCACGCTGGAACAGGTCATCTCCCTACAAACCCAGCAGCCCCGGGGAAAGAAACTGGTGGTGGCGCCCCAACTGGTGCCTTCCCTGCCCGCCCCGGTCAAGCGTTCCAGCGGCGTGTCTGCGAATTTCCTTTGGGACAATGCCAGCTATCTTCTGGGGATGGACAACAAAGGAAAGCCCCAACGATCCTTAGCCTGCTTTTCCGCAGCAAAGGAGCTCCACGAAACCCTGCTGCAGGGGGTGGACTCCCCGGCTGCCCGGGCCCTTTTGGCCTTTTTCCGCACCTGGGATCCCACGCAAGGGCAGCATCACCCCGCCTTACAGGACCAACTGGAAGACATCCTCGCCGGCGGCACCCTGTTGTTTCGGTACGAGGGCAGGTTTGTCCACCAGGACCCTGCCATTCGCCAAGCCTGGGAAACCCACTACCACACCGCGGGCGAGGGGCCCCAGGGAATCTGCCTGGTCACCGGAGAATGGGGGCCCATCGAAAGCATTCACCCGTCTATCAAACATGTAGCCGGCGCCCAGTCCAGCGGCGCGGCACTGGTCTCCTTCAATGCCCCGGCCTTCTGCTCCTACGGAAAGGTGCAGAATGGGAATGCACCCACCAGCCGGTTTGCCGCCTTTGCATACACCGCAGCGCTCAACCATCTCCTGGCCGACCGGGACCATGTCTACCATGTGGGGGACACCTCCGTCGTCTGCTGGGCCAAAGGTGGGCAGCCTGACTACCAGATCCTGTTTGGCAGCGCCCTGCTCGGCAGGCCCACCCCATACAGCGCCGGGGATTTGCGGGGCATGGTCCAGGCCCTGTGCGCTGGCCAGACGGTGGTGTTCCAAGCGCAGCAGTTGGACCCCAACATGGAGTTCTACGTTTTGGGACTCTCCCCCAACGCAGCCCGGTTGTCGGTCCGGTTTTTCCTGCGCAACACCTTCGGTGATTTCTTACGCCACGTACAGGCCCACCACCGACGGCTGGAAATCCGCCGCCCCTCCTACGATGCCTGGCAGGGGGACCTCACCCCCTGGCACCTGCTGAACGAAACCGTGAACCAAAACAGCCGGGACCGTTCCCCCACCCCAGGCCTGGCCGGTGCCGTCCTGCGCTCGGTGTTAACCGACACCCCCTATCCAGCCACGCTGCTCCACGGGGTGACCCTCCGGATCCGGGCAGAACATTCGATCTCCTGGCGCCGGGCCGCCATTTTGAAGGCATACTATCTGCGCTGTCCCCATTCAGACGTTCCAGAGGAGGTTTTACAAGTGTCTCTCAACCCTGATGCCACCCACGTCCCCTATCTGCTGGGGCGGATCTTCTCCATCCTGGAGACCATCCAAGAAGCCGCTAACCCTGGGATCAACACCACCATCAAAGACCGGTACTTTAACTCTGCCGCAGCCACCCCCGCCATCATCTTTCCCACCTTGATTGCACTGGCACAAAAGCACCTGAAAAAGCTGACCGGGGACAGGCCCGGCCTGGCCATCTCCCTCAACCGTCAATTGACTGCGCTGCTCTCCCTGCTCCCCATTACTACCTTCCCTGCCCGCATGAGTTTGCCGGAGCAAGGCGCCTTCCAATTGGGATACTACCACCAGACCCAGGCCCGCTATCAAAAAAAGGAGGAACCAGAACATGTCTAACCCCATTCAAAACCGGTACGAATTTGTCATTCTGTTCGACGTGGAAAACGGGAACCCCAACGGGGATCCGGACGCCGGGAACATGCCCCGGGTTGACCCGGAGACCGGCCTGGGCCTTGTCACCGACGTCTGCCTGAAACGCAAGATCCGCAACTATGTGGAAACCGTCAAAGAGGATGCTCCCGGGTTTCGAATCTACGTCAAAGAGGGCGTCCCCCTCAACCGCAACGACGCAGAGGCCTATGTCGCAGTGAACGCAGACGAAAAGACCATCAAGGAGAAAAAGAAGAAGCAGCCCGACATTGACCAAACCATCCGGGACTGGATGTGCGCCAACTTCTACGACATCCGCACCTTTGGCGCTGTGATGACCACCTTCGTCAAAGCCGCCCTGAACTGCGGACAAATCCGCGGCCCCGTGCAGCTGGGCTTTGCCCGCAGTGTGGAGCCCATCGTGCCCCAGGAAGTCACCATCACCCGGGTGGCCATTACCACCGAGAGCGATGCAGAACGGAAAGGCACCGAAATGGGGCGCAAGTACATCGTCCCCTATGGCCTTTACCGCTGCGAGGGGTATGTCTCCGCCAACCTGGCCCGAAAAACCACAGGTTTTTCGGAAGAGGACCTGTCCCTGTTGTGGGAAGCCATCCTAAACATGTTTGAGCACGACCGCTCTGCTGCCCGGGGAAACATGGCCGTGCGGTCGCTGATCGTGTTTCGACACGACAGTGAACTGGGGTGTGCCCCTGCCTGGAAACTCTTTCAGGCCGTAAACGTCCAGCGAAAGGATCCCCAGGATGCCGGCCCGGCCCGGTCCTTCCAGGACTATGTGGTCACCGTGGACGAAGCCTCCCTGCCCAGCGGGATCACCTGCCTCCAGATGGGATGAATGCCATGGAAGCAGACGACCTTCTTCTCCCCCTTTCCGGCCTGCAGCACTTCGTGTTCTGCCGGCGCCAGTGGGCACTGATCCATCTAGAGCAGCAATGGCAAGAAAACCTTCTCACCGTGGAAGGCGCCCTCCTTCACCAGCGGGCCCATGACGCCACCCTGCGGGAACGCCGAGGGGACACCTTGGTGGTGCGGAGCTTGGCCGTGGTCTCCCATACCCTGGGCCTGTCGGGGCAATGCGATGTGGTGGTATTCCAGCAAGCGGACGAGGGCATTCCCCTCCACGGGGAAACCGGACGGTGGCGCGTCTTCCCCGTGGAGTATAAACGCGGCCGGCCCAAGGAACATCAGGCCGACGAAGTGCAGCTGTGTGCACAGGCCATGTGTTTGGAAGAGATGCTCTGCTGCGAAGTGGCAGAGGGTGCCCTGTATTACGGGGAACCCCGGCGGCGCACCCCAGTCACCTTCTCTCCGGCGCTGCGGGAATTGGTCCGTCAATGCGCCGCGGAAATGCACCAGCTTGCCCAGCGGCATCACACCCCCAAAGTGCGGCCCACCAAAGCCTGCCGCAGCTGTTCCCTGAAAGACCTCTGCCTGCCGCGGCTGGCCCGCCAAGGCTCTGTCTCTGCGTACTTGGCCAAAGCCATGGAGGATCCGTTATGAAGCACCTGCTGAACACCCTTTTCGTCACCACCGAGGACATCTACCTCTCCTTGGACGGAGAAAACGTTGTGGCCAACCAGGACCGGAAAGAACTGGCCCGCTATCCACTCCACACGTTGGAGGGAATCGTCTCCTTCTCCTATTCCGGTGCCTCCCCTGCCCTGATGGGGGCCTGCGCGGAACGAAACGTTTCCCTGGCCTTCTGCACGCCACGGGGGCGCTTCCTGGCCAGAACCACTGGGAAAAGCACCGGGAATGTCCTTCTCCGGCGGACCCAGTACCGGGTGGCAGATGATCCAGGCCCGGCCTGCCGCATCGCCCGAAACATGGTGTTTGGGAAAGTCTACAACGCACGCTGGAGCATCGAACGCACCCGCCGGGACCACAGCCTCCGGGTGGACGCCGCGCAACTCTCCGAAGCATCCGCACATTTGAAAGGTCTCCTCCCGCAAATTGCGGAGGAAACGTCCTTAGACAGCCTCCGAGGCCTGGAAGGCGCCGGTGCCACGGTTTATTTCGGCGTATTCGACCAGATGATCCTGGGGGAAAAGCCTCTGTTTTCCTTCCAGACCCGCAGCCGGCGCCCACCCATGGACCCGGTCAACGCGGTCCTCTCGTTCCTCTACAGCATCCTGGCCAACGACTGCGCTTCCGCCTTGGAAAGCGTGGGGCTGGATGCCTATGTAGGGTTCCTGCACCGGGACCGCCCTGGGCGCACCTCCCTGGCACTGGATCTGATGGAGGAACTCCGCCCGTGCCTGGCAGACCGGTTCGTGTTGACCCTGATCAATCACCGCACCCTTACCAAGCAGTCCTTCGACATCCGGGAGAACGGCGTCGTCCTTCTCTCCGACAATGGCCGGCGAACGGTGCTGAAACATTGGCAGGAGCGGAAACGGGGGATCATCACCCACCCGTATCTCCAGGAAAAAATTCCCTGGGGTTTGGTTCCCTATGTGCAAGCCCTGTTGCTGGCACGGTATCTCCGGGAGGATCTGGATGCCTATCCCCCCTTCCTCTGGAAATAGGAGGTGTTCGTAGATGTTGGTTTTGATTACGTACGATGTGAATACCGAAGATGCCGCAGGACGGAAACGGCTGCGGCAGATTGCCCGGCAATGCGTCAACTATGGACAGCGTGTGCAAAACTCCGTCTTTGAGTGCCTGTTAGACACCGCGCAGAGCCGCCTCTTACAGGCGAAGCTGCGGGCAATCATGGATGAGGAGAAAGATAGCCTTCGGTTCTACTATCTGGGCAATCGATACCAGAACAAAATCGAACACTTTGGATGCAAGCCCACTTACTTCCCGGAAGATCCCCTCATTTTATAGGTGCGAAACGGAAGCACTCAAAATCGCCCCAGGGGATTCGCACCTTGTTTTTCTCATAAGCAGGAGAGGATGCCTGGGCACTTGCGCTTCCTTTTGCCTTTTTGCTCTTTTCCCCATCCTTAAATTGGCACTTTAGACAGAAACGATAGGGCCAATTTGGTGGTATTTGCTGTCGCTCTCCGCAAGGAGAGCGTGGATTGAAATAGGGGTCCTGCGAATATATGGCCATAGAGAAACACGTCGCTCTCCGCAAGGAGAGCGTGGATTGAAATTCCGTCGAGCCAGGCGGAAACACAAGCAAGGACAGTCGCTCTCCGCAAGGAGAGCGTGGATTGAAATCATCTCCAGCAGGAAGGCGGCGATTTCTTTGGGGGTCGCTCTCCGCAAGGAGAGCGTGGATTGAAATGCCTGCACCCGGATTTTCTGCGGGTCGCACCCGAGGTCGCTCTCCGCAAGGAGAGCGTGGATTGAAATCCATCCACACCATGGCCGGACCCGGGAGTGTAGGTCGCTCTCCGCAAGGAGAGCGTGGATTGAAATTCACAGAAAAAGGAAAATGTTTGATGCGTCGAACAGTCGCTCTCCGCAAGGAGAGCGTGGATTGAAATCTCTGCCCACAGGTTGACGATCTCCACGTTCTTGAGTCGCTCTCCGCAAGGAGAGCGTGGATTGAAATGATTTCGTCGCTCCCAAAAACTCCGCGGTTCATCGTCGCTCTCCGCAAGGAGAGCGTGGATTGAAATAGGGCGATGCCGCCAACGTGGTGGCAGGGGCCGTCAGTCGCTCTCCGCAAGGAGAGCGTGGATTGAAATGCCTTGGTCACGGCCTGAACCATGTCCGCCTGCGGTCGCTCTCCGCAAGGAGAGCGTGGATTGAAATTTCGTAGCATAGGTTACCTGCATTGGCACAATATCGTCGCTCTCCGCAAGGAGAGCGTGGATTGAAATCACCACACGCCGCCCCTCTTCCTGCTCCATCATGGTCGCTCTCCGCAAGGAGAGCGTGGATTGAAATTCCAGAGCAAGCAAATCATTCATCTCTGCATCTGGTCGCTCTCCGCAAGGAGAGCGTGGATTGAAATCGCCATCTACGCCGACTCGAATAGATACGTCTGTGTCGCTCTCCGCAAGGAGAGCGTGGATTGAAATCCGCGATCAGCTGCACGGCTCCGTCCTGGGCGTGTCGCTCTCCGCAAGGAGAGCGTGGATTGAAATATCTTGCCAAGAATCGCATTTGATACACACGCCAGGTCGCTCTCCGCAAGGAGAGCGTGGATTGAAATTCGCCAGGGGGGCCTTGCAAGCCTTGAGGCCCAGGTCGCTCTCCGCAAGGAGAGCGTGGATTGAAATTGCTCTCAGGACGATGTCCGCATTATTGATCATCGTCGCTCTCCGCAAGGAGAGCGTGGATTGAAATCTCGAGTACGTACTGTCCGATGCGGCCATCCGGCCGTCGCTCTCCGCAAGGAGAGCGTGGATTGAAATACGGCGCTCTCGTTTCCTTTCGCATCTTGGACAAGTCGCTCTCCGCAAGGAGAGCGTGGATTGAAATAGAGACCGGGATTTTCCAGCCCCAGAGCGGCCAGTCGCTCTCCGCAAGGAGAGCGTGGATTGAAATCTCCGTAGTCGCTGGTTGCCTCGTGCATGAGGATGGTCGCTCTCCGCAAGGAGAGCGTGGATTGAAATAGGCCGCAGCTCCGGTAGTTGCGGCGGTAGTATTGTCGCTCTCCGCAAGGAGAGCGTGGATTGAAATCAATGGAGAAGGGTGAAAGGATCAGATCAAGGCGTCGCTCTCCGCAAGGAGAGCGTGGATTGAAATTCCGCCGCGGTTTGTGCCGCCGCTGCGCCCTGTCGTCGCTCTCCGCAAGGAGAGCGTGGATTGAAATTCCTATCAAAAGCTCGACTTGTTCCGCTTGCGGGTCGCTCTCCGCAAGGAGAGCGTGGATTGAAATTTGATGCCATTTCGCTGGCAGATGTCCACGCAGAGTCGCTCTCCGCAAGGAGAGCGTGGATTGAAATTCGCTTGTTCTGCCTCTGTGGCTGCGCTCTCTGGTCGCTCTCCGCAAGGAGAGCGTGGATTGAAATTTCCCAGTTAGCAGGATATTCTGCGGAGCAGACGGTCGCTCTCCGCAAGGAGAGCGTGGATTGAAATCTTGTAGCTGCGGGGGAAGCGCATGGGCCAGTAGTCGCTCTCCGCAAGGAGAGCGTGGATTGAAATCCCTCTGAATGCGAATCAAAAGCGGACGCCGTTGTCGCTCTCCGCAAGGAGAGCGTGGATTGAAATTGATATAGTTTTGTCCTGACTCCCGGTGGCTGAAGTCGCTCTCCGCAAGGAGAGCGTGGATTGAAATCATACTCTACATTTGCGCGAATGGTCCCAAACTGGTCGCTCTCCGCAAGGAGAGCGTGGATTGAAATGAGCGTCAAGTCTGTCACCGGTAACCCGTCATCATGTCGCTCTCCGCAAGGAGAGCGTGGATTGAAATACAACGTCGGAGTGGTTCACCGTCGGGCTGTTACAGTCGCTCTCCGCAAGGAGAGCGTGGATTGAAATAGGCTCATTCTCTCGCCCTCCTCACTTGGCGTATCGTCGCTCTCCGCAAGGAGAGCGTGGATTGAAATCCGCTCTTGTGACCGTATTGTAAACTTCTTCATACGGTCGCTCTCCGCAAGGAGAGCGTGGATTGAAATGCGTAATATGCAACAAAAAAATCTAAGAATATCCGGTCGCTCTCCGCAAGGAGAGCGTGGATTGAAATTCCTTGGGCTCTGCCTGAGCTGCGGAGATGATCTCGTCGCTCTCCGCAAGGAGAGCGTGGATTGAAATCTTCGCCCGGTACGGTGCTATCGCCGAAGAAGTCAAGTCGCTCTCCGCAAGGAGAGCGTGGATTGAAATGAATCTGCTACCAGCTAAATACTCTGGACAAGACGTCGCTCTCCGCAAGGAGAGCGTGGATTGAAATCTCTTCTTCATCTTCAGGTTCTTCAATAGGTTCAGGTCGCTCTCCGCAAGGAGAGCGTGGATTGAAATTCTGGTGATGCTCATGGGTTGTCCTCCTCAAAGGTCGCTCTCCGCAAGGAGAGCGTGGATTGAAATTGTTTCCCTAGTCATAATATAGCATGTCCAAGGCGTCGCTCTCCGCAAGGAGAGCGTGGATTGAAATCGCAAATGCGGCATTTGATTGGCTCTCCTTCCGACGTCGCTCTCCGCAAGGAGAGCGTGGATTGAAATGTGACCATCTGAATCACCTCCGCTATTTGCTCTAGTCGCTCTCCGCAAGGAGAGCGTGGATTGAAATATTATTTCGTCTGTCGCGAAAAGCTTCAGCTGGTAGTCGCTCTCCGCAAGGAGAGCGTGGATTGAAATACTCCAGTTGCATCACAATTACGCTTATCGTCAGGTCGCTCTCCGCAAGGAGAGCGTGGATTGAAATGCTTTGCGCTTGCGGGAGTGATGCGGGATCTACAGGTCGCTCTCCGCAAGGAGAGCGTGGATTGAAATGCTTCTGTATGTTTTAATGGATACACAGGAGGTACGGTCGCTCTCCGCAAGGAGAGCGTGGATTGAAATATGTCGGAGGATTGTCATCGTGAAGTATCGGATATGTCGCTCTCCGCAAGGAGAGCGTGGATTGAAATTTGTATGTACTCTATCTCTAGAAGTTTTTTCTCGTCGCTCTCCGCAAGGAGAGCGTGGATTGAAATCCTTTCCGTCTTTAATCATCTGAGGGACTGCGATGTCGCTCTCCGCAAGGAGAGCGTGGATTGAAATCATCGTTATCCCTCCTTGCGCCATCTCTCGTGAGTCGCTCTCCGCAAGGAGAGCGTGGATTGAAATCGCTAGTGTAGTTGCCAGTGCAGTAGATTTCCCCGGTCGCTCTCCGCAAGGAGAGCGTGGATTGAAATCTCGCAGGATTCTTTTGATTATCCCAGATGGAGAAGTCGCTCTCCGCAAGGAGAGCGTGGATTGAAATATCGTGCCGGTCTTTTGCCAGCTGCGGATCCTAGTCGCTCTCCGCAAGGAGAGCGTGGATTGAAATATCTTAATCCCCCTAAGCCAAGAGGACGGCGCAGTCGCTCTCCGCAAGGAGAGCGTGGATTGAAATCTATATTATCAAGATAAGTTCGCGACGCGCGCAGTCGCTCTCCGCAAGGAGAGCGTGGATTGAAATATCTGCTCGAGGAGATGAGAGGAAGAAACGCTTGGTCGCTCTCCGCAAGGAGAGCGTGGATTGAAATTCCATGGTGGCCTCCGCCGCCTGCCGGTTCACCGTCGCTCTCCGCAAGGAGAGCGTGGATTGAAATGAGACCATGCACCCACCCGGCCCAGCCGCCCGGGGTCGCTCTCCGCAAGGAGAGCGTGGATTGAAATAGCTCTAACGGATACGGGATCATCTTCGACGGGAGTCGCTCTCCGCAAGGAGAGCGTGGATTGAAATACCGAGATCGGCAAGACCGGTTCCGCCGGCTTTTGTCGCTCTCCGCAAGGAGAGCGTGGATTGAAATACGAACACCGAGGACCGATAGGTCTTTTTCTTCACGTCGCTCTCCGTGAGGAGAGCGTGGATTGAAATCTGGCTGTCTCTGGGGTGATGTGCAAGCGGCGCGTCGCTCTCCGTGAGGAGAGCGTGGATTGAAATTAGTGGCAAGGTTTGAAATTCCGTACCCAACAACCAGTCGCTCTCCGTGAGGAGAGCGTGGATTGAAATTGAGAGCACTTTCGTCATATCCATGTGTTTACCGTCGCTCTCCGCAAGGAGAGCGTGGATTGAAATTCCATGATGTATCTCCACGTTTTACGGCCGCCGCCGTCGCTTTCCACAAGGAGAGCGCAGGTTGAAATACAGGGACCGTCTCCCAGGCGACAATCGGTTGCTGGTGGTGAATCCTCCTGCCGCTGCATAGAGTGACAGAAGAAATTCATCCATCGACCGCTTTCCATAGCGTCTCTCTGCAAGGAGGCATCCCATGTCCCCTCCCCTCCGTGACCGCCTTCGGGTGGCCGCCTACTGCCGGGTCTCCACGGACAAGGAAGACCAACTGCATTCTTTGGCGGCCCAGCGTACTTACTTTACCCAATACATCCAGGCCCAGCCGGGGTGGGTTGCCGCCGGTATCTTTGCCGATGAAGGTCTCTCTGGGACTTCCGTCTCCCACCGGCCCCAGTTCCATCGGATGCTTCAGCAGGCGGAAGCCGGCCAGATCGACCTGATCCTGACCAAAGAGGTCTCCCGTTTCGCCAGAAACACCGTGGACACCCTGCGCATCACCCGGGACCTGAAAGCACGAGGGGTGGGGGTGCTCTTTCTCAACGACAACATCGACACCCGAGACAACGACGGGGAGTTCCGCCTGACCATCATGGCCAGCGTGGCCCAGGAGGAGAGCCGGAAGATCTCCCAGCGGACCCGTTGGGGGCAGGCCCAGGCCATGAAACGGGGGGTGGTCTTTGGCAACGACTCCCTCTTTGGCTATCTCCTCTCCGGCGGCCGTTTAACGGTGATTCCCGAGCAGGCGGCCATTGTCCGAGGGATCTACCATAAGTTCCTGGAGGAACGCAAAGGGACCTATGTCATCGCCCGAGAACTGACCGAGGCTGGGATCGATCCCCCGTTACACCCAGGGCACCCCTGGTCCTCCACCGCCGTGCTGCGTATCCTGCGCAATGAGAAGTACGCCGGGGACCTTTTGCAGCAGAAGTACTGTACCCTCGATTACCTCAGCCACCGGAAAGTGCCCAACGAGGGGCACCTCCCTCAGGTGCTCCTGCAAGACCACCACGAGGCCATCGTGCCCCGGGAGACCTTCCTGGCCGTCCAGGAGGAGCTGGCCCGCCGGCATGGGTTGGCCCAGGAGGGCAAGCGCTTCTCCGCCCGCCATTGGTACTCTGGCAAGGTACGCTGCGGCTGCTGCGGAAAAAACTTCACGGTAAAGACCACCAAGGGCCGTAACGGCAAAGTCTACCGGCGGTTTGTCTGCCGGGGCGCCTACGCCAGCAAAGGGCCGACCGGCCGGTGCACTATGCGCAGTGTCAATGGGCAGTGGATCGAGTTGTGCGCCAGGCACGTCCTGGCCCAGCTTTCCCTGGACCGGGAAGCCATCCTCGCAGAGACGCTAGCCCAGCTCCAGGCCCATCCCGTCCTGAGCAACCCAGCCCAGGGAGAGCGGGCCGAGAAACTCCACCAGGCCATCCAGCGGCAAACCAACCGGCGGGCCCGTGCCTTGGACGCCTATCTGGACGGCGCCCTCCCCAAGGAGGAATGGCAGCGCCAGGATGCCCGCTGTCAGCAAATCTTACAGCAACTGGAAGACCAAAAAGCCCTGGCAGAAACCCAGGCAGCCCCAGCAGATCCTTCCCCCTTGGAGGCGCAAGACCTCCGGGCCCGGCTGGAGGCAGAGCTGGACGGCGGCCCCTGGGTCCTGGACGAAGTCATCGAGACCATTCTCGTCCGGGAGGAGGATTTCCTGGTCTATCTCCAAGATGCCCCCTTCTGCTTCCAGGTCCGCATCGACAGCCGGGGATTTGGGCGGGGGTACCAGGCCTTTGTCGCATCCTGTACGCCTGTGCCCGCTCCCCCACGGGAGGCTCCCTGCGGATGTCCGTAAAAGGAGTGCTCCTTTCTCATACCATTGAAAAACAGCGTCGAAGCTTAAAGGCTTCGACGCTGTTTTTCGTCTGCGGCTGCATTGGTGGATACGGTACCCTCTCCAGGAAAGGACGGATCCTCAACGGGATGTCACCATCCTTTCCCTGTATGGTTTCGGTCCCACCGCTTCCTCTGTGGGCACCGCATTGGCCACCATGCACTCCTCCCTGGCATAGTAGTCCAGCAGCCGCAGGCCTCGGGCCTGGGCGGCCGCCGCTGCCTGGGGGTCCACCATGCCGCCGCAGAGGACCTGGCCGGGCTCCAGCCAATCCAGCAGCTGGGGCAGGGTCACCTCCTCCCGGCTCAGAGGGGTGTGCAGAATCTCCCCGCGCCGGGTCACCGGCAGGGGGAGGATCACGCAGTGGGCCAGCGCCAGCCCAGGACCCAGGGGCTCCGCCACCAGGCCCTCGCCTTCCAGCGCGGCAATGTGGACGGTGTGTCCGTCCTCCCGGAGCAGCCTTGCCAGCGCCCGCTGGCGCAGATCGCCGCCCACGATCCAGAAATTCCGTTCTCGATCCATCCAGTCCATTGGAATTGCCTCCTTCCCTCCGGTGCATCCTATGCCGGCGGAGAAGAAAGGGTGCGAAACCAACGGTGGCCGCTGCCCAA
>OLQI01001340.1_pt1 | contig 16295 bp, 13 predicted proteins | sample 1672171 | NCBI WGS metagenome assembly OLQI01 (sample SAMEA3136655, study PRJEB25190) | human gut metagenome
GGATGAGACCCGTCTTCATACCGAGGAAGCGGTAGATCTGGCCCATCCACTCGCAGTCGCGGCGGGCCAGGTAGTCGTTCACGGTGACGATGTGCACGTTGTGGCCGGGAATGGCGTTCAAGTAGCCGGCCAGGGTGGACACGAGCGTTTTGCCCTCGCCGGTCTTCATCTCGGCGATCTGCCCCTCGTTGAGGGCCATGCCGCCGATGAGCTGCACGTCGAAGTGGCGCAAGCCGATGGTGCGCACCGACGCCTCTCGCACGGCGGCGAAGGCCTCGGGCAGCAGATCCTCCAGACTCTCGCCGGCCTGGTAGCGCTCGCGGAACTCAGTCGTCTTGGCGGCCAGCTCCTCATCGGTCAGGGCCTGGAACTGAGGCTCCAGCCCGTTGATCTTATCGACTTGGGCCTGGTAGCGCTTCAGCTGCTTGCCTTCGCCCAGGGTGAGCAGTTTAGAGAGGAATCCCATGGACAACGTCTTCTTTCTCTGCGGATTCGTAGGTCTCGCCGCGCGATCAGACCCTCTGAGAGGGGCGCCGTCGCGCGCTGGTGCGTAAATCCGCTTCACTCTATCACAAGTGCCAGGTAGCCGAAGGAATTCCATAGGGTTTGCAAGGGACGCTCGGCGCAACCGCCGCCGAGAGAAAAGGCGGGGCCGCAGGGCCCCGCCTCGAGCAGACAGACGGCGATGGAGGGTGCCGACGGCCTAGTAGTGCGTCAGGTCCTCGGGCGTCACGCGGCCGCGGAAGGTGCGGTAGATGATGACGTGGTACACCAACACCAGCGGCAATCCGACGGCCGTGATGATGGTCATCCACATCAGCGACAGCTCGGACGAGGCGGCGTTGAAGATGGTGATGGCCGGCCCCACCGACTCGGGGGTCGCGTTCACGAGCACGGGGAACATCGAACAGGCCAAAAGCCCCACGAGCGCGATCATCGCCGCGGACTGGGCCAGAAACGCCTTCAAGTCGCCGTCCTCGGCGCGCCCCGCCACGATGGAAGCCGCCAGAGCCACCACCACGAGCACGGCGAACAGCCAGCGCGCAGGCGCCAGGGCCGGATCCATCTCCGTGCCCACCAGGGCCAGGGCGAACACCGACACCACGGCGAACAGCGCAAGCGCGATCACCTGCAAGGGCATGCGCAGCCGCTGCGCCCGATCGCGCAGAGCCGAGGGCAGCGGGGCCTTGAGCGCCGCCCAGGCCGCACCGGCGGCCAGGAACATGACCAGGCCGAGCAGGCCCGTGAGCAGGGTGAAGGGGGTGACGAGCCCCAGCAGCGGCACACCGGCGTAGTCGCCGGCGGCGTCCATGGGGATGCCGGCGAAGATGTTGCCCACGGCCACGCCAAGCAGCAGGGCCGGCAGCAGCGAGCCGACGAAGAAGCAGCCGTCCCACAGCTTCGCCCAGGCCGGGTCGCCGGCGCAAAACTCGAAGGACACCGCGCGCACGATAAGGCCGAACAGCACCAGCATCACCGCCAGATAGAACCCGGAGAAGGTGGTGGCATAGGCGTCGGGGAACGCCGCGAACCGGGCGCCGCCCGCCGTGAGCAGCCACACCTCGTTGCCGTCCCACACCGGCCCGATGGCCCGGCGCAGCACGGCGCGCTCCTCGTCGTTCTTCGCGATGAAGGGCGACAGCACGCCGATGCCCAGATCAAAGCCGTCCAGCACGAAGTAGCCGGCGATGAGCACGAAGATGAGGAAGAACCACAGCACGCTGAAAAACTCGAACATGGCTATTCGCCTCCCTTCGCGGCGGCCTCGACCGCAACGACCGCGCCGCCCCCGTTACCCTCGACCAGGACGACATCCGCCGTCGCGTCCGCGGCCGGGGTGCCCTCTTCGCTCACGGGGCCCTCTTTTATGAAGCGGCCCACTACGCGGGCCCAGCCGATGAGCAGCACCAGGTACACCACGATAAACAGGCCGATGGTCAGCCAGAGCTCGGGCGCCGACACCGACATCGAGATGCCGTCGGCCGTGAGCAGGGCCACGCCGTCGGGGCCAGTCGCGCTCGGGTACACCACCCAGGGCTGACGGCCCACCTCGGCGGTGATCCAGCCGGTCTGGATGGCGATGAAGGGCCACAGCGGCGAGAGCACCGCCAGCCACTGCAGCCAGCGCATACGCGCGATGCGGCCGCCTCGGAACGTGAACACGAGCACGAGGATGCTCGTCACCATGATGAGCCCGTACATGGCCACCATGAGGTGGTAGCTCTGGAACACCAGATTCACCGGCATGTCCTCCACCACCATGTCGCCGTACTCCTCGGTCTGAGCGAGCTCGTTCAAGCCCGGGTACACGGTGTCGAAGTTGCCCGTGGCCAGAAAGCTCGTACCGCCGGGAATGGCGAAGGGGGCGATGACCTCCTGGGTTTCCTCATCCACGATGCCCACGGCGTACAGCGGCGGCACCTCGGAGTCGTACATGCCCTCCATCATGGCGAGCTTGGTGGGCTGTTCCTCCCACACCACCACGGCCGAGGCGTGGGCGAACACGATCATGGCGCAGGAGGTGACGATGCCCACCACCGCGGCGATGCGCATGGTCTTCATGGCGAAGTCGCTGTGGCGCTTCTTCAGCATGTACCAACCGGCCACGGCCATGGCCACGAAGGCGCCCATGATGAGCAGGGCGTCCACCGTATGGGTGTAGCGGGCGAAGATGGACGGGTTCATGGCGGCGGCGAAGAAGTCGGTGATCACAGCCTCGGTGCCATCGGCGTTCAGCTCAGCGCCGGCCGGCGTCTGCATCCAGGAGTTCGCGATGAGGATCCACAGGGCCGACAGGCAGGATCCCGCCCACACGAGCCAGGCGGACACCATATAGAACTTCGGCGACACGCGCTTGCGGCCGAACAGCAGCACCCCCAAGAAGACGGACTCCAAGAAGAAGGCCAGCAGGGCCTCGGCGGCCAAGGGCGCCCCGAAGATGTCGCCCACGAAGCGCGAGTAGTTCGCCCAGTTCGTACCGAAGGAGAACTCCATGGTGATGCCCGTGGCCACACCGATGGCGAAGGTGGCGGTGAATATCTTCACCCAGAACTTCGTCGCGGCGGCGTCCTCCGGTTTCCGTGTGCGATAGTAGCGCGTTTCGTTGATGGCCAGAATGAGCCCCAGACCGATGGACAGCGGCACGAACAGGAAATGATAGGCCACGGTCAACGCGAACTGAAGGCGCGACAGCAGGGCCACATCGGCGAAAGCCTCCATGGCACACCCCCTTTCAAAGCAGGTCCGGAGCGGCCCTCCCCTCGCCCGGACAGCGATCGATACATGGCACCTCCCCCCGAGGCGACCGAGACCATACTACCCGTTTATGGTGAAATTCCCCAGTGTCATCCGCGCAACAATTCTCCTTTTCCCCGAAATTCGCCCCAACCGTCGATCAATCGCTGGTGCAGCGCCATGATCTGAGGCGAGGGATCCAGTCCCAACTCGTCGGCCAGATAGCCCCGACAGGCCAGGAACGTGTCCAGGGCGCCGGCCCGTTGACCCACTGCCAGTTGGGCCTCCATGAGGGCCGCGTAGCCGTCCTCCCGGGTGCGGTCGCGGCGCAGAGCCTCGCGGGCGCACCACAGCGCGCCCTGCAGCTCGCCGAAAGAGCGCAAACGGCCCGACGCGGCCACCAGGGCGTCCACCAGCTCGGTGGCATAGCGTCGGCGAAAGGCGACGACGGTCTCGTTGCGGCGCTCGGCGGGCAGAAGCTCGCCGTCGAAGGACTCCTGCACCTGGCGCAGCATCTCCTCCCAGCCCGTCGAGCCGCCGGCAAGGCCGAAGAGCAGGGCGCGGATGAGCTCCTCGAACTCCATCACGTCGCTGGTGCACAGGGCCGCATTCAAGTGGCAGCGCTGGTGGTCGCGCACCAGATAGGGGCACTCCCCGTCCACCGAGAGGATGGCCGCCAGCTCGCCCCACAAGCGGTAGAAGCTCTTGGTGCCAGTGCGCGGATCGGCCTGGGGCCACAGCATGGCCACGAGCCCGTCGCGGGTCAGCTCGCGATCGCGATGCAACACGAGCAGGGCCAGCAGCAGCACGCTGGCCGTGAGCGCGCTCACGTTGGCCGGCACGTCCCATGTGGCCAGGCCCAAGGCCACGAGTGCGAGCGGGATCAGCCCCAGCACCACGTCGAACAGCAGGTACTTCGCGTAGCCCGACACGAACGTGCCGCGGAACACGGCCACGAGCACGGCGTCGAACACGAGCGCCACCAGGCAGATGCCGGGTATGACGAAGGTGGTGACCACCGGGTTGCGCGAAACGAGGAACCAGATGGCGGCGATGGCCAGCAGCACGAGGAAGTAGCGCGCCACGACGCGCAGGAAGTCGGGCGTGTGCGTGAGGATGTTGCGCACGAACAGGTAGTTCACCACGAGGCCGACGCAGACTGTGACCACGGTGTCGCCCGGAAGCTGGAGCAGATGACCCAAGAACAGCATCACCAGCAAGCACGCCCCCGTGGCGAACGCCAGCACCGCCAGCGCGATGGCGCCCGACTTGCGCACCTCGTTGCGCGGGAACACCGCGGGCGACGCGTCGCCCGAAAGCTCGGCTTGGCACAACGGGCACCGGTCGAGGTCGCCCGAGAACTGCACGCCGCATTTCTCGCATCGTTTCATCGGCCGTCGTCCTCCCTCGCGTCCGTCTCGTTGTGCGCCGGCGCCTCGCTCTTCGCGCTCGCGCCTTCGCGTGCGGGGGTTTGCCCTCCCCAGCGCTTCACCGAGGCCTCGATCTTGGCTTCAAGACGGTCTTCCGCCACCTCTTCTTTTGTCTTGTTGATGTTGATGCGCCCCTCGATGCCTTGGCAGGAGAAGAACCTGCAGATGTTCTTGATGACGTCCGGGTTCGAGTACACCGTGGAGATGCCGATGCTCAGATCGTCGCCGAACGCGCACATCAGGAAGTTCAGGCTGGTGGTCGAGGTCAGGATGTTGACGTCGCGGATATAGGGGGCCAGGCGTTCGTCGATGCGGATGGGGCCGAGGTTCGACATGGTGGTGGTCACGTCGCGCGCGGCCAGGCGGTTCGCCAGCCCTAGGATGAAGTCCTTCGCGAACAGCGGCGCCAGGCGCAGAAGCGGGTTCTTCTCCAGCGCGATCATGCGGTTCATGCGGCTCTTGAGCTCTTCGGCCTGCGTGGCGGTTTTCAGCTGATCCTGCACGATGCGGGCGACCGTCTCCACCGGCTCGTCCTCGTCGCTGGGCACGTAGGATACGAACGCCAGCCCGAAGAAGTTCTTGACGGTGGTGGATTTGAAGAACTGGCGCAGGTCGACCGGCACGTCCATGCGGATGGCGCGGCTGCGTTCGCGGCGCGGCATCTCGGCACGGATGGCGCACATGATGACGGCGATCACGAGCGCGGTCACGCCTACGTCCCAGCTGCGCGCCAGGGCGAGCACGCGCTTCGCGGGGAGGTGGTACTCGAAGAACGTGGGATCGGCCTCGTCGCGCCAGCCTTTCAGCCGGTATACCTTCGGTGCCCGCGTTGCGGCGGCTTTGTCGCGTTCGAAGTATTTGTCGAAGCTGTTCTCGGACTTCTGGTGGTCTGAGCCGTCGTATTCTGCGGGCACGCCCTCCACGCCGTAGCGCTCCTCGATGTAGGCGTGCAGCAGCGCCTTGAAGAAGCTGAGCGAGCCGCGGCCGTCGGACACGATATGCGACACCTCGAGGTTGATGCGCGCGGCATGGTAGCTGACGCGGAACAGCACGCTTTTCGCGTGGACGTGCAGCCCGTAGCAGATGGGAAGGTTCTCCTGCTGCACGACGGGGACCTGGGAGGACTGTTCCAAGTAGTGCCAGAACATGCCGCTGCGCAGGCACACGTTGAAGTTGGGGAAGACGCTTGCCGTCTTCTCGAGGGCATGCTGCAGCGCGGCGGGATCCACGTCGTCTTGCATGGTGGCTGCATAGCGGAACACCGTCTGGGCCGAGCTGCCGGCCTGGGACGAATAGAACTTGCCGACGTTGTCTAGTCGGTACCAAGTATCCCGAGCCATGCGGGTTCGCCCTCCTGCGTGAGATCGTCGCCGTCCAAGAAATGCTTGATGATGCGGTACGTGTCCTTGACCAGGCTGAGCACCGACGGATACAGAAGGTAGCCGTGCACGGCGTCGAGCATGCGGTAGCACTGCACCTCCTGGTCGCCTTCCAGCTCCAACCGCGCCGCGTACGCTTCTCCCTCGTCGCGCAACGGGCAGTACTCGGCGCTGATGACCAGCGTGCGCGGTTGCCGCGACAGGTCGGGGTCGAGCAGCGGCGCGAAGTAGGGGTCGTCGAAATCGGCGGGCGCCGAGCGGTACAGGTCCATGTAGCCCTCGATGTCGCGCCAGGTGAGCAGGTAGTCCTCGCCGTTCTCGCGCACCGAGTCGAACCACGACGTGAACGGGTCGTGGTCGTTATACGTGACGGGGTACAGCAGCATCTGCGTGCGCGGCTGGAAGTCGCCGCGGTCGCGCGCCATGAGCGACAGCACTGCCGCCAGGTTGCCGCCCGCGCTGTCGCCGAACAGCACCACGTTCTCGGGGTCGACATCCTCCAGCAGCGTGCCCGCGTACAGCTGGCGCGCCACCTCGTAGCAGTCCTCGGCCGCCTGGGGGAAGCGGTGTTCGGGTGCACGCCGGTAGTCGACCGACACCACGCGCCGCTCCAGTTGTATGGCCATGGTGGTGCACGCGTCGATGTAGAAGTCAACCGTGCCGTTCACCCAGCCGCCGCCGTGGAAGAACAGGACGGTGCCGCGCGAGTCCTCGGATACCTTCAGCCCCTCGGCCAGCGAGAAATCGAAGTCAAGCGGCGTGAACACGCGCAGCGGCACCTCGAAGCCGTCGGGCATCGTGGCGAAAGCCTCGTCGATGCGGCAGCGGGGGTTGGGCAGCACGAGCTTGGCGCTGACGTCCTCGGCGAGGCGCTGCGTTTTGTAGAACTCCCTGATGTCGGGCCGAAGCCGTGTTGCCGCCTTGAACGCGGCAAGAACCGCCTTGTTGATGGGCATGCATGCCGTCCTTTCTCTGAACCTCATCGTAGCATAAGCGAACCCTGCCGAGCAGGGCGTTACGCAAGGCTCATCCAGGTATCGGGCAGATGTTTTTATCTTGTCGAGAGGAGATTTACCCCAGGTCGATCACCGTGGTGACGCTGACGGGGGCTTCCGGGGATTCCGTCTCGGCGCTCCAGACGCTCACGGCGGGGGCTGGATCCTCGCCAGCGTCGACGGCCTTCATGACGGCTTTCCATTCCTCGCGGCTTTCGGGCACGAGCCATAGGCCGCCGGCTTCCTCCAGGAAATCGCCGTAGTAGGGGCCGGTGGTGCTGTGCACGGTGATCTCGTCGCCGCTTGCCAGCTCGTCCGCCCAGGCCAGCTGGTCGTCGAGCGGCACGTTCGTTTCCACGAAGCCCTGCAGAAGCGTCAGCAGGGCGCCGGTCTGCGCAGGGTCGTCGTACGCCAGCTCGATGAACCGCGTCATCATCTGGCGATCCACCACCTGCCGGATCATCTCCTGCTGGTAGCCGGTGTCGCCGTAGCCGGTGCGCGCACGTGACAGCGCCATGGCGCGCCACGGCGTGAGCGTCTGCGGCCCGGCTTCGTACACCTCGTCGGGATGGTCCTTCGTGTAGAAGTTGTACGTCAGCCCGTAGGGCAGGTCCACGTCGAGGCCGCCGAAGTGCTCCACGATGCTCTGCAGCCCGTCGAAGCCGACCACCACGTACTGCGAGACGTCCACGCCGACGACGTCGGACACGGCTTGGCACTGCGCTTCGGGGCCGGCGTTGGTCAGCATCTGGTTGAGCTTCGCGGTGTTGCCGTCAGGGAAAACGTAGGCGGTATCGCGAGGCACGCTGACGAGCGTGATCAGATGCTTCTCGAAATCGAGGCGCATGAGCATCATGAGGTCGGCGTGGCCCGGCGTGTACTCTTCCCAGGAGTCGTCGCCGATGACGAGGATATACTCGGGGTCGGGCACCGGGGGCGCCGGCGTGTCGTTCACGACGAGCGGCTCCGGCTGCGCTTGCTGCGCCTTTTCTTGCGCGGGCGGAGCAGAGCAGGCGCCGAGGGCGGCTGCGAGCGCGATGGCGGCGAGGAGCGCGACCGTCCGGAGGGTCTTAGTCAACTTGACGTTGGAAGCGATGGGGGACATGTGGACCGCCTTCTTTCCGCGTGCGTTTCGTTTCGATCTCCTCCATGATACCGGATGGCCCGTTCGCCGAGCGCGCCGTTTCGTCGGACGACGCGAACCGCGTGCATCGTCCGGCTACGCGTCGAGCGGTTTGTCGGCGGGGAGGCCGGCCAGGGCGTCCGCAGCCAGCTGGAGCGCGTCGACGATGCAGCCGTCGCAGCTGCGCAGGGGCTGCTTGGTCTTGATCCCCTTGAGCTCGGGGCACAGGGTGGAGCCGTTTTGCTCGCGGAAATCGCTCACGAGCTTCCGCACGATGCGGTACGTCGCCTGTTTGCTGGTGCGGTCGTCTTGTCCGTTGCTGTTCGCCAGGCCGATGGCCATGGCGGCGCCCGATACGGCTCCGCAGGTTTCGGTGAGGCCGCCCATGCCGCCGCCCAGTCCCTCGGCAGCGCGGAAGCACAGCTCCTCGTCGGCGCCGATCAGCGGGGCGAGCGTGCAGGCGACCGCCTGGGCGCAGTTGTACTTCATGCCGTGCAGCTCCAGCGCGCGGCGACCGAGCGCTTCGCGGTCGAAGGGGCGTTGCGTGCAGGCGTTATCGGTGGTCATGAGTCGTTCCTTTCGTTCAGTCGCAGCTATGATAGCGCGTCGCGGGCTCTCCGTGGCCGTGCGGTTCCCTTTCGGGTATCCTGAAACGGTTACGGAAGGACGGCGCCGGAAGGGGCGAGGCTGTGGACGAGCGCACCATTCTCGTCGTAGAGGACGACGCGGATATCAACGCGCTGCTGGCGAAGATCGCGGCGCGCGAGGGATTCGGCTGTGTGCAGGCGTATTCGGGCACCGAAGCGCTGCTGCAGATGGAACGCGCGGCGTTCGATCTGGTTCTGCTCGACATGATGCTGCCGGGCATGGATGGGCCGACGTTGATGGCGTGCATGCGCGACGAGCTGGCCTCGCGCGTGCCGGTGATCGTGGTGTCGGCGAAGGCGGGCTCGGCCGACAAGGTGGGCATGCTCGCGGCCGGCGCGGACGACTACGTGACGAAGCCCTTCGACCCCGACGAGGTGGCCGCGCGCATTCATGCGGTGCTGCGCCGCGCTGCGGGAGCGAGCGCGGCTGCGGGCGCGGGCGGCGTCTGCCCCGACGACGAGGCGCTTGTCCATCGCGACCTGCGGCTGGACGTCGCGCGCCGCCGCGTGACGCTCGGGGATGCCGAGGTGGCGCTGACGGCGCACGAGTTCGACATCCTGCACGTGCTCATGGGCTCGCCCGACAAGGTGTTCTCGCGCGAGCTGCTGTACGAGCTGGTGTGGAAAAACGGCTATTACGGCGAGCAGAACGCCGTCAACGTGCATGTCAGCAACATCCGCAAGAAGCTGGCGGCGGCCGGAGGGGCGGGCGACTACATCAAAACCGTGTGGGGCATCGGCTTCAAGCTGGCATGATGCGGGCCTTTACGCTTTCCTTAACCTTTCTTGAGGACTTATTTCCAGGCTGCATCGTATCGTTTCCCCAAGACGACAAGGCAAGCGGAAGAAAGGGAGAAACGATTCCATGGACACGGTGATCGAGACGAGGGGGCTGACGAAACGCTACGGCGGGGACGTCTGCGCGCTGTACGACGCGGACGTGAGCGTCCGCCGCGGCGACATATTCGGCGTGGTGGGCGACAACGGCGCGGGCAAGACGACGCTGTTCAAGCTGCTGTGCGGGCTGGCGTTTCCCACGGAGGGCGAGGTGCGCCTGTTCGGCGCGCACGAGCCGCGCGAGTTGGAGCGCCAGCGCACGCGCATCGGCTCCATCATCGAGAGCCCCGGCTTCTATCCGGGTTTGAGCGTGGAGAAGAACCTGGAATGCTGCCGCATACGCAAGGGCGTGCCGGGCAAGGACGCGGTGGCGCGCGTGCTGGACACCGTGGGGCTGGCGTATGCGAAGGATCGGCGCTGCCGCACGCTGTCCCTGGGCATGAAGCAGCGTCTTGGTTTGGCGATGGCTCTTTTGGGCGAGCCGGAGGTGCTGATCCTCGACGAGCCCACGAACGGCCTCGACCCCAGCGGCATCGTGGAGATGCGCGCGTTCCTCCAAGGGCTCAACCGCGACAAGGGCATTACCATCGTGATATCGAGCCACCACTTGGCGGAGCTCGAGCAGATGGCCACGACCTACGCGTTCCTGAAACGGGGTTGCGTGGTGGAGCAGGTGAGCGCGCGCACGCTGCAAGAGCGGTGCGCCGACTACGTGGACATCGCCGTGTCGGATGCCGCGCGCTTCACCGCGCTGCTGGAGAAGGAGCTGCGTCATGAGCGCTACCTGGTGCTGCTGGACGGCACCGTGCGCATCTTCGACCCGGCGGCGGGCATCGAGGCGTACAGCGGCCTGGCAGCCCGAGCGGGCATGGACGTGTCCAAGCTGGAGCGCAGGAAGATGTCGCTCGAGCAGTACTATCTCGAGCTGAAGGAGAAGGGGGTCGCATGATGCTGAACTACATGAAGAGCGAACTCTACCGCATCGTGCACGGCCGGGAGCTGTACCTGTTCACCGGCGTGCCGTGCGCCATCGTGCTGGCATCGAGCGTATTGCTGTGGGCGATGGCGAGCACGCCCGACTTCCCCTACGCCACCGTGCGGTTCTCGCTCAGCAATCTGATCTCGATGCTGCCCTCGCTGTTTCTGCTGGCGGGGCTGCTCGTCTGGGTGCTGTTCGCCGACGATAGGAAGGACGGCACGTTCAAGAACGCCGTCGCGGACGGCTGCTCGCGACGCGATCTGTTCGTGGGCAAGTGCCTTGTGTCCACGGGGCTGGGGCTGGCCAGCATGACGGTGATCCTGGCGGTGTACGTGGGCAGCGCCGTGCTGCTGCTGGAGGGGCCCGCGGACGCGGTGTCCATCCTGCTCAAGGGCGTGGCGGCGGCGCTGCCGTTCACCGTCGCCTGCGTTGTGCTGGGCGTTGCGGTGTGCTCCGTGCTGCCGAAGACGAGCGCTGCGTTTCTGGTGTGGTTGGCCATCGTGGCCATCGTGCCTTCGGCGCTGCATGCGGTGGGAATGGTCGTGGAGCCGGTGGGCGCGCTGGCCAGCTGGTTGCCGTACAACTTCTTCTCCAACGAGGTGGCCATCAACCAGAGCGGCCTGGCCGAGTTTCTGTGGGACACGCCGGCGGGTTTGGCGAAGTGCCTGATCGCGGGGTTCGCAGGCGTAGCGGTGTTCGGCATCGCGGGTCTGTGGCGCGCAAGCAAGACGGAGCTGTAGGGGCGCGACGGGAAGGGATGCGGCAATGACGGCAGTCCTCGGGGCGGTGGCGGTTCTGGCGCTGGGATCGGCGGTGTTCTTCGCTGTGCGCTGTGCGCTGCTCAAGCGCTCGCTTCGGCGGGCGAACGGCGAGCTGGCCGAAATCGTGCGCGGCCTCGAGGACAACCGCATCGTGAAGCTGCCGCAGCCCGACAAGGACTTGGAGGCGCTGCTGGGCACCGTGAACCATGCGCTTGCGGCCGTGCGCGAACAGGGGGTTGCGTACGCGCGCCACGAGGCCGAGCTGAAGGCCCAGGTGGAATCCATCAGCCACGACCTCCGCACGCCGCTGACGGCTATCGTGGGGTACTTGGCGCTTCTGGATGAAGAGGGCATGGACGCCGATACGCGCGCGTCGCTTGCCACGGTGCGCCGCAAAGCCGACGCGCTGCAGCGGCTGATCGCGCAGTTCTACGAGCTGTCACAGGCACGCAACGAGGATGCGCCGCTGGCGTGCGAGCCGGTGGAGGCGGGCCGTTTGGTGCGCGAGTCGGTGGCGGGGCGCTACAGGCTGTTCGAGGAGCGCGGTTTGGAAGTGCGCCTGCGCGTGCCCGACCGGCCGGTTCGCGTGCGGGGCGACGAGGGCGCGCTGGAGCGGGTGGTGGAGAACCTCGTGCACAACGCCGGCAAGTACGCGCGCTCGACCTTCGACGTGGAGGTGGGGGAGGCCCTCGGCGGCCGCGTGACGGCGACGTTCGCGAACGATGTCGACGCGGCGTTCTCCTGCGAGGTCGAACGGCTGTTCGAGCCCTTCTACACCGCTGACGCGGCGCGCTCGGGCGAGCGGTCGGGCCTGGGACTGGCCATCGCGCGCTCGCTGGTCGGGCAGATGGGCGGCACGCTGGACGCGCGCTTGGAACAGCGCGAAGGGGAGCGCTGGCTGTGCTTCCGGCTGGAGCTGGCGGCGATCGGCTGACGAGGGCCTCCGGTATCGGCGGAAACCCGGCGGGCCGCGAAACGACCGCGGCCGCCCCGGAGGGCGGCCGCGTCGAGAAGAAGGCGGAAGAGGGAGGGGTCCCGCCTTCGTGGGTCGGTCGGTTGCGATTAGGCGAAGTCGAGCTCGCCGATGGTCGTGTCCTTGGCGCACGCTTCGCCGACCAGCTGGCCGAACGTCACGCAGCGGCCGTGGCTGACGCCGGGGCAGTGCACCGGGTAGTCCTTGCCGAAGAAGTCGCCCTGCACGTTGCCGATGGCGAACAGGCCGGGAATCGGCTCGTCCTCGGCGGTGAGCACCTGGGAGTCGGCGTTCACGTGGAGGCCGAAGGGGATGGTCAGCGTGGAGCACACGTTCTTCGTGGCGTAGAACGGCGCGGTCTTCACGGGCGCGAGCCACTGCGCGGGCACGTCGAAGTCGACGTCCTCGCCGGCCTCGGCCATGCTGTTGTAGCGCTCGACGGTGGCCTTGAACGTGTCGGCCGGGATGTCCAGCTGCTTGGCCAGGTCTTCCAGCGTGTCGGCCTTGATCAGCTTGCCGTTGCCCAGCCACTTCTCCATGACGGCGTCCAGCCCGTCGGTGAAGCGATCGTAGCGCTCGGGCTGCTGCTGCATGATGTAGGTCTCGTAGTCCGAGTCGAAGATGGACCAGGCCACGTTGCCCGGGGTGTTCATGCGGGCGTTCGTCAGCATGGGCTCGAAGGGCATCTCGGCGCCGTAGCGCTCGCCGTTGGCGTTCACGGCAAGCCAGCTCATGATGAACGAGGTCAGGTTGAACTCGAGCGTGTCCAGCGTGAACTGGTGGATCATCGGGGCGGCTTCGCTCTTCGACATGGCCGCGCCGGCCCACATGCCCATGAGCAGGCCGTCGCCGTTGTTGAACCCGGCCGGCGCGTAGCAGTTGGAGTCCGAGCGGTTCGAGATGGGGCAGAACGCGTCGATCATCTCCTGGTTGCCGCCGATGTCGCCCGTGGCCAGGATCACGCCTTTCTTGGCGTTGTACTGCACGTGCTTGCCGTCCTTCGTGGTGGCGACGACGCCGGTGATGCCGCTTGCCGCGTCGCCCACCAGCTGCTCGGCGCGCGCCTCGAACACGAACTCTGCGCCGTTGTCCACGGCGGAGTTGTACACGAGCTCGCCCAGCGTCACGTTGACCGGCTGGCCGTCATCGCGCATGTCGTACGTTTCGCCGCCGCGCACGAAGGAGACGGCATCGGGATAGACACGCCAACGGTCGGACAGCGTGGACCAGTTGCCGTACTTCGCGGTGCCGGACAGCGCAGGCACCATGCTCACGCCGTTCTTGGATCCCAGATCCTCGATGTAGTCGAACACCTCGCCGGAGCGCGACGCCCACACGTAGATGAGGTCGTAGTTCGTGGTCTGGTGCGACGCCTGGTGCAGGAATCGCGCAGCCACGCGCGGGTCGAGGTCGAAGCCCTGCTCCTTGTGGAAGCGGCTGCCGATGTGGCCCACGTCCACGCCGCGCACGGAGAACGTGGTGTTGCGCTCGATGACCACCGTCTTCGCGCCGTTGCGGGCGGCGGCTTCGGCGGCGTTGATGCCCGCCAGACCCGCGCCTACGACCACCACGTCGAAGTCCTGCGTCTCGGCGATGTCGGCGATGGGCTCGGGCGCTTCTTCCCACGTGTGCTTCGCGCCGGTCGTCTCGCCGCCCTTCGACGAGCTCTTGGCGTCGGATGCGTCGGACGGCGCAGCCGGGCTGCATGCCGGAAGCGCGACGGCGGCGGCTGCGGCGGCGCCGGTGACGAGCGCGCCCTTCAAGAAATTCCTGCGGTTGATATCCATCCAGATACCCCTTCCCTCGGGACCCTTCGCGGGCCCTCTCCCTTTGCGCCCGCGGGGCGGGCTGCGCAACGGTGCGTTGCGCTGAAAGCAGGGTGCGGGAAGACGCGCGGCCGCACAACGCGCAAATGACCTTATTTGCGAATATCAGGCAGGTCCCGTGATCTAGCGGGCTTGATCACGTGGTTCGGGTGATGCCGTCTGATCAGGTGAAAGAACCGAATCTATGAATTGCTGGCGATCGTGCACGTCCGCCTTCTGGTAGATGTGGCGCACGTGGGTGCCCACAGTGTTCTCCGATATGCTGAGGCGCTCGGCGATCCAGGGCTGCGTGCGGCCGTACGCCAGCAGCAGGCCGATCTCGCGCTCGCGCGCAGTGAGGCCGATGCTGTCGAACCAGGCATCGATGCGCTCTTCCTGGGTGGCGCGGTCGTCGCCGGAAAGGCTCGGCTGCTGGCGCCCCGTCAGCATCCACATGTCCTCGCTGCTGAGCAGCAGCACGGTGGCGATGACCACGAGGTAGCCAAACGGTGGTCTCGGCCGCCACGTTGCCGTGCATCGTCTCGCCGTTGCCTACCAGCATGATGCCCGCGACGGCGCCCACCGGGTAGCACAGCACGGCCAGCAGCCGCATGAGCGCGATGGTTTTCAGCGGGTCGCGCGACTGCGCGTAGGCGATTTGCGAGAAGGCGACCCAGATGAGCAGGTCGAGGATCGTGTAGCCGCTGATGATGATGGCGCCCGACACCCAGAACAGGTTCGTGCCGAACAGAAACGCCATCAGCATGAAGCCGGCGATCATGGCCAGGAGCCCCACGCGGTACACCGCGCTTGCCCGGCGCCGTCCCAGCACGACGATGGCGAACACGAGCACCGCCGTGACGCCGCGCGCGACTTGCACGAGGATGCCGTTGGGATAGCCGTCGCTGGCGATAGGCGAGAACGAAACGAGGTGCTGCAGGTAGCCGAACCCGGTCATGACGAGGGCCACGGCGCACAACAGCATCATCGAGGTTCCGAGGTGCGCTTTCAGGCGCGAGCGGACGCTCCGCTTCGGCAGCGGGTCGACGGGGGCGGTGCGGCGGTACGTGCGCAACTGGGGGTCGATGCTCGCGAACAACGCGCCCGAGACGAGGGGCAGCAGCGCCGAGAACACGGCGGCGGCCTCGGGTATCATGAACAGAAGCGGCGCGTCGACGACGATGGCGCAGGCGAAGCCGCCGGCCACGTAGGGCGTCGCGCTCCGCTCGCCGTCGTGGCAGTACGCAGCGCCCCATGCCAGCTGGTAGGCTGCCATGAACGCGCCGGCGCAGGTTCCGCCGGCGACGAGCGCGATCCAGTTGAGGTTGATGCCGGCAAGCAGGAGCAGCAGCGAGCCCGCCGTGCCCAGCGCGGCGAACGCGAGCGGCACGCGCTTCTTCGCCAGCAGGCCGTTGCATGCGGCCGGCTTGGCCAGCGACAGCGCGAGCCACGGCAGGCTCAGACCGAACACGGCTATAGTGGCCATCTCGGCCATGAAGCCCTCGGCCTCCGGCCGGACGAAAAACATGCTCATGAACAACGCGTCGAGCCAAGCCCAGAAAAAAGCCGAGCCGATGATGATTTTGATGCCGGTCGTCCCGTGCACCCGTTCCAGCGATTTCATGCATCCCCTTCCCACGTATGCAGAATTATACCCCAGCAGCCGAACCGCACCTTCGCGCTTGGCAAGGCGTGCACTGCTCGTGACGGTTCTCGGAGCGAGGAGGCAATCGCCCGCAGGCGCAGGAGGTGGCCGACGAGTTGGGCATCGAAACCGTCGAGCCCCTCGTGGAGGGGATGTCGTGGGGGACGGGAGCTCCGTGGAAGTGGTCGTCGGCGCCGACTAGTACGATCGCGCGAAGAAGTAGGCGACCGCCCTGCTCGGTCGGGTTGGTTTCGCGACGGGTGCGACGGTTCCGCTCGCTTGATGTGCGGCGAAATCGGGTTTTTGGCAGTCATCGGGTTTTTGTCCGGAATGCCGCGAGGAAAAACCCCAGGTCGCGTTTTCCTGCGGTTTCGAAACGGCGAAAGAAACCGGGCTCAGACTGCCAAAAGCTCGATTTCGCCGCACATCGATCCTCCGGCTCGTCGCCCGGGGTCGCGTTCCCGTCGGCTGCGCGCTGCTTTCGGCC
>OLQI01001341.1_pt1 | contig 16282 bp, 14 predicted proteins | sample 1672171 | NCBI WGS metagenome assembly OLQI01 (sample SAMEA3136655, study PRJEB25190) | human gut metagenome
TAAAATTATTTTAAAGTGGACAGACACGAAAACTGTCCACTTTTTATATGATAATTATAGAAAAATTAACAGAAAGGATGTGATAACCTTGCGGAAACCAACGTATTATCTCTGGCGTACCGATTTTTCTTCACAGGAAGAATTTGAAGCGGAACGCAAGAAATATGCTGACATCGGCTTTCGGGTTGTCACATTTCTGGATGGAGATTCAAATGTCAATATTCATGACGGAATTAAGGCACTGGTTAAAAATCACTGGGATAGTCTAAAATGAGTTTTGACAAATGATTTACTATAATTCTTTTTTAATAAATTGTGGAAATGGAACTAACATATTTTTACATTCTTTGCCAATAAAACTTACAGTTGCACTGTAGCTATCAGTATTTCCAAATGTTTCAGAAGAACAATTTAATATTAGACCATGCCCAAAACTCTTATGAAAAATGCGATCTCCTACATTAAACACATTATTGTCGAATTTTTCTCTCTGGATACACTCCTTATTCTCAAGTGGAATTGCACTTTGATGATAAGAGTCTAATGACAATCTCAGATACTGCATTATTTTTAATTCGTCCATAGCATCAAAAAGGGCATTATGTGATTCTCTATAATCATTTTTTCCACTTAACAATTGAATAATAGATTCTGCACTATATCCACGTTTTAACCGACCACTTTTAAAACATTCCATATCTTCTGAAATAAATTTATTATAATTTTTATTAGCAGCTATTCCCATAATATCATACCATGAATAATTATCTAATTCAGGTAATTTACTTTTATCAAAACTCATATTATAGGCATAAATCGTTGTTACATTATGTTTTTTCAAACATTGTTGCAAATCGTAAAGAATTTCTTCTCTAGTACCTTCAGTGGTAATATCATTGTTGGGAAGAGAGGCTACTGCACCATATAATCCACCTTCCTCAAATTCTGGGTGGAGAACATAATATTTAAATACTTCAGGTTTGTAAGTCTTTTTATCGGCTATAACAATTCCAATGGTCATAACTTTATTATCCCATGTTGTCTCCGTATCTAAAACAGCAAAGCAATTCTTATTAACTTTTTTAGTATCTGAACTTTTCCAAAAAACAGCTTCTTGATGATCAAATGCAAACGAATTTTTTGCATCTTCCAAATATTCCTGAATGTCTATATTTTGTAAATGCTTTTTGGCAAGTTCAAATAATTCAAGTAAAAATTTTTTTGCTATACGTTCATTCTCATCATGAAAATCCACTCCCATAAAAAGAATACATGCATAAGAAGCCGCTATTTCTGAACTGTTAGGATAAATTTCATATAGTGTCTTTATTTCCTGTATAGCACTTTTGTAATAGGATTCCTTTACACCTAAAAATGTACATAAAGCTTCTGCATATAAAACCGCTAATTCTAATAATGGATTTTCTTTATAGATATGTTGTATTTCTTTGAATAAAATCACAGTTTCTTTCCCAGTAGTATTTTCGATTAATGCAGTATCAATTTTCAACAAGTTTCTTTTGTAGTTTAAATTTTCGGACAAGCGATTGTAATAATTAATTACAATGGCTCTAATGTGTCGGCATTGATCTTCATCAGTATAGGGAGCGTACATACCTAGAGTTTCTATATATTCCAAAATTAAGTCTGTTGAATCTGGATTTTGGGCTACTTTTTCAGATAATATTTTTGCATGTAGTCCAAGTTTTTCATATTCGATTTTATTTTGATAAACATTATTAACTTCTTCTAAATGTTCTTTGATTTCTGATTCATCAGGAAAATGCTCACATATTTTTTGGATACATAAAATAACTTTATTACAATCATTAGAATCAAGTTCGTAAGATCGCATCATTAGTAAATATGTTAGATTTATCGCAATTTCTCTATTGTTTGGATATTGATGATAAATTTTCGCTACCATTTCACATGCTTTCTTTCCTTTTTTTCCTTTTTCGATTCCATCTAATGATGAAAAACAACTTACATATTCTTCAGCAATTAATTCATTTTCTGGAAAGGCTAAAAATATTTGTTCAATTTCACGAAATAATTTTGTTTTTCGAAAATCTTCTTTATCAAGATATTCTAATGCAATATCTGTAACATATTCTTCAAGTTCTTTTATAATTTGAGAATCATGTTGCATTTGTGATTTTAATTCTTCCAGATCATACATGCAAATTTTCTCCTTTAACGTATATTTATTCTTCTTATGATTTTACCATTTTGCTTTTATCGAAACAATATGTTCTGTAAATATTAAGAATAATTTGAAAATAAATTTACAAATGCAATATCAAAATATATAATATAATTACATAGTGCTTAATAATCATATTTTCATTGCAGAAAGGAGCATCTATGAATGCAGGGTATGTTCGTCTCTCCAGAGACGATGATAAAAGGAATTATGTTTCCATAGAAAATCAGAAGCTGATTATCAACCAGTATGCAACAGATCATGGTGTGGTTATTGACCGCTGGTATGAAGATGATGGCATTTCCGGCTATATCTTTGACAGACCGGGATTTCAGCAGATGATGGCTGATCTGGATAAAGATATTGATACCGTATATGTTAAAGACTTTTCACGTCTTGGCAGACACAATGCAAAGGTTCTTTTGCTTCTGGACGAATTTCAGGAACGTGGAAAGCATCTGGTGGTGATTGACGATAATTATGATTCTATGGATTCCAGTGACGATACGATTGGCATTAAAACATGGTTTAATGAGCGATATGTAAAAGACACCAGTAAGAAAATCAAACGTGCCATTGGAGCCAGACAAAAAGAAGGAACACTGATTACCAGACCACCGTTTGGATATTGCCGTAATGAAAAAGATAAAACTGTTCTGGAAATTGTACCGAAAGAAGCGGAATATATTAAAAAGATTTACGACTTATATTTATCTGGTTCGGGATATCGTAAAATTGCCACATATTTGACTGAGCAGGGGGCACCGACTCCATCTATGATACAGCGTGAACGTGAAATAGAAGAAGGTAGATTGTCCAAAAGACAAGTAGCTTCTAAATGGTCAGATGCTATGGTAAAAGAAATACTGGATAATGATTTTTACATTGGTACTTTTCGTCTAAAAAAACGTGCAAGAAATACGGTTCATGGCAAAGATAAACGTGTACCAAAGGAAGAACAGTGTATTTTCGAGAATCACCACCCAGCAATTATTGATAAGGCTACTTTTACTCTGGTACAGGAATTAAAGGAAAAACGTAACCGCACCAATTATCGGGGAAGTCGGGGACAGTGGCTTGGCTCAGAGATTCCGAATCCTTTCGGCAGTTGTCTGTTCTGTAAGGATTGCGGAAGCCGTCTTACGCCAATTAAACGCCAGACTTCCAGCAGGGAACGGAAATATTACATCTGCACTACTTATAATACCAAGGGCAAGCGTTATTGCTCCAAAGCACATTTAATTGAAGAAGAGGATTTGATGGAAGATGTTCTGACCTATATTAAGATGTGCCGAAATGCTCTATGTGAAGTTATTTCAACTTATGATTTAAAGGATTTTGAAGCAGAAAAGAAAACGGTAGAGGAAAAACGACTGGAACTGCACACAGCTATTAATGAGCGAAAAAATCAACTGAAAGTTCTGCTCACACAAAAAGTAAAAGATCTGGCGGTTGCTGCGGGGAATGAAGATTTAATCAACGAGACTTACGATTCTATGCAGAAAGATTTGTTTGCTCAAATTCATGGTTTGGAAATGCAGATTAAGGAACTGAATGAAACTGCCATAGAGACACCTGATGTAAAGGATAAACTGAAAAATGCTCTTGAGGTAGTAGATAAAATCATTGCAGGAGGAAGTCTTGACCGAAGAGATATTGAACTTCTGATTGAAAAAATCGTTGTAGATGAGGATGGTATGCCGGAAATCACATTAAAATATGGATTATCAAATCTGATCAGTTACAGTCCTGCTGATGAAATGAACCGCAGAGAAAATACCATTATTGCGATTGTGATAAAACTGATTGCTGAGGATGAACGTGGTTATACTTCTGCAAAATATCTGTCAGAGCATATTACTGATTTGGGGTTCAAGAAAACAAAACAGAGTATACTTCCATATATTGAGCTGATGAAAGAACTTAGGATTCTTGAATCCACAGATAATCCGTTAAAACCATACAATATTATAAAATCAAAAGAAGAAATCACGCAGCTTACCCAAAACTATCTGCCGGATTTATCACCAGAAACCACTGCAAAACAGCTATCAGATGACTATTTACATGGTAGTAGTGATGACAGGTGGCATGCCAGAAATGGTATTTGAATATATTTTAAGGCAAAATGGGATTGATCCTTCGAAAGATCTGATTATAGATCAGAGCATTGATTTTGGCTCTACAGCAGCAGCATTTGCAGAAGGAAATGCTGATTTTACAGTTGAGTTCGAACCAGGAGCCACAAATTTGGAAAAAGAGGAAAAGGGATATGTAGTTGCTTCTCTCGGTACAGACAGCGGCTATGTACCTTATACTGCATTTTCAGCAAAGAAAAGTTATATCGAGAAGAATGCAGATGTAATTCAAGGATTTACAGATGCATTGCAAAAAGGTATGGATTATGTACAGAAACATACACCAAAGGAAATTGCAGAAGCAATTGCACCTCAGTTTAAAGAAACAAATCTTAATACAATAGAAACAATTGTGAGCCGTTATTATGAACAGGACACATGGAAAGATAACCTCATATTTGAGAAAAAAAGTTTTGAACTTTTACAGGACATTCTGGAAAGCGCAGAAGAACTTGACACACGTGCACCGTACGATAAACTGGTAACGACTACATTTGCCGAAAAAGCAGCCAAATAATTTCAATATTATCTGAATCACTATTACTCTTTAATTAAGCAAAGGAAACGGCAAACCATGGCAGAGTTCGTCGTTTTCTTTGTTAACATATCTACTATATCTCATCTACTATTTTCCACTAATTCAAACAATTTTACTCGCTTTTTTCGTGTATTTCATATATAATAAATACCATGACTAGGGCAGGCTTGTCTTAGTACTTTTTATTGGGGGATTTTTTATGCAACAAAAAGATCGTAAACAAATGTACAGACAGCAAACTATGAGCTACTTCATCAATGCTGCATTGGAGATCATTGAAGAAGAAGGTATCGACAGCTTGTCTATTCGGAAAACTGCAGAAAAAGCCGGCTATAACAGTGCGACTCTTTATCATTATTTTTCAGATTTTGAAGAACTGAGAATTTTTTCAGCTATGAAATATCTGGATCAATATGCTAAGGATCTGCCAGCCTACTTAGAACCGGTTACAAGGCCACTTGAAAGATATCTGAAAATTTGGGAATGCTTCTGTCTCCACTCCTTCTCACATCCAGACATTTTCTGGCTGCTATTCTTTAAGCATGCAGATACGAACTGGGATTTTTCCTACTATTTTCACGCTTATTATGATATTTTTCCTGAAAGTTGGAGTGAAGATGCTGCAAATTACAAAAATATGCTTTCATCTGCTAATTTCTCAGAACGTGAATTTTTATCATTGACTGATTCTTTGAATAAAGAGAATATTTTTCTCCCGGAATCAGACATTCACAATCTGGCAACAATGAATATTATGCTTTATCGTGGTATGTTGGAGACATTACGGGAAGACTCTGAATATTTGTCAATTGAAGAGGCGACTGCGACAACTGTTTCGTTTATCCGCAGAGCGCTTACATCCTATAATATTGATTTAGATTAAAAACACTTATTAAAACCCATATACAAACATTGTCGTTTTACAGAATTGTTTAATCAAAAGAGCTGAAGGATTCGAATTCTTCAGCTCTTTTTCTCACCTGATATATCCAAGAATGCTCCACACATTCCTTCTTCAGCTTTTTGTATTTAATTATTTTGAAAAAAACATTTTCACTATGCCTTTTCTTCCTTCAACACTTTAATAAATGCTGCAATCGTTCCAAACATTACAAAAATAAATAAGAACGCTGCTACAAGTGAGATTGTCTGAAGCGGTTTCAATCCACCAGCCATCAGAAGTCCGATCGCCATAACTGACTGGATAACTCCCCAGAGAATCTTTCTGCCATTTGGAGGATTGATTGCACCGTCCGTTGACAGCATAGACAGTACATAAACTCCTGAATTTGCAGATGTTACAAAGAATGCACACAAGGATACCAAGGCTACCAGTGATAAAATAAATCCAAGCGGATATTGTCCAAGCACTACGAAAAGTCCAACCTCCGGTGTTGCTACCGCTTCCTGGAGCTTTTCAATCGCCATAAGACCTTTTTCTCCAAGGTTGATACCAAGGTTACCAAATACTGCACCCCAAATACAGGAAGCAATTGTCGGTACAAGTACTACACCAAGTACAAATTCTCGAATAGTCCGTCCTTTAGAGATACGTGCTACAAATACTCCAACGAACGGTGCCCATGCAATGAACCATGCCCAGTAGAACAGTCTCCAGCTTCCGAACCAACTGTTGTCACTATAAGAATTAATCTTAAGTGCAGTTGGAATAAAATTACCGATATACTGACCCATACCATTTACAAATGCATTCAAAGTCTCTACTTTTGGTCCCACTATAAAGCATACTGCCAAAAGTCCGATTGCAACATAAAGGTTTGTATCAGAAATAATCTTAATTCCTTTATCCAACCCGGATACTGCGGATCCAATATAAAGAAATGATACAATTATAATAATAATAATTTCTACTACTAAATTGATTGGGACACCAAATAAATAATTAAATCCGGCATTAATCTGCAATGTTCCAAGTCCAAGAGATGTTACAACTCCTGCAACTGTCGCAAACACACCAAGAATATCAACAACCTTGCCAAGCCATCCATTTGCAAGCTTCTCACCAATTAACGGCTCAAGCATAACACTTAACAAACCTTTTTTGTTCTTACGGAACATAAAGTATGCAAGTGCAAGACCGATAACTGCATAGTTTGCCCATGGAAGAATTCCCCAGTGCATAAAGAAATTCTCAAATGCAAAGTTTGCAGATGCCTGAGATGCTGCTTCAATTCCATCTGGCGGATTCAGATAATAAGTAAGCGGCTCAGCTACTCCCCAGAATACAAGACCAACTCCCATTCCACATCCAAATAGAAGTCCGAACCATGTCATATTACTGTATTCCGGTCTGGAATCATCGCTTCCTAAACGAATTTTTCCATATTTTCCAAATGCAAAATATACAATAAAGCCAAAGAATATAATCATAGAAATCAGATATAACCATCCAAAATCTGTGGTCAAAACTTTAAATGCCGCATTAGCTACTACCGTAAAACTATCATTAAATGCAACTGACCAGACTGCTATAATGCCGACGATAATCAGTGATACATAAAAAACTGTATTCTTACCTTTCTTTTCTCCCATATTCAATTCTCCTTCATCAAACTAAGCCAGATATAGTAGTGGGCAGATGTATAACCATCTGCCCGTTCACTCTAAATCATCGAACAGTTATCATACTTTAAATACTGTCTGCTCTTTAATATCCGTTGCCAGAGACTCCAGAGCAACTTTTGTTCTGTGATAACGTAATTTCCACTGCTCTTCCTTCGGAGTATCAGGATCTCCAAGTGGATAAGGAATAGAAATTGTAGGTACGATTCTATTAGCTCCTACTGTCTTAGCTACAGGCACCAGATTACACATCTGTACGATTGGGAATCCAGCCTTCTCAACCTCTTTTACCATCGTTGCACCGCAACGTGTACAGGTACCTCAAGTACTAACCATGATAACACCATCAACATGATCTTCCTGAAGATATGGAATGATTTCTTTTGCCATTCTGGCAGCCTCTGCCTCAGTTGTTCCTGTTCCTACTGTTGTATAGAAATATGGATGGAGGCTTCCATAAACTCCCTCTTTTTCTAATACCTTCAGTGCATCAATCGGAGTAATAACGTTTGGATCTGCGTCTGCTGCTGCAGGGTCAAATCCAGCATGAATTGTCTTGAACTCTCCACCTTTTAACCGTTCCATATTTGACACATCATAACGTCCCCAACGTGTTGCAGATGCTGACTGAATATGATCCGGATTATCTACAGGTACAATACCACCGGTATTCAGAAGTGCGATTCTTGCTTTTGACAAATCCTTGATAGCAGGAGCGATCGGTACTCGATCAAGCTTCGGAATCGGAAGCTCTGTCTCAAATGGCTGTCCATTTAATTTCTTAACAAGCATATCTACCATACGCTCATATGCCGGTTTTCCATCTGAAAGCCATACCTGATGACGGATTCCTCTCGGGAAATATCCTTCTTCATCCGCGGAGCCAACCGACTCACCAGCAAGAAGCTTGTTGGCAACTTTTGCCATTGCTTTTACATCCTGTCTCATCTTTGAAGCAATATTACCGCCTTTTAAGATATACATATCTTTTTTAAACATATCTACACCTGGCGTCTCCTCGTTCATAGATGTTACAACAGGTACACCAAATTTTTCTTTTACTGCCTTGCAGATTGTTCCACATGCAACGGTATAACGTCCTGCCTGAAATGCTGGTCCTGCAAGGAAAATATCAAACTCTTTATCTTCAAGCATTCCGAGAATTGTTGCAACTGCAGCGTCAGTATTGGTACCAATATAGTTGTCACCACAGATAATTGTATGGGTAACTTCTGCATTTAACTCTTTTTCAAGCTGCATTGCTGGTCCAATCTGACCTTCGTGGATTTCTGGTTCAATACCAGCTTTTTCTTCTCCACCAATCTGACCAAAAAACTGATTAATATATAAGATTGCTTTTTTCATCGCTATTGCCCTCCTTAGAATTCTTTCATTGTCTTCGGGGACCATCCAACTACCTGATCACCACAGAACATTGAGTTATTCTCCATAATTACGGATCCATCTTCTCTTACTGAAGGTCCTAAGATCTCATCTCCAGCCCAGCCACCGGACAGACCGTCTCTTGCTAACGACTGAAGTTCTCCAAGTACTGTTTCCATTGGAGGCAATTCAATTAATTCAGATACATTTCCACAGGATACAATTGCATCACACTTCTCATCCAGTGTTACAAGTGGCTGAGATGTACCATTACGTCCTGTACATTCATTGGTAACTCCAATTGTCTTAACACCGGCATCCTCAAGCGCAACAAGACATCCTACAAAGTCGGCATCCGGGTTGCCATAACCTTCTTCTGCGACGACCGCACCATCTGCTCCGAGTGTCTTTGCAATCTGTGCTACATAAAGTGCAGCACGTTCTTTCTGATCCAAAGCTACATTCAGGTTTGACATAATTACTCCGAGGAAATTAATTGTCTTACCATGCTCTCTGTAAAGAGCCTTGATATTCGGTGTGTTCTGGAAGTCGTATGTTGACCATTTTGATGATACAGGCATGAAACTTCCAGATACGATAGCGCCATCCAGTACCTCATTTGGATGCATTACTGTTGGAAGCATACGGTTCATATCCCAGCCATATGCCAGATCATTGTATCCCAGATTTTCCATCTGAGACTGTGGCTGCATAACATATACAACAGATGGAAGCTTTTCAATCTCCGGACTACGTTTGATCATCGCCTCAAGATCATAAACTTCTGTGTCTTCCGGTGTCAGTTCTTTTACACACTGTCCGATGAACTCTGCAAGTTTATGTCCTGCTCTTCTAAGTGCATCATTCTTCTTCTGTTGCTCATGCTTCTCAAAATCCTCATTCGTATCTGCTACGAGTACAATATTGTTCAAATAACCGAAGTATGTATATTTCTGCCCTTCACCACTCATGTCGATCAATCCATCCTGGAAACCTCCCCAGTGTTTTCCGACTACGAGTACGCTGCAGTTCTTTAATGCATGTAAAACTCCATCTCCTGCCTTTGCAAGTTCACTTGTATATCCAGGGAAAAGCCCTCTTCCATCCAATCTTACTCTAGGCTCGATTGCTTCCTTTACCGGACACATACGGATCTTATCTCCAGGTTTTGCAATATAAAGATCTGCCTCCGTGATTCTCTCATCTTCACGGATAAAATCAAGTGCTTTTTCTTTATTAATTGTAAGCACTCCGTCATCAAAGGATAACTTGTCGCCAAACTTGATATCCTTAACATAGAAATTGCCAATCTCCAGTCTCATGTGATTGTCCTCCTTTTCTGATTCATAGATAGGCTCTATGAACGACATTGATACATTTTTAATAAGCGCGCTTATTTATTGGTTATGTTAAGATTATAACAGTAAGCGCGCTTATTGTCAATCGTTTTGTTAGATTTTTTCAATAATTCACAGTTAATTATCGACTTATTCTATTCATTTTCTCTAAATATTCTTTAATTGCTCTGTGGTCAATCACTTTTTATTCCAGGCAACAAAGGGGGCGCTGATTTCTCAGCGCCCCTATTATCGGCAATTCCTATATTAATTTGCTTTCTTTTTATTCATCAGATCTTTGATGTTCTTGTAAATCATAAAGAGAATTAAAACTGCTCCAACATATCCATTTAATACATAGATAATATTAACCAATACTCTGAATGGAAGGAATAATCCTACAATTAAACCGAGAACTCCAAGAACAATAGTGAGAATCTTGAACTGTGATGTTCCCTCTTTTGCAAATCTAGAAGCTGGATTATAAAGGAGTGGAACCGCTGTTGTATAAATACCTGCAAATACAATAATTGCAAAGATAGCGGAGAATGGCTTCCAGATTTTAGCTGCAAGAATCAGATTTGGGATATCTGCATTCCATACAAATGTATCACTACTTCCAATCATCGGAGTATTAATGTTTGAAATCTGTGCGAACATTACTACTGCAATAGCCACACAAACTGCAACTGTTCCGCCGACAATACCGTAATTTAATTCTTTTTTCTTATTATTAGAACCAAGTGCTGCTGTAAAGCTTGCGAACCACAGGAGTACGAAACCGGCATATGATAAACCAGAAACAAGCCAGTTGGATCCTGCACTCTTAACTGTTTCTCCATTCGCTGCGCCTTCATAAGCTGCATTTTTAATAATGTCTAATCCAGCTCCAATATCACCGCCATCGCGAACTAATGTAATAATTCCAATGGCAATACAAAGCACTACGATTACCGGTCCTACAGCACCGATGGCATCAACCATGGAGTTCAGTCCACCTACAACTGTAAGCACTGCCAGTGCTGTCAGAATGACTCCTCCTACCCATGCCGGAAGTCCATATTCCTGATGAAGTGTAGAGGATGCTCCTCCTACCATTACGAAGAAGGACATGTAACAGAATAATGTGGAGTAATAATCACAGAAAGTTCCTACATACTTTCCACAAAAATGTTTGTATACATCATTTCCTTTTTCAAACTTCTGCTCTGCACCTGCTTTTGCAAAGTTAAAATTGTAATAAAGAAAAGCTACCAGGAATACCAGAATTACAAGTAATCCTTTTATTCCATATGCTGTATAATATTGAATGATTTCCTGACCTGTTGCAAAACCGGATCCAATTGTAAATGCAATGATTGCTCCCGCAAGTATCAGTACTCGTTTCCAACTCACCTTTTCCGCACTACCCATAATGTGCCCCCTTTTCATTCATTTCTTTTCTTATGAGCAATTACCGGCATATAAGCCGGTAATTGCTCAATGTATACTTATGTCAATGACTTACCACTCATCTTTTTCAAAAACAGTCTGCTCTGTTATCGGAGTCTGAAGAGCCTTGAATGCTCTTCTTACAAGTTTCTCACGAATCTTGTAGGACTCTTCTTCACCCTCAGTTGGATCTCCAAGTGGATAAGGAATACCAACAGCAGGGATAATTCTATTCGCACCGATTGTTCTGGAAATCGGAACAACTGTACACAGATGAACTACTGGGATACCGTATTTTTCAATACCTTTAACCATCGTTGCACCGCAACGTGTACAGGTACCTCAAGTGCTGACAAGAAGAACTGCATCTACATGCTCTTCAACTAATTTTTTACCAATCTCATCACCGAATTTGGCTGCTGAATTTGTAGCTGTTCCAGTTCCGGTTGTACTTGCAAAATAAGGATATAATTCTCCAAATACGCCTTCTTTCTGTAATTTACGAAGTGCATCAAGTGGGATTACAAGGTTCGGATCTTCCAGTACGAACTGTCTGTCATATCCACCATGGATTGTCATATAGTCATCTTTAGACATTCTGTCCATGCCTTCCATTGTATACCATCCAAACTTCGTTGCATTAGAGGACTCGATATGATCCGGATTACCAACTGGTACAATACCACCAGATGTAACGATTGCAATCTTTGCTTTGCTAAGATCTTCAATTGCTTTTCCTGGCTCTACACGGTCGAATTTCGGCATAGGAAGATCTGTCTCAAATGGCTCTCCTGCCATCTTTTTAAGCAACATCTTAAGACCACGAGTTGCTCCTCTTTCTTCTGCGAAATAGTTCACACGGATACCACGCTCAAGATATCCTTCGATTGATGGTCCAAGAATCTCCTCGCCTGTAGCCAGTTTCTTAATCAATGTTACAAACTGTGGAACTGCTTTTTTCATAGTTGCAGCAGAGTTACCTGTCTTTACAAGGATTACATCCTGTTTAAACATATCAGCTCCAGGGTTCTCTTCGTACATACCGGAGATAACCGGAATACCAAGTCTTTCTTCAACTGCTTTACAAATTGTACCGCATGCAACACCATAACGTCCGGCGTTAAATGCAGGTCCGGCTACAAATACATCTGGATTATATTTTTTCACCATTTCGATAATTGTATCCGTTGCCTTATCAAGATTTTCACCAAAATAGTTATCACCACAGATAACAGTTGCAACGATTTCATAATCATCGCCTAATCCTGCCTGAAGTGCTGCTCCAGGTCCCAAAATCTCTTCTTTTACTTCCGGCTGGAAATCTGCTTTATCTTCTCCACCAATTCCACCGAAGAACTGATTGAGATAATGAACGATTTTATATTTTGCCATAACTTCGAACCCCCTTCTTAGTATCCTCTTGCCGCCAGTTTATTAAATCCATTTGCAATTGTAGATGCAATAATAATCTGAAGCTCAGCCTCGAAAGATCCGTCTTCATTAATACATCCTGCCCATCCACCAATCTGGCTTTCGATAAATTCCTGTGTACCGATAACTCTGTCCATAGCCGGGAACATTAATGTTGCATTTCCCTGTCCACAAGATGCAAGTGCTGTTGCCTCTTCACATGTATCTGCCAGAGATGCTGATTTACCATCTTTTCCAGGGAACTCATCTGTAATCAGGCAAACCTTGGTGCCGGCTCTCTCAACCTTGCGGCAGTTCATCATAAGGTCTGTATCCGGATTACCGTAACCTTCCTCAGTAATCAGGACTCCGTCTAACTGTAACCATTCACAGAGCTTTGCGACCATATCGGAATGTCTTTCTTTATCTGCAAGGAATACATTTTCATTTGTAAGGATGACTCCCATGAAGTTAATATCTTTTCCATGATGTTTGTAGCACTCATCAATAACCGGATTATGGAAATGATGATAAGTTGTAACTTTATCACAAGGAGCTACACAGTTACCAGATACGATAGCTCCATCCATGATCTCTGTCGGATACATGAATGTTGGAACAATCTGCTTTGCATCTACTCCATAATAATAGGTATCATGAAGAAGTCCCTGTGACTGAAGCATATGCACATATCCAACCTTTGGAAGATCCGGATACTGGGCTGCCTGTTCAAATACCGGCTTTGTCTCATATGTTTCTATTACATCTGGTTCAATATTTCTTGCAAGTTCTCCAAGATATGTTGCAACCTTAAGTCCTGCCATACGTCCTGCTTTTTCATAAACATGTGTCTCAAGTCCGTCTTTTGGTTCAATGACTACACACAAGTTGTAAGTCTTAGAAAATGGGCAGTAGTCTGCAGCCGGTCCGCTCATATCAATAACACCTTCCTGGAATCCAACGATTCTTCCGACTGTCACTACACAACAACCATCCAATGCATGAGTTCTTCCTGAGCCGACCTGAGGGGATACTTTTCCGATGACTCCCGGGAACATCTCTCCACCGCTCACTTTTACACGTGGTTCAATGACATCTTTTACAGGTGTAATTCTTGTAGCTTCACCTGGTTTTGCGATTTCCAAATGGCAGCCGATCAGTTTGTCGTCCTCCAATACAAGTGCTTCCACCTCTTCTTTGTTCACATACAACACATGATTCTCGACATATGATTTGTCTGCAAACTGGATGTCCTTGATCTCAATTTTTCCGAGTTCTAGTTTCATACAAATTCCCTCCTTATGATTTTGTAATCGCGATAACTTAATATTTAAAATTTAATCACGTATTTACCATCTTTTTAATCTGTTATTCTGTACATTTACATCTTCGATTTTTATAAATGTAATCGTGATAACATTCTTGCAAAAAAATATTTTTTACTCTCTTTTATTTCTTTTGCGAAAGATGTAATCGTGATAACTTTTATCTATGTAAGTAATTGCTTTTGTTAATACTCATTATACACACCTTTTATAAATATGCAACCCCCATTTATAAATATCGTCAATAATACAAAATATCTATAAATAATCTTGTGCACTTTGCCTAAATTTTATCAGTCTTTTTACATTTTCCGATTATAATACCCATTGTATCCTTGCAGATCAACCGCCAGAGCCTTCACAATAATATCGAGATCATCTATAAATAAATGTACTCGTCCTTCAATCTCTTCTTCGTTAATTCCATCATCCAGGACACCTTTCAAATATCCTTTATACAGCGTACATGCCATACGGTTCAGAACTTTTCCGTTTTCAGGCGTGAGAACACCCGCTTTGACACATTTTTTACACATTTCATAATCACGTCCCCAAAAATCTGCCGTACCAAGCATTTCTGCAAAAAATTGATTTGATTCACCGATATTATCCGGAAACATCTGGTAAAATTCTTTGATTGCACCACCTAGATATTCATTGGTATGTTCAAAGAAAAGCCGGTTATAGTCTTTTGGATGGCGAAATGCCTCCTGGCTGTAACAATACCAGACTCCTACATAAATATCCCATACACCAGTCCATGTTTCTTCTGCCTTATTCAGGCGAATAATATAATCTTCTAACGTATTCAGGCTGACATAATACATCAATTCTGATTTACTGTTAAAGTAACGGTACAACGCAGCAGAAGAACAGCCCAGCTCTTTCGCGATTCTGCGAATAGAGAGATCCTCATCTCCATCTCTTTCTATGATTTTACAGACTTTTTCAATATAATCTTTTCTAGTTAAACCTTTGAAGTAATTCTGTGCTCTTTCTCTTGTATCCAGCATTGCTTCACCGCCTACTCTCTCATTACTACTCATTACTACTCATTACTACTCTTCTCAACTCTTTTTAATGTTTCTTATTCCCTCTTAAGATTTTCAACTGATTCTCGGAATAATATTATCTATAACCGATAAGTCAATCGTTTTAAAATCATTCGCCACTTTATCCTGATAATGTTCCGGACTTGGTGCAATCTCCTGCCACTCCCGATATACCTGAATGCACTTATCAATCAACATAATATCTTTCATATTATCCTCTTCGCCCTTCGGATATACAACAACAGACCTGTATGGCGTCTGGTTCGGCTTCAGACTGGAGGCTTGTGGATGCGTCAAAAGTATATGCTTATCATACACCATATCCCGCGCTTTAATCAGCACATCTTCATAGCCCTCCAACAGAATCACCTGCATCTGATCTTTGTACTTTTCATACACTCTGTCATTATTTGTTATCAATATTGCTTTTTCAAGTTCCCACATGACTGCCATCTCCCTTCTTTTTCCAAGCATGCTTGCAATATTATATTTATAACATATCACATTTTTAAAATTTGTGCAAATATTCTGTTATTTATTATATTTTTAAATATTTTTCTCAAAAGTTTTTCATTTGTTACAATTATACCAATTTATGCTTCTATTACTTTAGCAAATGAATTGAAGTCTTTAGAAAATAATAGAGGAAAAGTCCGGATTTCCCCAGACTTTTCCTCTATTTTCAGGTTGGTAACAACTATATGATAATTAACTAAAATTAGTTAATGTATCCGGCTTTCTTAAGCTCTTCATGAGCTTTTTCAAGGTTTGCATCTGACACACGAATGATCGGTCCTGTACAACCCATTCCGCTCTCTGCATAAATATTGATCTTCCATAATGCTTTTACGGCATCCTCAAGATCCATTACTTCGATTC
>OLQI01001343.1_pt1 | contig 16265 bp, 7 predicted proteins | sample 1672171 | NCBI WGS metagenome assembly OLQI01 (sample SAMEA3136655, study PRJEB25190) | human gut metagenome
GCGAGCGAGCTGAAGAATTACTAAATTTTTTGCTCTGAAAGACAAAACCGGCAGCGGAAAGATCCATGTCAGAAAGGATCCCTCTGCTGCCGGTTTTTCTCATTTGGAGATGCTATGATGATAGGAAAAGTTGATACGTAGATTTTCGGTATTCCGCCCGTAAAACAAGAAAAACACCGTCCCCGCAGCTCTCAGGTCTGCAAAAACAGTGCTTTTGATGCGCCTTCAGGGACTCGAACCCTGGACAAATAGATTAAGAGTCTACTGCTCTACCAACTGAGCTAAAGGCGCTTACTTTTGTTTTTCTGTGTTTCATTGAATGATTCACTCGCTGAACACAAATAAGATTATAAAGGATTCTGCCGAAAAAAGCAACCTTTTTTTCACTGTTTCTTTACTTTTGTTAAAAACAGCGAAAACAGGTCTTATAATTCTATTAAATTTCACAATTTTTTCGTATATTTCCGTTTGTTTCGACGACGGCTCCAATGGCAGCCGAACCTACTTCCGTTTCTTGTCTTTCTTTTTCAAAAGCTTCTCCAGCTCCTGCATGGATTTCTGGATTTTATAAAGACAGCCGCTGCCGGCATATTTATTCTGATAGCAGAAATCCTGGAGTTTCTGCTGAAGGAAACCTGATTTTCTGATCAAACTTCTTCTCCGCTTTCCGGCGTACCGGACACGGGCACCGGAAAAGTTCTTTTTCTTCTATATTATACAGGGAATGTCAAAAATGACCAGAAAATAGCTTGTTTTAGCCATTGTTTTCCCATTTTCTTTCCGCTATAATACAGCAGAAACTACTATTTATACTTTGGGGGAATTTTTATGAAAACACGAATGAATTTTAAGGATGAATTTTACCAGAAACTAAAACTCCTCGTCCTTCCGATTGCGATCCAGAATTTTATGCTGGCTCTCGTCAGCGCAACGGATGCGATCATGCTGGGCTGGATTGATCAGACTTCGTTGTCTGCTGTTTCGCTGGCCGGGCAGGTGCAGTTTGTTTTGAGCCTTTTTATCTCAGGCATCGCGGCGGGCGCCGGTATTATGGCAGCGCAGTACTGGGGGAAACGGGATGCTGCTTCGATCGAAAAAGTGATTCCGATCGCACTTCGCACCAACCTGCTGTTCTCCGGCCTGTTTACCATCCTTGCCGGTTTCTGTCCCGAAATGCTGATGCGCATCTTTACAAATGATGCGGCCCTGGTTGCAAGCGGAAGCCAGTATTTACGCGCTGTTGCACTCTCCTACGTACTCTGCGGTATTTCGCAGGTCTATCTGATCCTGCTGAAAAACACCGGTCATGCAGCAGTCAGCTCCCGCATCAGTTCCACTGCGGTTGTACTGAACATCATTTTAAATGCCATCCTCATCTACGGTCTTTGCGGTGCTCCGGCACTTGGGATCCGCGGAGCAGCTTATGCAACGGTAGCTGCCCGCGTTGTGGAACTGATCTGGGCTTATCTCGAGACAAAGAAACCGGAGCGTGTACGGATTCTCTGGAACCGCCTCTTCTCTTCCGCAGGGAAAATACTTTCAGAAGACTTCTGGCGCTACACGCTTCCCGTGCTTGCGGCCTCCCTCGTCTGGGGAATTGCCTACGTTCTGTACTCCGTTATCATGGGACATATGGGAAGCGATGCCGTTGCGGCAAACTCCATCACCTCGATTGCCAAGAGCCTTCTCTCCTGCCTGATCCGCGGTGTGAGCGGTGGTGCCGGGGTTCTGATCGGAAATCTGCTCGGCGCGAACGAGCTGGAAAAAGCCCGCGAGTATGGAGGACGTTTAAGCCATCTCTCCATTGCCATCGGCATTGTGACCGGCGGCCTGCTGATGCTCATTTCTCCAGCCATCGTTCATTTTGCCCCACTTTCCGATACCGCAGCCGAGTACCTGCAGTACATGCTTCTCTTCTGCGGTCTGAACCTGATGGCACAATCGGTCAACACCACCGTTCTCGACGGTATCTTTTGTGCCGGAGGCGATGCGAAATTTGATATGCAGGGAAACATCGGCGCTATGTGGTGCTTTTCTGTACCGCTTGGCTTTCTTGCCGCATTCTGGCTGAAGCTTCCGGTTATGGTGGTTTACTGCATTGTAAATCTCGATGAAATTGTAAAGCTTCCTGCCGTTTATCACCATTATAAAAAGTACATCTGGGTTCGCAATATTACCCGCGATGTCGAAGATTAATTCTCACATCATCTGCAGTCCCTGCCGCCGGCAGCTTCCACCGGATGCAATACCCAAAAAGCCTCTGAGGAAAGTCACATTCACACCGGACTTTTCTCAGAGGCTTTTGATTATTCCATTGATTGTTCCATTGATTATTTCATGGATGATTACATGGATTTTCTCTCTGCAATTTCCGCCATCTTTGCTTCATTCAGACGGGTGTCGCCATGGACACGGCTGTAGGAAAGATAGCCGTTCATACGGTCGATCTTTGTCAGGTTCTTGGAACCGCAGACCGGGCAGACATCCATGTCGAGTTCCTGGTGGCCGCAGTCATCGCAGTAAGCCAGGGACAGGTTGACGCCCTCGTAGTAGCCAAGCTCCATCGCACGCTCGATCAGTGTCTTGATCGCGCCTTTGTTGTAGCCGACCGGATAGCGCACGTACTGGATTTTTCCGCCGTTGCAGAGCTCCCAGAAACGTCCCTCGAGATCCTGTTTCTGGATCGGGGTAATGTCCTCGGTTACGTGGCAGTGGAAACTGTTGCTCACATACGGGCGGTCCGAAACGTTGCGGACGATGCCGTACTGTTTGCGGAACTGCTCTATCTGCAGGCCGCACAGGGATTCTGCCGGTGTGCCGTAGATCGCATAGAGGATGCCGTCCTCTTTCTTAAACTCGGCAACCTTGTCGTTGATATATTTCAGCGTGTCGAGTGCGAACTGTCCGTCCTCAACAAGAGATTTTCCGTTGTACAGCTCCTGCAGCTCGTTCAGCGCCGTGATACCGAACGATGCGGTCATCGGCTTTAACAGCGGGCGGATCTTGTCGGACGGTTTTAAGTGGCCGCCGTAGAAACCTCCCTCACAGTAAGCCAGCGGGTTCGTAGATGCACGCATCTCGCCGAGGTAATCGTAGGTCCGTTTGTGCAGATCGCGGATCATCTCGAGGTAGAAGTCGAGCACTTCGTGGAAATCGCGGTTCTCGGAACGGGATTTTGCCAGGATCATCGGAAGATGAAGGGAAACGGCTCCGATGTTGAAACGTCCGACAAAGACCGGTTTGTCGTTCTCATCTGCCGGCTCCATGCCTCCGCGCTCGTACCACGGGCTAAGGAAAGCACGGCATCCCATCGGGCTGATGACTCTCTTGTATTTCTTGTACATCTCGGCGATGTAGCCCTCGCCGCTCATCGACAGCCAGTCCGGATACATGGTTTTAGAGGAACAGTCAAGTCCTGCCTCAAAGACATCTTCTGCGATGCCGCCCTCTCCGTGAATTGCCTTGTCATATAAGAAGACGATTTTCGGGAAGAGCACCGGCTTTTTGTGGCCTTTCCTGCCCTGTCCGTTTTTGTGGACCTCGAGAAGGGAGATGGAAATCATCTTCTCGAACATGCTCGTTCCAAGGCCGAGGGTCACGGTAACGAACGGATAATCACCGCGGGAAGATCCAACAGTGTTCAGTTTATACTCAATTCCCTGCCATCCCTGATCGCACTCTCTTCTTACTTTGTCGATCGCATACTCGATGGCTTTCTCCTGTGCACCCTCCCAGGATGCGTCGGTATATTTCAGGAACTCTTTTACGTAGTAATCGTAGCTCTTCTGTGCGTACGGAGCAAGGATCTTGTCCACCTCCGGCACGGTAAAGCCGCCGTACTGCTGTGCAGCGGTGCTGAGGACGATATCGCCCATGACATCAAATGCGGTGTCGAGTGTCTTCGGCTCGTTGTACCAGACATTTCCCATCTCGAAACCGCCTTTTAAAACGTTTCCGACATCGAACAGACAGCAGTTCATGGTATCGAGACGTGCGGACTGGTCGTGGATGTAGATGTAACCGTCCTTACAGGCCTGCAGCTCGTTGCGGTTCATGAAGAACTTGCGGTACAGCTCTTTGTTCAGCTCGTTGAAAATCAGGCTTCGCTTCGTTGCAACGAGGGCGCTGTCGGTGTTGGCATTGCTCTTGTCGCCGATGTAGCGGATGGACTGGCTCTTCGTGTAGACCTCGTCCATCATATGGATAAAATCAGTTTTGTAATTGCGGTAATCGCGGTAGCTTTTTGCCACAGCCGGGTTTACTTTTTCGAGTGCTCCCTCCACGATATTGTGCATATCGCTGATCGGAATTTCGGTCTTTCCAAGGGAATATACGTGCTCGGTTGCGAACTTACAGATAAAGTCAATCTCCTGCTGTGAGAAGGTATACAGGATTCTCTGTGCGGATTTATTTACGGCACGGACGATCTTCTGCGCGTCGAATTCTTCTTTGGTGCCGTCCTTTTTGATAATATAAACCATTGTGGTGTCCTCCAAATCAAACACTATATCTTGTGTGTCCCCCACCCTTTTCTTGTAGCGGGCACCACATATTGTAGCATGTTTCTTTTGAAAAGAAAAGGCATTTCCTGTAAGTTTTTATTTTCAGAATATTGCATACTGCTCTTTCGTGCAGACAGAAATCTGCATTTTTCAAATTCGTTCTGCAAGCGTTCCTTCAAAAACGGTCTCGGCCGGGCCGGTCAGAAGGACCTTATTTTTCGTCCGGTCCCATGTAACGAAAAGCCTGCCGCCGCGCAGTTCTACGGCAGTTTCTCCCTCCGAAACACAGCCGGAAAGCATCGCCGCGACGGCTGCCGCACACGCTCCCGTTCCGCAGGACAGCGTTTCACCGCTCCCACGTTCCCAGACTCTCATTTTTATTGTGTGTTGATCTAAAGTCTGGATAAACTCTGTATTGATACGGTCCGGGAAGCAGGAAAGGTGTTCAAAAGCGGAACCGGTCTTTGCAATGGATATTTTTTCCACATCTTCCACCGGAATCACCGCATGCGGATTTCCCATCGAAAGGCAGGTCATCGTATAATTTTCCCCGCACACGGTAATTTTATGCTCCAGCACATATTCCCCCAGAGAAACAACGGGGATCTGTGCGGCGCGGAATTCCGGCGTTCCCATCTCCACTGTCACCTGACAGATCTCATTTGGATTCTCCCCCGTCTGCAGATGAATCACACGGTTTCCGCTGCCGGTTTCGATAGTCAGCGTCGTTTTTCTCGTCAGCCCATGCTCGTACACGTATTTTCCCACACAGCGGATGCCGTTGCCGCACATCGCGCCCTTCGAGCCGTCGGCGTTGTACATTTCCATCGAAAAATCTGCTGTTTTGGATGCCCCGATCAGAATCAGCCCGTCCGCGCCGATGCCGAAATGGCGGTCACTTACCGCTTTTGCCAGCCGTCCCGGACTCTCCACCCGCTCCTCCATGGCATTTACATAGATATAATCATTTCCGCAGCCCTGCATTTTTGTAAAACGCATACACAGCCTCCTCCCAGACTTCTGCCCTTTCCAGTTCCTTACTAAATATGTATTCCGTACCGCGCTTTTGAAAAACCATTTTTCTCAAATCCGCTTCAGACATTGGAAAACGAAGCGGAATGTGATAGAATAGGGGGAACTGATATCGTTACTTACATGAAGTAACTCTCAAATATTTTTAACCATTTATTATGAGGAGGTTTTGATGAAAAAATACCGTTGGGTTTTAACAGCAGTATTTGCCGCTTTCCTCGTGGGAACGAGCGGCTGCGGAAAGAAAACAGAAACGATTCCGATCACAACCATCAGTCAGAGTACCGACGATGACGACCCCAAAGACAATCTGGCGGCCTCCGGCGATTCCGATGAGATTCCGGAATACGATGTGGATCTCTCGAAGAACCTGAACAGTTTTCAGCTTGCCATCTGGGGCGATACATACGAAATTCCGGAATCCTACGCGGATTTTACAGCGCTTGGCTGGGTCTACAGCGGCGACGACACAAAGGAAATCCAGCCGGAATCCTTCTCAGAGGGCGAAAGCTTTGAAAAGGACGGAAACCAGATTACCGTCGATATTGCCAATCCGGACACCACGGCAAAGCCAGTGGCGGAATGCCTGATCGGAGGCATTCACATCGATACCTCGACCGCTGAGGGCCAGAATATCTATGTCGGCCTGCCGAACGGCGTCACCCTGCAGCAGTCGCTGATGGAGGATGTGGAAAGCATCTACGGTGCGCCAAAGGACCGTTATGAGGCCGATACCTCTGTGCAGTTCACGTATGAGTACGGGCTGTACCAGACGATCACGCTCGGCTTCGATAACGAAACGGGAATTCTGTATTCCCTCGATATGCAGAACTTTACGACCACGGCTGATGCAGAAGCGCTCGATGGTGTCAGCGATGCCACAACACCGGAAGTGGAGGCCTACCAGGCACCGGAAGCCGACAGCAGTAAAATCAACGACTGGACCGTCCGCTTTGACGATGTACTCTATCATCTTCCCGTTCCGGTCAGTGAACTTCTGGACCACGACTGGACCGTCAATACGAAAGAGTCCGATACGGCCGTTTTAAACGGAAAATACGGCTACGTCACGCTGGAAAAGGGCAGTCAGAAACTTTACTGCACCGTACATAATTACGGCGCGGAGGCGACGACAGTGCGCAACTGTTTCGTTACTTCGCTGTACGGCGATCTCGATACGACAAAGATTCCGATTTCAATCACAAACGGCATCACGCTCGGCACTTCCGAGAGCGATTTTCTGGCGAAGGCAGGGGATGCCAAATCAGAAAAAACGGAAAAAGAGGATAGTAACCTGACACTCTACACATTCTATAGTGATGACGAAAAGCTGGACTACACTGAAATCGGCATCGACAACGATCTGAAGCTGGTACGCAGCATCAAGGTGGTTCACAACCAGCCGGAAGCGCCGGAAGAAGAAGCCAAAAAAACTTCCGCGGAAGATTCATCTTCCGTTTCCGACAGTCAGGAACCGTCCGAAACACCGGCTCCGTAACGATACTTTCAGAAAAATGGCTGCATGGCAGCTTACTACAGACGAAAACGAGGATTTTTATGGAAAACTTATACGACGTTATCATCATCGGCTCCGGCCCGGCGGGTCTTTCTGCCGCGATTTATGCGAAACGCGCAAAGCTCTCCTCTCTTACGATTGAGGCAAACTTTGCAAGCGGCGGCCAGGTGCTGAATACCTATGAAGTAGACAACTATCCCGGCCTTCCGGGCATCAGCGGCATGGATCTCGGAAGCACGCTGCGCGCACACGCTGAAAAAATGGGCGCGGAATTTTCCCGCGAGCGTGTGAAGGAGCTTGTTCTTGACGAAGAGATCAAGATTGTCCGCACGAGAAAAAATGAGTATCATGCCAAAACGGTCATTCTTGCAACCGGTGCGGAGCACCGCGCGTTAAATGTACCTGGTGAAAAGGAGCTCTCCGGCATGGGCGTCTCTTACTGTGCAACGTGTGACGGCGCATTTTTCAAAGACAAAACCGTTGCCGTTATCGGCGGCGGCGATGTCGCCGTGGAGGATGCGATTTTCCTTGCCAGAACGTGCAAAAAGGTTTACGTGATCCACCGCCGCGATGAACTGCGGGCAGCCGGTGTTCTCCAGGATGCACTGCTGGCACTGCCGAATGTGGAAATGGTGTGGGATACGGTTGTGGATTCCATCGAAGGAAACGAGATGGTGTCCGGCGTGAAGGTAACGAACAAAAAGGCAGGGGAAGCCGGTGTGATCACGGTAGACGGCGTGTTTATTGCCGTCGGCATCGTTCCGGTCTCCGCACTGATCGCAGGCATCGTAGAAACCGATGAGGCTGGCTACATCAAAGCCGGCGAAGACGGTGTGACGAGCGTGCCGGGCGTGTTCGCCGCAGGCGATGTCCGCACGAAGCAGCTCCGTCAGATCATCACTGCAGCCGCCGACGGCGCGAACTGTGTGACTTCGGTAGAGAAATATCTGATCAGCCACTGATGGCTTCTTTCGAATAGAATACGGCAAAAGCAGGCATTCTTCGTATTGTACGGAGAACTGCCTGCTTTTTTCTGTTTTTCCGTAGTTTCTGAAATCTGAAAAACCTTTCATGTCAGTCGTGTAAAACTTTAAAACCTCTTTTTGTCGAAATTGCACAAAGAAACCGGGTTTTTTCCACACGGGCCAATTTTATAAACATCTCGTCCACAAGTTATCCACATGGTTAACCACCGAAAACATGCCTAAAAACAAGTTATACACCGAGTTATCCACATTATCCACGAAAAACGGTGTGGAAAGCATGTGTTTAAATCTTGCGAAATCAGAACGCGTGTTTTGGTCATAACAGAGAAAACCGTTATTTCGCCAAAAGATTTTATAAAGCACTTGACTTTTTAAGTGTCAATCTCTGTTGGTTTTTGACTTGAATTGTGTGAATTTTTCGTACAATTTAATATTACATTTTTCGTGTTCTTTTGCTGTTTTTACAATGGCTGCAAAAAGAAAATCTCCTGTTCGGAAAACGATTGTTTCGTTCCCAGACAGGAGATTTTGATTGGATTTTTCTTTGTTTTACTCTGCCAGCTTTCCAAGCCGCTTTGCTTCTGCCCTCAGCTCTTCGATCCGGCGGTTGCACATGCCCACCGGGACGCCGGTGTCGATGACACGTTCACAGCTCTTCATCAGCTCGCAGGCGCGGGCAAATGCCTCGTCGCTGATCTCCTGGAACGGTGCTTCGGTTACCGTCTCCATCGCCAGAATGCGGGCGAGCTGGTAATCGATATCGTTCGTATACAGGACGCCTGCCGCAAACGGGACATTTTCCTTCTGCAGTTTCCGGAACACCGGGATTCCCGTTCCGCCGCCTGCGAGGACAAAGACGCGCGGTGTTCCCTCCGGCCGCGGCAGCTCGATGCTTCCGAAGCACGGGTCAAACGAACCATTGTCAATCTCGTACAGTTCGCGGATGATATCCTCGCGGAAAATTGTCTCCGGTGCGCCGAAATGGGAAATAGCATCGCCCTTGACGCAGATGATCTTATCTGAAATTTTCTGTGCCAGATCGATCTCATGCAGCGACATGATGACGGTGATGCCCTTCTCCTTTGCCATGCGGCGCAGAATCGCGAGCAGTTCCAGCTTGTGGCGGATATCGAGGAAAGAAGTCGGCTCGTCGAGGATGATGACCTCCGGCTCCTGACAAATCGCACGCGCAAGAAGCACTCTCTGGCGCTGGCCGTCGCTGATGGCGTTGAAATCGCGGCCGCCGAGCTCTTCGGCATGAACGGCGCGCATCGCCTTCTCGACCTTCTCCTCATCCTCGCGGGTCAGCATGCCGAGCCGTCCGGTGTACGGATAGCGGCCCGTTGCCACGATATCGTGGCAGGTCATCAGCTCCGGCTTCATGCGCTCCGTCAGCACAACGGCCATCTTCGTGGACAACTCGCGGAACGAAAGCTCATGCAGGTTTTTCCCGTCAAACTCCACATTTCCGCCGACCAGCTTTAACTGGCGGGTGATGCTTTTCAGAATCGTTGATTTACCGGAACCGTTCGGTCCGATCAGCGTAACGATCTCGCCTTTTTCGATGCCGATGCAGATATCTTTGATCAGCGGCTTCTTATCATAGCCGACCGTCAGGTGGTCCAGATGAAAATAATATTCACTCATATTCTCTTACCCCCTTTTCCGGCGCAGCATCATGAAAATGACGACCGGCGCACCAAAGATCGATGTGACCGTACTGATGGACAGCTCCAGCGGTGCAAACGCCATACGCGCGATCAGGTCGCACATCATACAGAAGACGGCTCCGCCGAGGAACGTTCCCGGGATTACGACGAGCGGACGCGATGTGCCGAGGCTCTGTTTGACGAGGAACGGGACGGCAATGCCGACAAACGAAATCGGACCGGCAAATGCGGTGACGCATGCGGAGAGAATACTCGAAAGCAGAATCAGCGCGATGCGGAATACTTTGATGTTGACCCCCATGCTCTGCGCATACGCCTCACCGAGCTGGTATGCACCGATCGGTTTTGCCATCAGGAACGTAATGACAAAGGTGATGCCGATCACAGCCGCAGAGATCGCTACGTTGCTCCAGCTCATGCCGGAGAAGCTTCCCTGTGACCAGCCGTGGAGGTTGACGATATCGGAATCCTCCGCGAAGGTGACAACAAAATCCGTGACCGCCGAGCAGATGTAACCGATCATAATACCGCCGACGAGAAGTCCTGCCATATTTTTGATCCGCCGGGACATCAGCAGAATGAAGCCGACGGAGAGAAGGGATCCTAAGAATGCTGCAACAATCATCGTGTAAGATGTGATATTGCGCGCCCGCTCCAGATAAAAGATCATGGTCAGCGCCACGACCATTTTGGCTCCCGAGGAAATTCCAAGAACAAACGGACCGGCAATCGGGTTTTCAAAGAAAGTCTGTAAAAGGAAGCCCGACAGGGACAGAGCACCGCCTAGGATTGCCGCCATCAGAATACGCGGAAGGCGGATTTTCCAGATAATATTGTACGCTTTCCCCTCTCCGGTCCGCCGCAGCAGAATCCGGAAAATTTCCGGAATCGAAATATTTACGTTTCCGGAATTGATATTCAGCACGGTGATGGCGGCGAACGCCAGAATCAGCACCAGGAACACAGCGGCATACCGCGAACGGCGCCGGAAGTTTTCCATATGGAAACTGTTCTCTTTTCCTGTCATATTTTTTTTCTCTGACATACGTTCCTCCATCAGGATAATTTTCTTAAGAATACCATCTGATCCGGATCGCCGCCCGTTACCAGAAGGTTAATGTCGTTGGTAAACTGTGCAATTTTATCGGTTGCCTGATACATCGATTTCTCGGTTGTCCAGACGTTGCCCTCTTTGACTGCTTTGTAATCGGCAAACATGGAATCCTTTGCCAGCAGGTCGTCCAGGGTTTTGACGGTGGAATCGATGCTTGCGTTGTAGATCAGGTAGTCCGCATCTTCGGCCGTATCGTAGAACTGCTCCATCGTGATCGGCACGGATGTTTTTCCGCTGTCGTCCTGGAGATCACGGAAGGCGTTGCGCGCACCGCCAAGCTCGATCATGTTGGAAATATAGTCCTCCGGGTTCCGCACAACGGCAGCTCCGCTCGTATTAATATAGAAGAAAGCGACCGTTTTTTCGGTATTCTGGAAATCCTTCAGATTTTCCACAACACTTGCCTGATTTGCAAAGAAGTTGGCTGCCTCCTCCTCTTTGTCCAGCATGGCACCGTAGAGTTTGATCCATTCGGTTCTGCCAAGAGGCTGGGATTCGTAGCTGGAACGGTCGATGAAGACCGGAATATCGAGCATCTCGATCATCTCCTGTACCTTCGGGGAATGGAGGATCATCGTGGATTCAATGGCCAGATCACAGTTCTCACTGACCAGAAGTTCGTAATCCGGCTCACTGTATTTTCCGGCGAAGATCATCGTTCCGGCATTCATCGCGTCAACGGCATCCTGTACGTACCAGTTGTCTGCGGTTTCACCGGAGAGACGAATCGTATCGAGGGAGTCGATGGCATCGAACAGCGCCATCGGAGAGGTTGCTGCCATGTAGATGCGTTCCAGCGGCTGATGGATTACAATTACGTCGGAATCGAGGTCATCCGGCGCCTCTTTTCCGTCCGGGACGAGCAGATACTGCGCGCCGTCTTTGACATCGATCAGTTTATAGCCGTCTGTGCAGTAGTATACGTTAAAGCACTCGGCGTAATTCAGGACCATCTGGCTCTCGATGGTGATTCCGGTGATGTCCGGTGCGTCGCTGACATCGTCTGTCGTTGCGAAACCATCCGCGGATGCGGTATCACTCCCGGAGGTGCTGCTCGCGGCAGTGGCTTCGGAGATGCTTTCACTTTCAGCCGTACTTTCCGAGACGGATGTGCTCTCCGTCTGGCTTTCGGAAACGTCTGCTGCGGATGCTGTGGATGTGCTGCTCTCAGAAACTGCCGAAGTGCCCGACGCGGACGATGTGCTGCTTCCCGTTGATGCGATGCTGCCGCAGGCCGTCAGTGACATCGCTGCTGCAAGAAAAAGTGCGGCCCATTTTTTCAGCTTTCTTTCGTTTTTTCCTGTCATTTGATATTCCTTTCTTAAAGAAAAAGCCGCTGCCATACGGCAGCAGCCCTTTCTCATTTTTTGCTGCAAATTATTGTACTTATTTATTCTCTTCTGCCTTTACCATCTGCTGGAACAGCTCGTTTGCCTGATCCTCGCATCCGAAGATCACGCCGTAGACTTTCAGCCACTCTGCTTTCGCAAGATCGGTCTTCTCGTCTGCGGAACGGTCAACCAGCATCGGAATGGTCAGGGTTGCCAGACGCTCTGCGGTGTCGGACAGACGCTCATTTTCCTCTTTCAGAAGTTCTTCCGTAGTCTTGTCTTCGTCTGCTTTCTCATCCGTTGTCTTATCGTCTTTATCGTCCTTCTGATCCTCAGCTTTGGTATCTGCGGTCTCGTCGGCTGCGTCAGTATCTTCCTCATCTTTTGCATTTCCCGGAAGGAACTCAGACGGAAGAATTGCAAAGTCGATTTCGTCTTTTACCAGAGCTTTGTAGTCCAGATCATCGAATGCTCCGTCGAAGGAGATTTTTTTGTCTTCCATTGCTTTTGCAATGTTTTCGATCTGGCAGTCTTTCTGCTCCATGCCGACTGCTTTGATGCTCTCTGCTGCGTCTAACTGCTCGTCGAGAAGTTTCAGGGCATCCTCAGATGCTACGTATGCTTTCTCAACCGGAAGCTGGATCACGATCATATCTTTGTCCAGTCCTGCCGGAATCTCAACATCTTTCGGAACGATCAGATATTTGACAACATTGCCTTCGTACAGCTCTTTTGTCTTTTCGGTCAGATCTTTCGCTTTCTCAGTGCCGGTCTTTTTGGAATCGGATGCTGCTGCCGCTTCTTCCTCGTCGGTTGCTGCCGCGGTATTGGTATCTTCTGCTTTCTTGTCGTCCTCGGTCTGTTTCTCCGGATCACGCTCGGTATCTTTTGTCATATCGATCTCCAGCAGGGTGATGCCTTCGTCGTAATGATACATCTTGAAGTACTCTGCGTAAGCAAGTTTTGTCTCTGCTTTGTATTCCAGTCCCATGATCTCCGGAGCGGTGGTATCCAGCTTGGAGTTATCGGTGCTGATCGTGGAGATTGTTCCGTCTGCTTTTACAAATCCTGTGCTGGAAGAAGTGCTGCCGCCCTTCTTTGCTGCTGCCAGGGAGATGAAGATGTTGTAGGAAATCTCATGGGCAACGGACATTCTGGTGGTCATACCGATGATGGTATTGTTCTTGTTCAGCTCAACCGGAATGGTGAAGATGCTGCTTCCGCCGCTGACATTTGCCATGTATTTATTTCCGTTTGCTTTTACATATCCGTAGTACGGACTGCTGAATGCGATCGTTGCATAAGCCTGTCCGTTCGTTACAGTAATCTTGCTGCAGGAGATGGTTACCTTTCCGGATCCGCCGGAGAAGGAGAACCCGTCTGGTGTGTAAACGCCGTCTGCCAGTGTGGTTGCACTGTCTACTTTGGATGTGCCGCCGCTTAAGTCAGACTCATATTTGGATTCCTGCTCCGGTTTGGTATCGGCCGGTTTCTGGGTCGGTGCCGGAGTCGGGGTGCTGGTGGGTTTTACAACCGGTGTCTCAGATGGAGATACGGTTGGGGTATTGGTCGGAACGAGGGTTGGTTTCGGAGTATCGCCCTTGTTGTCATCCGACGGAAGGTCTCCGGTCTTTTTCAGGCTGGAAGATGCAATCGTGATGGCTCTGTCGTACCATTTGCCGCTCTTTACTGCATGAGCTGCTACAGCAAATTCCTGATCAAGTGCCTCTACCGGGATTTCAAACTGCATTCCGGTTTTGGTTTCACCGTCTAAGGTGTAGTCCACTTTTCCGGTGGAAGCGATCCATGCGCCGCTCTCTGCTGCCGCATCTTTTCCGGTTCCCATATACAGATAATCATAGCCGCTTCCGCTTAAGGTGATAACTGCTGTCATTTTTCCGTTTTTCGCGGTCAGTTTTACGCCGACTACCTTGAACATTGCTGCATTAGTTGTTGCCTCTGCACTGTAAATACCATCTGCTACTTTATTGGTCTCATCTGCCGGAAGATCTGCGGTCTTTTTCAGACTGGAAGATGCAATAGTAATGGTTCTTGCATACCATTTATCCCGTTTTGCAGAATGGGAAGAAACAACAAGTGCCTGATCGAGTGCTGCTACCGGAATATCATACTGCATTCCTGTTTTCGTCTCGCCGTCTGCTGTTGTGTAATCAACGGTGCCGACGCCTGCAATCCATGCACTCTTGTCTGTGGCAGCTGCCTCTTCCGGTGTTCCCATGTACAGATAATCGTAGGCAACACCACTTAACGTGATGCGTGCTTTCATGTCGCCGTCTTTTACGGTCAGCTCTACGCCGACTACTTTGAACATAGCTGCGCCGGTCTCCGCGGTTCCGCTGTAGATACCGTTTTCTACTTTCGCCGGTTCCGGAGTTGGAGTTGCGGTTGGAACCGGAGTCTCACTCGGAGTCGGGGTTGCAGTCGGGACCGGAGTCTCGGTCGGCTCCGGTATCGGAGTTACTTCCGGTGTTTTGCTTCCCGGAACTGCAAGATAAAGCTGCTGTTTGGTGTACCAGGTTCCGTCTTTCTTTCCAAGAACGATCGGAACGGTTGTGCCGGCTTTGTCCGCATCTACTTCAAATGTAAAGGAATAACCGCCGTTTGCTTCCTGCATTCCCTGGATAGCCGGTGTTTTTGCAAGGTCATCGTTCTTTCCAAGATACAGTTTATCAAATGATACGTTGTTTGTTTTCAGTGTAAGAACGAGTTTATCGCCCTTGTTGATCATTGTTGCCTCGGAGATGACGAACATTTTGAATACGCTGCCGTCCTCTTTGGTAACCGGTGCTTCTACACTGGCTGGCTTATTCGAGGAATCCTCACCTGGATTTTCGCTTGGAGTCTCGGTTGGTTCCGGTGTTACCGTCGGGATTGCATCGGTGCTGTGGATCGTAACGGTTTTATCAGCCCATGTTTTTTTCTTGGCTGAGCGAACGGCAACATCCATCTGTTTGTCAAGCTCTTCCACCGGAATTTCAAAACGATATCCGGTCTTTTCTGCACCAGTCTTCGTATCCGTATAGGTTTCGCTTCCTGTCGGAGCAATCCAGCTCTTTTCATCTGCTGCGGCAGCTTCTGCTGCTGTTCCCGTATACAGGTAATCATAGCCGGTTCCACTCAGCAGAATGGATGCTTTCAGTTTTCCATCTTTTACGATGAGTCTGGAAGAAATCACACGGAACATGCTTCCGGTTGCTTCTGCAGAAGTCTCATACTCACCATCTGCCGGTTTTGCTGCTTCCGCTGCTTTTGTTTCTTTCTCCTCGGCTGTATTGGATGCCTCATTTCTGGTTGTTTCTTTTACTTCCGTTTTCGGCTGTTCTGCCGCCGGACTGGTATTCTCTTTTACAGCATCTTTGGTTTCTTCTTTTGCCGGTGTTTCTTTTTCAGCATCTTGGGAAGTCTCATCTGCTGCTTCCGGCTCTTTTTCTGTGGTATCGGCAGTCTCTTCACCGTCTTTTGCAGTGTCCTCTGCAGTATCTTCCGAAGCATCCTCATCTGCGGATGGTGTCTCGGTCTCGTCAGATCCTGCCGGTGTCTGATCCTCTGCAGGCGCGGCCGGTGTTTCCGTCGGCTCTTCTGCCGGAGTCTCTGCAGTGCTTTCACTGCTCTCGGTTTCTGCCGGTGTTGTTTCCGGTTCTGCCGTCTCTGCTGTTTCTTCGCTCTGCGGCGCTTCCTCTGCGGCTGCGCTGCTTTCTGTCTGTGCTGCTTTTTCCTGCGTATCTGCTAATACGCTGGCAGTCGGGCTCATGATCATGGACGCCGACAGCAGCAGTGCCAGAAATTTGCTTGAATTTCCTTTCATAACTTCTCCTTTTCTTCGGATCTCCTTCGCGCATCTGCTCCGGATTCCGTCTGACTTTTTCAGGCAGCTGGGCGGTGCCTGTCCCCGTCAATGATGTCTCCCTGCAAGTAATCTTGTTTTTGAGGACACATTTTTTCTGCGAAAAGACAAACAGACATCTGCTTTTTCTGCAAAAGAGTTTCTCCACCGGAGCTCTTTTTCGGACGCATGGCGACAAAAAAGCAGATGTCCGATTTTACTTCGTACATCTTTCCATGAATATATGCTTTCATCGGAAGCGATTCACTA
>OLQI01001354.1_pt1 | contig 16110 bp, 11 predicted proteins | sample 1672171 | NCBI WGS metagenome assembly OLQI01 (sample SAMEA3136655, study PRJEB25190) | human gut metagenome
CAGTTGCCCGATTTGCCTGATCATGGAATTCGTCGTCATCGTGCTAAAGAAAAGCAAGGTAAGATTGCGACAATTGCCGGGATCGGTCTGGCCACGACGGTAGGGGTTGCCACCGCTACGACAACGGCCCACGTCGCGACCACTTCAACTAATGATTCAGTCACTACGAGCGCCAGCGCCACCACGATTAGTGCCCACGCTCAGTCAGCGGTCGACAGCGCCAAGGCATCCTTGAGCGCGGCGACCCAGGTTACTTCGGAAGCCAACCAAAGCCTGGCCCAAGCCACTAGTGCGGTGGCCAGCGCGAGTCAATCCGTTGCTAGTCAAACCGGGGTGGTAGCTTCCGCTTCCAGTCAGGTGGTTAAAACCGGCAACGCCCTGACGAGTGCCCAAGCGGCGGCAAATGAAGTCACGTCTGCTAACGTAACGAGCGCCCAAACGGCGGTAGCCAGCCAAGCCAGAGCGGTTGACCAAGCTAGTGCCAACCAAACAAGCGCCAGCGCCGTAGTGGAAAGCGCCCAGGTAAGTGTCACCAGCGCTTCAGCCCAAGTCGTCAGCCAAGCGGCGCAGGTCGCCAGTGCCCAGGCTAACTTATCTTCCGCCGTCGAACAAACCAGCCAGGCTCAGGCCAACGTTGCCACCGCCACCTCCGCAGTGACCAGCGCCGCCGCCCAGGTTAATGACGATCAAGTCAAGTTAACCCAGGCCCAGGCGGCCGTCAGTGCGGCTAGCACCGCTGTTGATCATATTCAAGAAAGTGCTAGTGGCGCTTCAGTCACGGTGACGGCGGCCCAAGCCAACCTCGCTAGTGCCCAGGCGGCTCAAAGTCAAACTACGAGCGCCCTTTCATCCGCAGAAAAGGCTCTCAGTGCGGCCAAGAGCTAAGTGGTAGCACAAGAAGCGGCGGTTAGCGCGGCCCAAGCGGCTTTGACCAAGGCGCAGGCCAGTGCGGCCGCTAACCAAATCCCGTCTAGCACGATTACCCTGCCGGCCGACTACGTTGCCGCCCTCAAGGGTTACGTGAAGGGGACGGTTACCAGCGATGAGTTGAACAAGATTGCGGCCCAAGGCTTGAATCAGTTCTACGACTTCCAAGCTAACGCCGCCTTTTCGAAGGTCATCGTCAGCCAAAACGGGTCCACCATTACCTTGACGGTCCAAGAGGTCCAAAACCTAAGCTTGTACGCCCAAAACCTGATCAACCAAATTCGGGCCCAGTTCGGCACCAGAGCCGTGCTCGTGACCCAAAGTTCACTGGATTACGTTGAAACGGTGGTGGCGGGTTACAACGCGGCGGGGAAGGCGCCAACTTGGCATAACGAAGACGTCTTGAACGCGGCCGACGACCAATACGGGACCATGTTCAACGAAAAGATGAACATTCCTTACGTCGGCTGGTTCCCGGACGAAGTCACCTTAAACGACCTCTACTACGACACCTACCAAGGGATTGTCAGCATGCTTTACGCTGACGCCCACGCTAACTGGGGCCACGCCAAGAGTCTAGCTGGCGACCTCGGCAATCACTTTTACGATGACGCACAGCAATACCTGGGGGGCGGCGTCACGACTTGGGGTGACGTCTTGTACGAAGTGCTGGCTTTGAACCCATTTGTTGGAATGTGGGGCACCCCGACGCCAAGCAAGGCCTTCGACACGACCCCGGTTAAGCCGACGGTCACGACGGCGGCGGACCTGACCAAGGCTCAAAATGCCTTGACGGCTGCGACGGCCCGGTTGACGAGTGCCAAGGCCGCGGTGGTTGCGGCCTAAGCCAAGGTAACTGCCACCAAGGGGGCCGTAACGGTTGCGCAAGCAAGTTTGACTAGCGCCCAACAGACGGCAGGGCTGGTAACAGTTCAGTTAACAATCGCTAAGTCAAACGTGACGACGAAGCAAGCCGCAGTAGCGACGGCCCAAACGGCGAACCAAGCGGTAACCAAGGCCGTCTTAGCCGCCCAAGCTAAGCTCAATGGTTTGACCAACCAGGCCCAAACGGCGCTCGACGTTGATAAGGATGCCGAAGCTGACCTGGCCAGTGCCAAGGCAACGGTGGCGGCCTTAGAAGCCAAGTTGGCTCAGGATACGGCCACGGCGGCCTAAGCCAAGGAAGCCTTAGTAGCGGCTAAGGCACGCCTAGCCCAAAAGCAAGTGGCCGTAGTTAGCGCCCAAACCGCCCTGCAAAAGGCGCAAGGGGACCTGGCTAGTGCCAAGGCGAGCCTCAGCCAAAAGCAAACCGCTTTGACGACCGCTAAGGCTAACTTAAGCCAAGCTAATCAAGCCTTGACTGACGCGACGGCCAAGCTCAACGGCTACAAGTTGGTGTTAGCTAAGTACCAAACCGCCAAGGCGAACTTGACCACGGCTAAGTCTAACTACCAAGCCGCCCAAGCTAACTTGCAGGCCGCCACGTTTCAGTTAAACGACTACAAGCAAGTCCTGAACGTGCCCAGACCAAGGAAGCGAGCGCCCAGGTTGCTTACACCGTGGCGGTAGCGGCGCAAAACGTTGCCCAAGCCGCCCTGGAAAAGGCAACGCTGGCACAACGGACCCTCGCAAACGAATTGAAAGCCCTTAACTCCTTGCAACTGTCTGATACGAAGACCACTAAGCAAGCGGTAACGGCAACGCCGGTGACCCCGGTGGCGAGCGAAAGCAAGGTGACTAGTCTGGGCGCCACTAGTTCAACAAACCAAACCAATGCCAATGATGCAGTGGTCGGCACCAAAGAGAGTGAACAACGAGAAGCAGCTACCCCGGTTGTGACGAACTTAGCGGTCAAGACGGGGGCGGCCAAGGTTGACTTAACCAGCACTGGGACGGTTGACCAAGACGACGCAGCCAGCACCAAGCAAACGACCTCACCATTGAGCACAGTGAAGGCGACGGTCAAGGCAAGTGGAGCAAAGCAAACGAAGCAAGCAACGTCAGCGAGCGACAAAGACGATGTTGTTAAATTACCGCAAACCGGGAACGCCGAAGAAGAGACGGCGGTCTTGGCTGGGGTAGGGAGCCTGATGATGGGGCTGGCAATGGCCCTCGGGTTCAAAAAGAAGCGTATTTAATAGGAAGAAAAGAATTAACACATGCAAGAAAGTCCCCGGCAAGCCACGATCGCTAAGGTTCAAGCGGATAAGGACGCGGCCCAGAGTGCGGTTGATGCTCAGTCAGCCGCGGTGGTGAGTGATCAAGCTAACCTGGACCGGGCTAGCAGCGCCCTGACCCAGAGTCAAAGTGCGGCTAGCCAAGCGCAAAGCAAGGCTGCCAGCGCTAATGCCCAAGTGGGTGCCGATCGAAGCGCCGTGGCCAACCAAACTAAGCAGGTGGCTAGCGACCAAACTAAGCAGGTGGCTAGCGACCAAACTGGGGTGGCCCGGGCTAAGGAAGCCGTAACCAGTGCCCAAGCCGAAGTCCAAGCGGCCCAGGCCAACCTGACCAGTGCCCAAGCGGTGGCTAAGTCAACGGCTAGCGTGGTGGCGAGTGCCCAGGCCCAAGTTACCAGCGCCCAGAGTAACGTCGCTTCACAGCAGGCCAACGTGGAATCCGCTGCGGCGGCCGTTAAACAAGCGGAGGCGGCCACCGACGTTAGTGCCGCTCAACAAAACCTGACTAACACTCAACAATCCCAGGCGGCCGCTTCTAACGCCGTCACCAACGCTAACCAGGCCTTGGCGAGTGCAAAGGCGACCCAGTCAACCGCTCAAGCTGAAGTGACGAGTGCTTCCGCCGCTGTTTCTGCGGCCCAGTCCAACCTGGCTAGTGTCCAAGCGGCGGCCCAGACAAGTTACAACCAGGCATCCGCTAACGTTGCCAACGCCCAAAGTGCGGTTTCGGCGGCAGCGACCGCGGTGGCGGCGGCTAAGTCCCAAAGCACGGTCGATGGTGTTAACAAGCTTACGCTGCCGGCAGGTTACTTCGCGGCGTTAAAGGCCTACAAGCAAAACACGGATGCGAGCCAACAAGCGGCGTTAAGCGCCAAGGTTAAGTCGTTTGAAAGTGCCGGGTATCAACTGAATTCCTATCAGGATAATGAAGCCGCCCAAAAGGTGATTTTAGGGGCTTATGATGCCCCAATCCACTTAACGGACCAGCAGATTCAAGACTTGTCCGTCTTTGTTGAAGGGTTAATTAACCAAGTCCGGTCTCAGGCGGGAAACAAACCGGTCGTCGTAACGCAGGGTTCCTTAGATTACGTCAAGGCGATGGTGGCTGGTTAAAATGCAACCGGAAATCGTAATCACGGCCATGATGAGGACCTCTTGAACCAAGTGAGTGATAAGTTCGGGTTGTTCTACAACGAAAACCTCATGACTGCGGGTGACTACTATCCGGCCCCACAGTACCTAACCTTAAATGATCTTTATTCCCGTGCGTACGAAGGGCTCGCCCTAATGCTCTTCTCTGACATTGACACGTGGCCGCACGCCACTAGCATCACGGGCTTTGAAAACGTAGCGGCCTTTGATGACCAGCAACAATACTTAGGGGTGGACGTTGATCAGTGGGGCAACGTGGTATACGAACTGCCGGTTCGTAGCAATAATTCGACGGAAGCACAGTTCAACACCACGACAACTTACGTAGCCACGAGCAACCCAAGCGAGGCGTTGAGTAAGGCCGAAGCCGCCTTAGCAAGTGCTAAAGTGGACTTAGCGGTTCAGCAAGCAAAGGCGGATGGCGCCAAGGCGAACCTGGATAGTGCTAACCAGCAAGTGGCAACGGACCAAACCGCCCTTACCCAAGCACAAGAACGGTTAACGACGGCCCAGGGTAACTTGACCAAGGCTAACCAGGCGGTTGCTTCCGCACAGCAAAACCTCGCCGCCGCAACGGCCGGCCACGAAGCCCAACTCGCCGTCCTCAAACAAGCACAAGCCAACTTGGCGACGGAGCAAGCTAAACTGGCACCGCTCCAAGACGCTTTGAAGAAGTCCCAAGCCGCCCTGGTGGATGCTCAGGCAACTAACCAAAGCGCCCAAACCGCGGTTCAACAAGCAGCCACGGCGCTCAATGGTGCTCAGGCAGTGGTTAAGGACCGCCAGGCAGCGGTTGAAGCTGCCCAAGCTAAGTTAGCTCAGGATCAGGTAAGTTTGACTAACCTGCAGGCACAATTGAAGGCCGACCAAGTAACGGTGGTGGACAGTCAATCAGCACTGCAAGCGGCTAACGAAGCCGTCGCCGCTAAGCAAGCCGTGGTGGCCCAAGCCCAAGCGACCCTCAAGCAGGCCCAGGCCAGACTGGAATCCTTGCAAGCCGCCCTTAGCACGCAAGAAATCGCCCTGATGATGGCCAAGCGCAACGAAGCTACCAAGACCCAGGCGGTTGACGCCATCCAGGCGCGGATCGCCGACTTGAAGGCGCTGCTGAACTCCTACCAAAACGCCGGCACTAACCTAGCGGCCGCCCAAGCCGCCGTGACAAGTGCTAACCAAGCCGTTGCGGACGCCAGCGCCAAGTTGGCCGCCCTCAAGCAGCAGCTGGGGGTTGACCAAACCGCCGTGGCCGCCGCTCAAGTAGCCTACGATACGGCCGTTGCTAACCAAGCAGCAGCCCAAGCCGCCCAACAGACCCGCTTAGCCCAAGAACGGGCCCTGCAAGAAGTGGAGAACCAGGCTCAGGGTCTTAAGCAAACCAGCAGCGCCGTTACGCTAAGCAAGGCATCAAACAAACAGGCACCAGTTAAGACTACCGAACAACAATTGCCACAAACTGGCAACGATGAGGGGCTTTTGGCCTCCGCATTGGGGATGGTGCTGATGGCCTTGGCTACGGCCTTCGGGATCCAAAAGCGGAAGGAAGACTAGGCAAAGAAAAAGGCTCCCTTTAAAGGGCGCCCATCTGTTAACCTAGCCGATCTATGTTATAATATATGTATAGCAAGGCCGCTTTAAAGGCGGTGGCTTAAGTTATAGTTTAGTCAAATGACCGCTCCATAACCGTCCAAAGTTAATGTTGGGGCGGTCTTTGACGTTTATTCCCAGATCAAAGCTAACAAAGCAATGATCACGCTGCACAACTGTAAAATCAGCGTGCAAACTTGAAACTTGGTCAAAGTTGCTGTCCTTTCTGAAAAGTTGATGGATCATACCACCACCTCCTTAGGGGATTCAGCCACCGCCCATAAGACTTCCTTGCCACAATCATTATACCAAAGATTCTTGCGGTTAGGAACGTTTGTTCGAATCGATAGTCTGAGGTATTTAAAAAATGACCGTCCCATAACCGGCCAAAGTTATTAGAGGGGCGGTTTTGTGATACGAAAAAAGGAGTCGACCAGTTAAGTCGGCTCCTTTTATTATTCCTGCACTAGCTTGTTGCTGAACAGTTCCCAAGGATCCGCATGCCAACGGATCCTTTTTATTATCCCTTAACCACCAAACTTTCGTAGGGACGTAGGGTCACTTGGTCACCGAACAGGGTGACTTCTTCTTCGTAGTTAGCGATCAACTTGTGGACGGCCCTGCCTTGCCAGTGGTCCGGCAGGGTCACGGTGGTCGTGGTCCCGTAGAAGTTGTTGAGAACCAAGAGGCGTTCGGCTTGATCAGCCAAATAGCGTTCGTAAGCCAGCACCTGGTCGTCGTCTTCAAGCAGGGGGGAGAAGTGGCCCTCGCTAATCAGCTGTTCGGTGCGGCGCAGTTCGATCAGGCGCTGGTAGTAATTAAAGATGCTACCGTGGGCGAGTTCGTTTTCCACGTTGATTTGCCGTTGGTCGGTGGGGATCAGCCACGGATTGACGGTGCTAAAGCCGGCGTATTCGCTGTCGTCCCAGTGCATTGGCGTCCGGGAGTTGTCGCGGGCCTTGCTGTGAACGATGGCGAAGGCCTCTTGTTCGGAGTGGCCTTCTTGAATTAGACGTTCGTATGCGTTGTGGGCTTCGACGTCCACGTAGTCGGCCATCGAGTGGTAGGCCGGGTCGATCATCCCGATTTCCTCACCCATGTAAATGTAGGGGGTCCCGCGCATCAGGTGGATGGCGGTTGCCAGCATCGTGCCGGATTCAACTCGGTAGTTAACCGGGTCGCCAAAACGGGTTAAGGCCCAGGGTTGGTCGTGGTTGTTCCAAAAGAGGGCCTGCCAGCCGCCGCCCTGGTCCATCTTGTTTTGCCAGTCAAAGAAAAGGCGCTTGAGCTTCATGAAGTCGAAGGGAACCTGGCTCCACTTTTCGCCGTGGTCGTAGTCGACCTTGAGGTGGTGGAAGGAAAAGACCATGTCGACTTCGTGGTCGTTGGGGCGGGTGTATTCAATCGAGTTTTCGATTGAGGTGGATGACATTTCCGCCACCGTAACGATTTCCGGGTCCCGCCCGAAGGTGGCTTGGTTGAGCTCCTTGATGAACTGGTGGACGATCGGGGTGTCAGTGTAAAGGGCCTTTTCTTCTTCGATGTTGGTTGAGTCAACGAAGTGCTCGTCCTTGCCGATGACGTTTAAGACGTCAAAGCGCAAGCCCTTAACGCCCTTCTTTTCCCAGAAGCGGACGACGTCTTGGAGGTGGTGGCGCACGTCGGGGTTGTGCCAATCCAGGTCAGCCTGGGTCTGGTCATACAAGTGGAGGTAGTACTTGCCGGTGTCGCCGAACTTCGCCCAGGCCGGGCCGCCGAATTTAGATTGCCAGTTGGTCGGCAGGCTGCCGTCGGGCTTAGGGTCACGCAGGTAGAAGAACTTTTGGTAGTAGGGGTCGCCGGCCAGGGCCTTTTGGAACCACTCGTGTTCGGTCGAGCAATGGTTTAAGACCATGTCGAGCATCACGCCGATCCCGGCTTCGCCTAGTTTGTCCACCAGTTCCTCGAAGTCGGCCATCGTCCCGAAGCGGGGGTCGATTTCCTTGTAGTTGGAAATGTCGTAGCCGTTATCGTTGAGCGGCGACTTGTAGAAGGGGTTAAACCAGATTAGGTCGACGTGGAGCTTTTTTAGGTAGTCGATTTTGTCGATGATCCCGCGCAGGTCGCCGATCCCGTCGTGGTTGGAATCGTAAAAGGACTTGGGGTAGAGTTGGTAGATTACTTTTTGACCGAGGGTTGACATGGTTTCTCCTTTAAATTGATTGGCGGCGGGCAAAGTCGATGAAGCGGAAGCGGTCCGGCCGGTGGTAGGAAGTGGTCAGCTGAAAGAGGGTGGTGTCTTCTAGGTAGACCAGGCTCTTGACGACGACGACCAGGCTGCCGGCGGCAAGTTTCAGTTCGGCGGCGATGTCTGGGCTGGCCGGGACGACGGTAATTTCCTTGGTGGCGTAGGCGATCTTGAGCCCCAGCTCGCCTTCAAAGTACTGGTAGATCGATTGTTCGGCGGCCGCGGTGGGTACCTTATCGATCGGCGGGGTCAGCAGGTAGTCGTCATCGACCACGACCGGGGTGCCGTTGATTTGGCGCAGGCGCCGCAGATGGATTGACGGCAGTGCACCGATCTCTTTTTCCATGAAGTGGGTCGGGGTGGTGGCCGGTTCATTAATCAAAACGCTGGTCTTGGCGTGCATCCCCAGCGACGAGTTTAATTCTGAAAAACTGGTCAGACCCGACACCGGGAAGGTGAAGCGTTGCAGGTCCAAAACCACGGAGCCCTTACCGCGCACCTTTTGGATCAAGCCCAGTTCGGTGAGTTGGTCAAGAGCCTTGCGAATGGTGCCGCGGGCGGTCCCGTACAATTCGCACAGGGCGCTTTCGCTCGGCAGTAAGTCGCCGGGCTGATACTGTTGAAATTTTATTTTGTTGGCCAAATCCTTGGCGATCATGGCTTGCTTATTGGTGGCCATCTGATTACCTCCTTGATTAACGCCTTTATTATAGCACAAGTATAGACAAGCTTGACAAGGGAGTACAGCCCGGTTTAAATGTGATTTAAATAATTTAAGCGCTTTCGTTGACAACTTGTCTATACAGGTTTAAGATAAGACATGAATTAAAAGAAAGGGATTACAAATTATGGCGAAGAAAATTCCGTTGCTGACACCGGCTGCTGGCCAGGTGATCGGCCTAAAGAAAGTTGACGACCAAGTCTTTTCCTCCGGGATGATGGGGCAAGGGTTTGGCCTTGAACCGAGTTCTGGTCAAGTCGTCGCTCCCGTCGACGGGGAGGTGGCGATGGTCGCCGAAGCCAAGCACGCGATTGGTTTCACCACCAGCGATGGCTTAGAGGTGCTGGTTCACATGGGGATCAACACGGTTGAAATGAAGGGTGCACCCTTTGAAATCAAGGTTAAAGCCGGCGACAAGGTGGTGGCCGGCCAAGCAATCGCCACGATGGACCTGACCAAGGTAAAGGAAGCTGGTTTTGCCACCACGATCGTGACCCTGGTCACCAACGTCCAAGACGTCTTGGAAGGGCTCGACATCGAAGAAAAGACGGTTGAGGCGGGGACCCCCGTCGCCACTGCCTACCTCAAGAAGGCGACCAAGAAGGGCGGTAAGTTAGATTACGACGCCTTGGCCACCACGATTATCGAAAACGTCGGCGGCAAGGAAAACGTCAACGGCTTAATCCACTGCATCACCCGGCTGCGCTTCTACTTAAAGGACGAAAGCAAGGCCCACGATGCCGTCTTGCAAGACACCCCGGGGGTCATCGACATCATGCACGCCGCCGGCCAGTACCAAGTTGTGATCGGCAACGAGGTCACCAACGTGTACGACGCCGTGCTCAAGCAGATACCGGAATTGGATGACGCCCCGGCCGCCACGCCGGTTCAAAACGACGGTAAGAATCCGGTCAGTCGGGCCTTTAACAACCTGATTGGTTTCATTACCGGGTCAATGAGTCCGGTCATTGGGGTGATCGCCGCGTCCGGGATCATCAAGGGGATGCTCGCCCTCTTGACCCTGCCGCAACTGGGCTCCTTGCTTAGCCCAACCAGCACCCTGTACTTGTCCGTTTCTGCCATGGCCGACTCGGCCTTCTTCTTCCTACCAATCCTGGTGGGGTACGCGGCGGCCAAGCGGATCGGGGGTGACCCAATCGTCGCCGCCACGATCGGTGGGGTGCTGACCTACCCGCAGATCATCACCTGGGGGAAGTCGTTTAAGTCAATGTTCACCATCTTTGGCTTCCACTTCCAGTTCTTAAACTACACCTACTCAATCTTCCCGATGATCCTCGCCGCCTGGCTGGCTAAGAAGCTGGGCGATTGGCTTAAGAAGGTGCTGCCGAGTTACCTGCAAATGATCTTTAACCCGATGATCACCGTGCTGGTTGTTTCGACGATCACCTTGGTCATCACCGGGCCGATCATCCAAGGTTTCGCCAACGGGTTAGCGGTCTTGATCAACGACCTCGTTCACGCTTCCGGTTGGTTAGGCGGGCTCGTGATCGGGGCCTTCTACCAAGTGCTGGTTATCTTCGGTTTGCACTGGGGGGTTGTTCCGCTGGTCGCCCAACAAATTGCTGGGACCCACGAATCCGCGTTGAACGCCATCATTTCTTCGACGATGGTTTCCCAAGGGGCCGCTGTCTTGGCCGTCGCCATCAAGTCCCACAAGAAGGACACGAAGTCCCTCGGGATCGCCGCTGCCATCTCCGCCTTCTGCGGGGTGACCGAACCCGCCATTTACGGGATCAACCTGCGCTACCGTAAGGTCTTCATCTCCGGGCTGGCTGGTTCCGGGGTCGGTGGTTTGATTACCGGCCTGATGCACGGGTCGATGTACGGGTTCACCGGTTCCTTGATCGGGTTCTCTTCCTTCTTCAACCCGGCCCACCCGACGCAACTGACTAGTTTCTACGCCTTCTTACTGTCGAGCCTCGCCGCCATCATCGTTTCCTTTGTCCTGACTTGGGTCTGGGGTTATAACGACCAGATGGCGATGGGCAAGAAGGTTGAAAAGAAGCAACGCCCGGGGACGAAATAGAATAGAAGTGCGACTAACCTCCTTGACGGGTCGTATGGCTAAGCTAGGGTAAAGGTTATTGCGGCACGCGATGTTCTTTACCCGTACTTAGACACTAGACCCGTGGTTGGGGAGCACGTTATCTTAGTAAGTGGGAAATGACCTTCTCGACAGACCGTATAACTAAGCTAGGATGAAGGTTGATGCGGCACGCATCGTTCTTCAGCCGTACTTAGGTACTAGGTCTGTGGTAATTTTCCACGTTATCGGAAGTGTTCACCACCTTCCCTTCTAATACCTTAGACCATTACAAAAAGAAGTGACCATCAGTTGGTGGCCACTTCTTTTTTAGAGAAAGCGTTTTCGTTTGTGGCGATTCATGATATAATCTAAGGTGGCACGGGGTGGAAGTCCCTTGCAAACTTTGCCTGTCCGCCGCTGCACCATGTAGCGGTGGTGCTAATACCGTACCTAGATAATAACAATACCTACCCCCTCCGGAAACGGAGTCTCCTGTAGTAGCGTTGAGAAAGTTGCTCGACTCAACCAGGCAACTTCCACGTCATGCTTTATCACTATATCCCGGGTCCCCCTTGCGCCTCCTCATTGCAAGGGGGGCTTTTTTTGTAGCCGCAAACGCTTAGGGCCGCGGCCACTTGGCGCCGGTTGCCTAATTGTTTATACCATTGTATGTGATCAGGGTGCACCCATTCATTTATACAAATAAAGTTGTAAAATGGGGGGTAAAGGGTGAGTATGATAGAAAGGAATGATCACATGGCTCTATTAGACGGAAAAGTTGCAGTCATTACCGGGGGCGCCAACGGAATCGGCCTGGCGATCGCCCAGAAGTTCGCCGCTGAGGGCGCTACACCGGTCATCGCCGATATGAAGGCCCCGGCGGAGGGAAACTTCTTCTTCGTGGAAACCAACGTCACCCAACCAGCTTCGTTAACCAACCTGGTTGACCAGGTGGTGGCCAAGTACGGCCACATTGACGTCCTGGTCGCCAACGCCGGAATTACCGAGCACAAGGGGCCGGTTTCCCAGTTGGATGAAGAAAACTGGAACGCCGTGATTAACGTCGACTTAAACGGGGTCGTCTTGACCAACAAGTACGTGGTCGCCCAGATGGAAAAGCAGGGGACGCCCGCTTCGGTGATCAACACCTCCTCGATCCTCGGGGTGGTGGGGGCCGCCAACTCGCAGGCCTACTCGGCAGCCAAGGCCGGGGTCGCCAACGTGGCCCTCTTCCTAGCCTCCAACCTATCGACGGCGCTGACCGGAGCCGTGATCAATGCCGACGGGGGCTACACGGCACAAAAAGGAAAAAGCTGGCGGGATGTTGGTTCCCACCAGCTTTTTTTAATAAAAAAGGTGCCGCAGGGGGCACCCTTAAACCGATTTGGTTGGCTAGAAAGCACCAACGGCACACGGCTTAATCATCTGATGGCATTATTATAGCACAGATTAAGTAGAAACTTTGGCGCCTATCGGGACGGAACCCGCTGGGCGCTTTTCTGTTACTAAAAAGGTGCCGCAGGGGGCACCTTTAAACCGGTTTAGTTGGCTAGAGAGCACCAACGGCACACGGTGTACTTCTATTGATAGTCACATTATAGCAAATTTTCCCCAAAAAGGTTGTGTAACGACAAAATGTGTCTACAAGGCGCAGTATGATAAAACTACGGGTCCTTGGTAAAGAGCTGGCGGGCGATGGCAAAGACGCGGCGCCGGAGCTCGTAGACCGAGGGCGGGAAATGTGTAGTTGCTTGGCGATTTCGGCGTTAGAAAATTGCTGGAGAAATAAGGATAGGTAGTCTTGTTGCCGCGGGGAGAGGGCCCGCATCAGGCTCGCCCACTGCTGGCGGTTCTCGATGTTGGTCAGGTAGCCAGCCGCCCAGGGGTCTTGCATGGCTGCCAAGTGATAGGCGGTGGCTGGCGAGGCGTCGGTCGAGACCTGGCGCTCATCTTCTTGGTGCCAACTCTTCTTTAAGAGGTCCAAAATCCGCCAGTAAATCAACTTATAAGCAAAGGCGTAGAAGCGGTCGCGTTCGGCGTCGACACTACCCTTGAAGGCGACGTAGGCCCGGGCGTAAGCGATGCAGCCCTCCTGGTAAAAATCATCGTAGTGGCGGTGAAACTTGCTGACGTGGAGCTTGGCTAAGGCCATTTTGACTAAGCGCTCCTGATCGTGGCGACAGAGATCAATTAACCCTTCGCGCATCGTTCGTTCGGTAATCATGGTATCAAATCCTTCGTGATTATTTCTCCGGCCGGGATAGGTTAAAGATACCAAAATACCGCCATATAGGGAATTCTCCTAATTTATGAATCATTAGCGAATTTTTATTGACAGGCCTGAAAAATTTGAATATCGTTATATTCGACGGGGCTGAGAAAGCGGTTCCATGAGGAAAAATTATTTTGAGGAGGATTTTGGGAAAAATGGCACCACTAGTTGATTTTCACGATGCAACGACATTGCTTGGCGATTTTACCATGGTCAAGAGCTACACGATTGATTGGGAAAAGACGGTAGTCGTCTACCGGGGTGGTCACCATCAAACGGTGGTGGTGACTAACGAAGGCGACACCCTGCTGGTTGATAGTCCGCTACCGACCTTGCTTCAACACTTCTGCCAAGATCACTGCCTGTCGTGGGCCTGGCGCGAACCGGTCAAGCGAATCTTTTATGACCGCTTCACCCATAAGGAACGGCTGTCGGAGGCCTACATCATGGGTTTAAACAAGCTGATCCCTTACAAGGATAAAAACGCGCCGGACGCTGGCTACTTCATGGCCCACCTGCTTTGTGACTACCAGGAACTCGCCAGTGAACAGGTCATGTTGATCTTTGAGGGTGGGGTACGGGTGAAGATTCCCGCTAGTGCTAGCGCCGTGCGTCGCCAGCTCGACCGGGCCAATAAGTTAGCCCAGATTCATTTGGACGTCTTGGACTTTATGAACCGGGAAGCCGGTCTTTACGTCAACGAGCGCTTGAAGAACTACGAACGAATCCGAGTGTCGTCTGAAACCGCCCGGACCTTCACCAAGTATGCGATGCTGGAAAGCTTTAAGGTTAGCCACCAAGCGGCCTTTGACCAACAGCCGACCGCCCACGACATCGCCGAAGTGGAACGGAAAATGTTCAAGAAGTCGGGGGCGTTGAAAAAATAAGCAACTGATAAGCAGTGATTATTCGGTATAATGAATAACAGGAAATAACTGTGAACGAAGTATGAAGGATAATGGGAGCAAAGAAATGAAGCTAGCCCCGATGATTAAAGAGTACCCTTATAATAACCAAGGCCTAAAGGAGTTGGAAGAGGGCGAGTCTAGAGAAGAAAGCAAGATTATTTCAAGGTACCCAACTGTCTATGTTGTAAACGATAAGAAAAAGAAGAAAATCTATTCAGTTTACGTTGGTGAGACCAATAATATTGCTAAAAGGACTGCTCAACATCTTCATGATGATCCCAAAAGTCGGGAAGATTGGCGGGAGCTATCGGAATCAAAAACGGCCAAGATGTATGTGATCGGCCACCAGCACTTCAATAAGTCGATGACACTCGATATTGAAAATCAGTTGATGCTGTACTTAAGTAGTGTTGAGAACGTAAAGGCACTCTATAATCGGCGTTCAAATGACCAGGATGAATACTATCCGGTAAATGAAGTCCAAGATATCTTTACTCAAATATGGACGCAACTGCATCAGAAAAATAGTGAATTATTTCCGGCGATGGATGTGCTCAAAGACTTAGCCATCTTTAAAGCTTCGCCGTTCCACAAACTGACGCATGAACAGTTAGAAGCCAAGAACCTAATCATGGAGCGGGTTAATTATTCCCTGGATAATGACGAGGAGGGCCAACTCATTATGGTCACGGGTGAGGCTGGGGCTGGTAAGACTGTGTTGTTGAGTAACCTATTTTACGATTTGGTAGGTTATAAAAAATACGGCCATCCGCTAAACGTTCACATCATGGTTAATCACGATGAACAGGTTAAGGTTTATAAGGAAATTTCCAAGAAATTGGGGATCGATGTAAATCTGGTGGGTAAGCCAACCAGTTTTATAAATAAGGGTGAAAAGGCCGACGTCATCTTAGTTGATGAGGCCCACTTACTATGGACCCAAGGTAAGCAGTCATACCAGGGGACTAATCAACTAGAAGACCTCCGTAAATTAGGCAAAGTGGTTGTGATAATCTTTGACCAACACCAAGTCTTACGCTCTCAACAAATTGTTGAATCTGCACAACTTCAAAAGATGGTTGGTGAAGCCTTAAAGTCGGATAACCTGATTGAACTAAAGAATCAACTACGAATTGATGCAAGTGAATCAACAATCCAATGGGTCCGTGCTCTAGTTGATCACCAAAAGGTGGAGAAACTTCAACCGGATAGCAAGTACGAGATAAAGGTCTTTGATTCGCCAAAGGACCTAGAAGATGCAATTCAGCTCAAGAACCGTTCTGACTTAGATAGCCACTACGCAAATGGTATTTCCAGGCTAGTTGCGACCTTTGATTGGACTTTTTCAACCGGAAGCAAACCTTCGGATGGGAGTCCAACATGGGACGTCAAAATCGGGGACTGGCGAATGCCATGGAACAATCAACTGAAGACGAAGCAAAAGCGAAGCGTTAGTTACCGAAATTTATCCTGGGCCGAGCGAAGTGAAACCATTAATGAAGTTGGCTCAACGTATACAATTCAAGGGTTTGATCTAAATTATGCAGGGGTGATTATCGGTCCCTCCGTTAAATACCGTGATGGCATGATTGTGTTTGATCCTAAAGCGCACGCAAATAAGGATGCAAACCAAAAACGAACCCTGCAAAGTGGTGAGAAGCGTTCCTTTGCTGAAAAACTGATCCGAAATGAATTGAATGTTCTACTAACCCGGGGAGTTCACGGCTTATATATTTATGCGGTCGACCCTGAATTTCGTGAAGCCCTAAAGAAGGCAATGCCACATTAGGGACGTTTTCTGTTCATCGCGGATGATGTTTAAAGAAAAGATTGAATAACTTTTTGCCCTTCTCGGCTAGGGACACAGGATAAATTTTTAGATTTGCGCAAGTCACGACTCATGGGGGCAACAAGAGCCCCAAATGACGGCATTTGCGCAAAATTTTAGATTTGTCGTGTGTCATTTCCGGAAGTAGAGAAGTGGGCCTAGAATAAAAAGTGTACAAGTTAAATAGAGACTCTGATTTAGTATAATTAAGGCCTAAATTGCAAGATTAAGTGAGCCACCCGGCCACGGGAGTGGCCGAGGTTTATA
>OLQI01001383.1_pt1 | contig 15733 bp, 11 predicted proteins | sample 1672171 | NCBI WGS metagenome assembly OLQI01 (sample SAMEA3136655, study PRJEB25190) | human gut metagenome
GACCGCGAGGGCGAGCTGATCGGTTCGGACGCCCTCAACAAGGTGCGTGAGGTGGCGCCCGACTTGCCGGTTGCCCGCGCCCAATACTCTTCGTTTACCAAGGCCGAGATCACGCACGCCTTCGATAATCTCGTCTCGCTCGACCAGAACCTGGCCGACGCCGGCGAGAGCCGCCAGCACATCGACCTCATTTGGGGCGCGGTGCTCACGCGCTATCTGACGCTCGCCAAGTTCGGCGGCTTTGGTAACGTGCGCTCTGCCGGCCGCGTGCAGACGCCGACGCTCGCCCTGGTGGTCGAGCGCGAGCGCGAGCGCATGGCGTTTGTGCCCGAGGACTATTGGCAGATTCGCGGCATGGGTGCCGCGCAGGGCGCTGCCGAGGACGACCGCTTTAAGATCGCGCACAAGACGGCGCGTTTTACCGACAAGGATGCTGCCGAGACGGCGTACGGCCATGTCGACGGCGTCGCGACGGCGACCGTTGCCGCGGTGACCAAGCGCTCGCGTAAGCAGCAGCCGCCCACGCCGTTTGCGACCACCTCGCTGCAGGCTGCCGCCGCAGCCGAGGGCATCTCGCCTGCGCGTACGATGCGCATCGCCGAGTCCCTCTACATGGCCGGTCTCATCAGCTACCCGCGTGTCGACAACACCGTGTACCCCGCGACGCTCGATCTGGGCGCCGTGGTGAGCGACCTGGCAAAGATCAACCCGGCGCTGGCGCCCGTGTGCAAAAAGGTGCTCGCCGGCCCCATGAAGCCTACGCGCGGCAAAGTCGAGACCACCGACCACCCGCCTATCTATCCCACGGGCGAGGGCGATCCGTCCACGCTCGATGGCGGTCAGCGCAAGCTCTACGACCTCATCGCCCGCCGCTTCCTGGCGACGCTTATGGGTCCTGCGACCATCGAGAACACCAAGCTCGAGCTCGACGTGAACGGCGAGCCGTTCGTGGCCTCGGGCGATGTGCTCGTGACCCCGGGTTTCCGCGAGGCCTACCCGTATGGCCTTAAACGCGACGAGCAGATGCCGCCGCTGGAGCAGGGCGATACGGTCGACGTGTTCGACATTAAGCTCGAAGCCAAGCAGACCGAGCCGCCCGCGCGCTACAGCCAGGGCAAGCTCGTGCAGGAGATGGAGAAGCGCGGCCTGGGTACCAAGTCCACGCGTGCGAGCATCATCGAGCGCCTGTATGCCGTGCGCTATCTCAAAAATGATCCCGTTGAGCCGAGCCAGCTGGGCATCGCCATCATCGACGCGCTGACGCAGTTTGCCCCGCGCATCACGAGCCCCGATATGACCAGCGAGCTCGATGGCGATATGACCCGTGTGGAGCGCGGCGAGGATACCGAAGAGCATGTCGTGACGCACTCGCGCGCGCTGCTGGCCGGCGTGCTCGACGAGCTGCTCAAGCACACGCAGGAGCTGGGCGACGCCATCAGCGACGCCGTCACGGCCGATGCGCGCGTGGGCGCCTGCCCCAAGTGCGGCAAGGACCTGGTTATGAAGACGAGCGCCAAGACCCGCGGCAGCTTTATCGGCTGCATGGGCTGGCCCGACTGCGACGTGACCTATCCGGTGCCGAGCGGCGTCAAGGTGAGCCCGCTCGAGGGCGAGGCCGCCGTGTGCCCCGAGTGCGGTGCACCGCGCATTAAATGCCAGCCGTTCCGCCAGAAGGCCTTCGAGATTTGCGTGAACCCCACGTGCCCCACCAACTACGAGCCCGACCTTAAGGTGGGCGAGTGCAAGGTGTGCGCCGAGGCAGGACGCCATGGCGATCTGATCGCGCACAAGAGCGAGAAGAGCGGCAAGCGCTTTATCCGCTGCACCAACTATGACGATTGCGGCGTGAGCTATCCGCTGCCGGCGCGCGGCAAGCTCGAGGCGACGGGCGAGACCTGTCCCGAGTGCGGCGCTCCCATCGTGGTGGTCAACACAGCGCGCGGCCCGTGGCGTATCTGCGTCAACATGGACTGCCCGACCAAGGAGAAGAAGCCCGCCCGCGGCCGCAAGACTGCGACCAAGGCGAGCGCGGCGAAGAAAACCACGGCGGCAAAGAAGACTGCTGCCAAGAAGACGACTACCAAAAAGACCGCTGCCGGCAAGTAACCGAGCACATATAGACACGGCGGGGCCGGGCGCGCAAATGCAAACGCGCACCCGGCCCTACTTCTAAGTTGCGGTGAAATAGGGGCTGTTTTTGCTGGCAAAAGGCCTAATTAATCCCTATTTCACCGCAAGTTTTGATCAGTTGTTGGGATTACTTCACCTCGACGGGTGCGGCGCCGGGGTAGCGGTCCTCAAAGTCCAGACGGTATTTGTTGTCGTTGGTGCCCGCTACGTTGTCGCGCGCCAGCGGCGCCACGATCTCGTCCTTGTGGTTGGCGGGGCTGGAGTACTCAAGGCTGATCTCCCAAGCGTCGCAAATGACGTCGATGCGATTCTCCAGGTCGTCATAGAGCGTGATGATATCTTTCCACGAGCCGTAATTCTGCGAGTCGATGGGAACGTCCAGGTCCTCGACCTCGTCCTTGAGGTCGTCGATCTGATCCTCGAGCGCCTCGGCGGCATCGCTGGCCGACTGACGCGAGCTTCGGTCATCCTTGAGATAGTACGTGTTAAACGTGGTGGCGCAGTCGCGAACCTGCTGATCAAGATCGGAGAGCCTGCTGTAGTAGGAGCTCAGCTGGTCGTAGACGTTCTGCTCGCTGATGGTGGCGGCATCGTGGACGTCATCGTCATCATCATCGTCAAGCTTGTTGGGGTCGCCCTTGACGGACGCATCGTCGTTATCGTGGTCGATCTTGACCTTCTCGATCGTCGTGCCCTTGGTATCATCGGCGCCCTTGTCGAAAGGCTTGATCATAAAGAACACGACGAGCGCGATAATCACGACGACCAGCACGGCGATGATGCCGATGAGCAGGGCGTTGTTGTTCTTGGGAGCAGCGGGGGCGCCGGCCTGCGGAGCGGCGGTCGGTATGGGCTGCTGCGGCGCGGAGCCGGCTGGCGCCGCCCATTGCTGCGTCGTACCAACTTCGGGCTGGGGAGCGGGCACGGGCTGATGGGCGGACTGTACGGTCACGTCTGCCGGTTGGGGCTGAGTCGCCGTGGGCTGCTGCGCAGACTGAACCGTGGTCGCGGCGGTGTCGAAGGCGGCGTCGGGCGCGGCGGCATGTTCGGCTGCCTGCGCATTCTCTTGCGACTGAGAGGCCTGGCCATCATCGGTTACCGGCGTTCCGCAGCTGGTGCAAAAACGCTCGTCGTCATTCAGAAGCTTGCCGCAATGGGTACAAAACCGGGGCATGATGGTTCCTTCCATTCGATGTGTTGGCTAGATTATAAGGTGGTTCAGGTGCGGTTGGGCCGCGCCGACCCAACTGGTTATGTGAGGATGATCATGTCGCGCAAGCCCTGTCGCATGCGTCACAATGAGTGCGGCGTGCTGGGTGTCCGGCGCGGCCGTTTATCGACGGCTCGGTAGAATGCGATGGTGGGGAGTGAGTCTGTGTACTGCGGCGAGCAAGGTCGGGGTGGCGGCGAAAACGTGGAGGCGTTCCGGTTCCCGCCGGGGGATGCACCCCTCACTGCGCGCGATTGCTCGCGTCGAGTGTTTTGTGCCGGGATGTTGACCGGAGCGCTTGCCTCGGTGATGAGTCTCGGCGGTTGTGCCGCGCGCCGCAACGAGGCTGAGGGCTCCGCTGTCCCTGTCAAACAAACGTCAAAGCGGTCATCCGCGACAAAAGCGACGGCCGCCCCTAAGTCTTCTTGGATTGCCGCCATTCAGCAAGATATCGAGGCCCTGGTCGAGCCGTATGGCGACTCCGTCTCGGTTTACTCCGTGGCGCTTGATCCTCAAACGTTCGCGTCGCTCGATGGTGAAGTCGCTGTGGCGCCGGACGCGCGACATGTGGCGGCAAGCATCATCAAGCTTCCCGTTCTCGCTTGTGCGCTCGAGACCGTGGCGGCGGGCGGGCTGTCCCTCGACGAGCAGATAACGGTAACGCAGCAGGGTATCGTGGGTGGCAGCGGCAACATTCAGTCGCGCGGCGCGGGTGTGTCGTACAGTATTGACGAGCTGCTGCACGCTATGATCGCCCAGAGCGATAACGTGGCAGCGAACCTTGTTATCGGCAGGCTTGGCATGGATACGGTCAACGAAACGTGCGCCGCATTGGGACTGACCCAGACCGTGCTCGCTCGTTTGATGATGGACACCGATGCCCAGGCGCAGGGTCGCGAGAACTATACGAGCGCCCGTGATGCTGCGGCTGTGTTGCAACGGCTGGCGGCGGGGACAATCGCGACGCCCGAGCTGTGCGAGCGAGCGCGCGGATATCTGCTGGCGCAGGAAGACGCACGCGGTATTGTCGAAGGCGTTCCCGGCGGCGTTTTGGTCGCGCACAAAACGGGCAGCCTGGCGAATGCTCAGCACGATGCAGCAATCGTCTACGCCGAGCGCCCTTACGTGCTGGCAATCCTCACCCAAGACCTCGAGCGCGAGCAGGCCCTGACCTTGGAGCGCGACATTTCCTTCGCCATCTATACCCGCGCCGAGACCTAGTCGTTGGGGACGTTCTTAAACGACTAGTCATTTAAGAACGTCCCCAATGACTAGGTGGGATTTGGGGTGCGCCGGACGCTGGGGTATCATGGCTTGGTTGCTATAACTTGCATTTTCGCGCCTTGTAGGAAGGGGCTGCGCCCATGGCTTTTGAGCCCGCTCAACATAGCTTTATCACGCTCGAGGGCGTCGACGGCGCCGGCAAGTCCACGCAGGCGCGCCTGCTTGCCCGCGCGCTCGAGCTCGCTGGCTACCAGGTTGTGAGCCTGCGCGAGCCGGGCGGCACCGCCATCAGCGAAAAGATCCGCGCCCTGCTGCTCGACCCTGCCAATACGGCGATGGGCGACACCTGCGAGCTGCTGCTCTACGAGGCGGCACGCGCTCAGTTGGTGCACGAGGTCATAGCTCCCGCCCTCGCTGCCGGCAAGGTGGTCCTGTGCGACCGTTTCTACGATTCCACGATCTGCTATCAGGCGTTTGCCGATGGCCTCGACCGTCAGATGGTGCGCGATGCCAACAACCTGGCTGTCGCCGGTACGCATCCGGCGCTCACACTCGTCTATCACATCACGCCCGAGCAGGCGGCGCTGCGCATGGCGGCCCGCGGTGCGGCCGATCGCATGGAGGCCAAGGGCATGGCATTCCAAGAGCGTGTCTACCAGGGCTTTTGCGCAATTGCTGCCGAGGAGCCAGACCGCGTAAAGCTCATCGACGCCACTGCGTCGATTGCAGAAGTCTTCGCGCAGACGGTCGAGCTGGTTCGTGCGCACGGTCTCGACATCCCCCAGGATACCGTCGCCGCCGCGCTTGCCCAGGAGGCTGAGTAACATGGCCCCCGCTCAGGCAAGCCTGCTCGCCAAGCTCGACACCCAACAGCGCGTGCGCGACTTTCTGACCAACGCCATCGCAAGCGGCCGTGCATCGCACGCCTACCTGTTCTTGGGTGCGCCCGGTGCCGGTAAGCTCGACGCCGCATGGGCGCTTGCCCAGGCATTCCTGTGCGAGCAGGACGGCTGTGGCTCGTGCGACAGCTGCGTGCGCGTCGCGCGCCATACGCACCCCGACGTGCACTATTACACGCCCGAAAGTGCTACGGGCTATCTCATCGCCCAGACCCGCGAGCTGCTCGACGACGTGCCCCTGGCACCCATCCGCGCCAAGGCAAAGGTCTACATCATCGACCGTGCCGAACAGCTGCGCGCCAACACCGCCAACGCGCTGCTCAAAACGCTCGAGGAACCGCCCGAGGGCGTCATGTTCATCCTGTTGGGCACCTCGGCCGACGTGATGCTGCCCACCATCGTGAGCCGCTGTCAGTGCGTACCGTTTCGGCTGGTTTCGCCCACTGTGGCTGCGCAGGCCGTGAGCCGCGCCACCGGTCAGGACTCTGCGCGTTGCCGCATGGCCGTCGCTGTGGCGGGAAGCCCCACGCGTGGCATCGAGTTCCTCAAGAGCGCCGAGCGCCAGGACGCCCGTCGCCAGATGGTCCGTGCCATCGACTCGCTCATCGCCGCCGACGAGGCCGATGTGCTCAGTCGCGCCAAGTCGCTCATCGTCGCCGTCAAGGCGCCGCTCGCCGAGGTCAAGTCCACGCAGGAAAAGGTGCTCGAGCAAAATGCCGACTACCTGTCGCGTGGAGCATTGAAGCAGCTTGAGGACCGCAACAAGCGCGAACTCAACGCGCGCGAGCGTTCGGGTATCATGGAAGCGCTGGCGAGCGCGCGGACGCTCATGCGCGACGTGCTGCTGACGCTTCAGGACGAGGCAGCCGACGTGGTGAACGAGGACGTGCGCGACACGATCGGGCGGCTTGCCGCCGCGACCAATGTTGCGGGTGCCACCCAGGCGCTCGAGGCGGTTGTCACCGCTGAGCGCAACATCGCCAGAAACGTTACTCCCCAGCTGGCCATCGAGGTCATGCTGTTCGATATCAGGAAGGCACTGAAATGCCGTTAGTCGTACCCGTTAAGTTTACCTACGCCTCGCGCGACCTGTGGTTCGACCCGCAGGATCTGGATATCCTCGAGGCCGATTATGCCATTTGCTCCACCGAGCGCGGAACCGAGATCGGCCTGGTCACGGCCGATCCCTTCGAGGTGCCGCAAGACGAGATTGGCCAGCCGCTCAAGCCCGTGTTGCGCGTGGCGAGCGACATCGACCTGCAGCTTGCCGACGACCTGGCTATCCAGGGTGACGAGGCCATGGTCGATTTCCGCCGCCTGGTCAAGGAGCTCGACCTCGAGATGAAGCCGGTCGGCGTCGAGTACCTGTTTGGCGGCGAGAAGGCTGTGTTCTACTTTGCGGCCGAGGAGCGTGTCGATTTTCGTCAGCTCGTCAAGGACCTGTCCTCGACGCTGCATATTCGCGTCGACATGCGCCAGATCGGCGTGCGTGACGAGACCCGCCTGGTGGGCGGCTATGCCCAGTGCGGCCAGGAGCTCTGCTGCACACGCTTTGGCGGACAGTTTGAGCCGGTTTCGATTCGCATGGCAAAAGAGCAGGACCTGCCGCTCAACTCGTCCAAAATTAGCGGCGTCTGCGGCCGCCTGATGTGCTGCCTGCGCTACGAGTTCGAGGCGTACAAGGACTTTAAGAGCCGTGCGCCCAAAAAGAAGACGCTTATCGATACGCCGCTTGGCAAGGCGCGTATCCAGGAGTATGACACGCCGCGTGAGCAGCTGGTGTTGCGCCTGGAGAACGGCAAAGTCTTTAAGGTCAACCTGGCCGACATGACCTGCTCTGAGGGCTGCAAAAAGAAGGCCGCCGAGCAGGGCTGCAACTGCCGCCCCGACTGCGTGACGCGCGATGTACTCGAGCGTATCGAGTCGCCCGAGATGCGCCTGGCGCTTATGGAGCTCGACCGCGAGAATGGCGTCGACGTGGGCGATGGCCTGTCGAGCGCCGACCGTCTGGCGGGGACGACGATGCCCAAGCGCCGCCGTCGCGATGTGGATGCCGATACCCGTGCCGGTCAGAGCCAGGGCGAGGGTCGCGGCCGCGGTAAGGGTCGCGGCAAGGCCGAGGCACCCGAGGCCGAGGAGGCCGCCGGTGGACGTCGCCGCCGCAAGCGCTCGGGTTCGGGCGATGCCGGCGAGGCTGCTCCCGCAGGCAAGAATTCTCCCCGCGAGCGCGAGGCCCAGCAGCCCCAGCAGCAAAACCGCGGCGGTGGCATGAATCCCACGCGCCGTCGCCGCCGTCACCTGTCGAGCGAGGAGCGCGAGGACGCCTTCCGCGCCGCAGCCGCTCGCGAAGCCGGTGCCGCCCCCAAGGGTGGTTCGGGTTCCGATACGCCTGCCGACAAGGGTGGCAAGCAGCGCAACGATGACGAGCGCGTCCCGCGTCCGCGTCGTCGCCATTCCTCGGGCACGCAGCAAAAGCCCTCGGTGCCCTCCGTGGCCGATCAGGTCTCGGATGGCGAGGTCAAGGTCACGCGCCGTCGCCCCGGAGATGGCGGAGGGGCAGCTGCCAAGGCCGTGCGCGGTGCTGCTCGCGACGAACGCGAGTCGCGCGAAGATCGTGGTGGCGAGGGTTCGGTCGACCAGGGCCAGAAGCGCCGTCGCCGTCGTCGTTCCCGCAAGCCGCGTCAAGATGGCGGTGAGGGCTCGACCCAAAACTCGTCCGCACCGCAACCGCCCACCGGCGAATAGCGCCCGCAAACGGATTTAACCTGCCTGACCCCAAACGCGTCGGGGTACCATAGCGCTGAATCAACAACCCTCCCTGCGACCGAGCGTAGGGAGGGTTGTGTCGTGAAGAGACATTTGAATCTGTTGGGATGCCTGCAAGGTGCCGGCATCCTACCGTTTGCGGACGAATTGCTACCGTTTGCCGAGCGGGCGGCGCACGAGGCGCTTGAGGCGTTGTCGCCCACGCGATGCGCCGGCTGCGAGCGCGCCGGTGCGCTTATTTGCCAAGACTGCCTGGCCGCGCTTGCGCTCATCGACCCGCGGCATAGCTGCACTCGATGCGGCGCCCCGTTTGGGGACTTGCTGTGCACCGAGTGCTCGGTCGAGGGTACGTCCTCGGCGATGGCCGAAGCTCTCGACCGGTGCCTGGCATGTGCCGTTTACACGCATCCGCTGCCGCGGATCATTAAAGCGTACAAAGACGCGGGCGAGCGACGCCTGGCGCCGTATCTGGCAGAGCTGCTATACGACACCGCCTTACATGCCCAGGTCGCGGCACCCGAACGCTTAGGCGGTGTGTTGTCCGGCGCCGATGCGGTGGTGTTTGTGCCCGCGACGGCGGCGGCGTTTCGGCGACGCGGCTTCGATCATATGGAAGCCATCGCGCGCCCATTTTGCGAGCTGTCGGGTGTTCCGCTGCTCGACGCGCTCGTTAAGTACGGCCATGGCGACCAGCGTGAACTCGGTCGTGAAGAACGCCGTGAACGCGCCCGAGGCATGTACGAGACCGTTGAGGACGTGCGGGACCGCCGCCTGCTGCTTATCGACGACGTTATCACCACGGGTGCGACGATGGCAGCGGCTTCGGCGGAACTCAAGCGCGCCGGTGCCGCGGCCGTTGATGGCCTCGCTATCGCACGCGTTTGGTAGGGGTGATTCGTGTGGCGGTAACAATCAGGCAGTGTGACAAACCGACAAAAGAGCAGCTAGCGGCTTCCGTGATCCTGACGGGTGCCTCGGCGTTGCGTATGATGCGCGCCGAGCGCCGGCAGATGGGCTACGTCGGCTGGAAGGACCTTGAGCCCGAGGAGGAACGCCGCGTGCTGTGTACGTCATCGCCTTCGACCGAGGATATCTATCTTCCCGACCTGGTGCGAATTGGAGCCAAAAGCGGCGAGGTGCAAGAAGATTTGTGCTTGCTGGTGGGATCTGCGGCGCAGCGCCGCCGCATGCCTGGCGTGGGCTGGTCCGTGTGTTCCGGGTTGCCTGCCGGCTCGATTCTAGAGGTGGAACCGGGGGTGTACAGCCTATCTCCCGAGGCCCTTTGTGTTGCCGTCGCCCGCGAGGTCGGCTGTATCCAGGCGTTTGCCCTGGCCCAGGAACTGTGTTCCAAGATTTCACTGAGCGATCGCGGGAAGTATCTGCCTCCCTACACCTCGCCTGTTGCGAATAGACTTGCAAAGGACAAGGATCAGCCGGCAGACGTGGGCTACTTTGAAGTCGAGCCGGTGCTGACGCCCGATCGCCTGACAGATTACCTTGTGGCATGCAAAGGGAATGTGGCCAAACAGCTGCTGCGCCTGTGTCCCTATCTGTCGGAAAACCTGCGCTCACCCATGGAGTGCATCATGCTCGATCTGTTTTCGTTTCCGTTTTCCTATGGCGGATTTGCCTGCGGTCCCTTTAAGACTGACTACAAGATCGAGTTCGATGATCGTGCGCAGGCAATCTCGGGGATGCCCCATGCAGTTTGCGATGCGTATCAAGAAGCGGCCCGGTTTGACCTGGAATACAACGGTGAGCTGGGCCATTCCTCTCGGAGGGGACGTATCCATGATGAAAAACGCAATACGGGCTTTATTGCCATGGGAATCGAGGTCGCGACAGTCAACAACGAGATGCTCTGCGACATGGAAGCGATGGAAGCGCTCGCATGGCGCATCCACCAGCGCATGCGAAAGCGATATCGCAACCGTGTTGACGCTCGCAGAAAGAAACAAGAGACGCTATTTAACACGTTGCGGGCGTGTTTTGGGCTTAAACCCGCCTAACAATGCTCTGAAACAGGGGGTTGGATATATGCTTTGGCCAAAATATAGCAAATATGAGTACTGCTACAAATTCAGTAACAGCAAAATCAGGGATTTTGGGACTTGAAGATGGCGTAAATTAGAAAATTATTAAACAAATGTGGAATATCCTGGCATCAATCTGACGTTATAGAGCGTGAAAACAGCTTGCAGAGCCAAAAACTCCTGCTACTAAATTGGTAACAGTACTCATATTTGCTATTTTTTGGCCACGGCGCCCTAAGACGGGTGTGTTGGGGCTTTCCATAGGGGAGCGACGGGCTCAATCAGAGCGCGTGCGGTCCGTCCTGACCTGCGAAATCTGTACTCGCGATGCGAATAACGCCCCTAACCTTAAACTTTAGCTTGAACTTAGCTATAATGCGCTACGTTCCTACCAGGCTGTGGTTGCGGACGGACGAAATGCCCATCCTAGTCCAAGACAGACGCGGTCAAAGGGATCCACGTAAGCGACCGCGTGCGCGCGGCGCGATCATGGCGCGTCCTAGATGTAAGCCGCACCGTCCGTTCTACTTTCTTTGGGGCAATACCGCCTCGCGGGCGAGCGGGCCAGTCGTGAAGGTGGCTGCGGCCTCCTGAGCAAACGCCCCGGTGCGCAAGTGTGGGGTCAAATACCAGGTCAGCTGGTGGGAACAACCCGATATTCCGTGCAGGGCACGGATCGTATGCGACACAGAAGGCAGGGTAGCGGACATGGTGAGGGGCAGCTTGATGCATGCGGCTCGGTTAGGTGCTGGGACCGCGGCGGTCATTGCCGTTTTGGGCCTGAGTGGATGCGCGTTCAATCCACTGTCCACGTTCACGACGCCCACGATCGACCAGATCGAGCGCGAGACCGTTACCCCCACGGTATCGGACGATGCCCTGGTCACGCCGGGAACCCTGACGGTCGCCCTCGATACTTCCGATGCTCCGCAAGCCATGCAGGATGCCGACGGAAACCTCACGGGCTATGCGGTCGATGCCGCTCGTGCCCTCGCATGCCGCATGGGTCTCAAGGTTGCCTTTGTCGATGCGTCCTCGGCCGATTCCGCGCTCAGCGATAAAAAGGCCGACATTTTCATTGGCGACGTCAGGTCTACGGACGGCGATATCAGCTCGCTTGGCACCTGTCTGTACGACGCCCCCGCCGTATTCGGCAAGAGCAGTGACGGCGAGTCGCTGAGCGTTTCCACCGAAACGCTTAACACCGCTACCCTGGGCGTTCAGACCTCTTCGGCCTCGCAGGAAGCGCTCGCCAAGCATAGCATTACGGCCAACCAAAAGACCTTCTCCAACATCAACGAGTGCTTCGAAGCACTCGAGTCGGGCGAGGTCGATTACGTGATCTGTGATTCCACGGCCGGTGGTTACCTCGCGCGCCTGATGAGCCAGATCTCTTACGTCGGCGCGCTCGAGACGCCCTCGACGCTCGGCGTCGCGGGCCTCGCGGCCAACGACGAGCTATGTCGTGCCGTGAGCGATGCTCTCGACGGCATCACGGTCGACGGCACGCTCGAGGCGGTCCACTCCGTCTGGTACGGCACGATACCCTATGACCTCACCACCAAGACGGTCTCGGGCGCCGACGTGCAGCCGACCGACACCGGATCCAGCGAGTCCGCATCCTCCGATTCGAACAGCGAGGGTGCAACCTCCGAGGATAAATCGTCCAGCCAGGAGGGCGCTATCACCGACGACGACATTAACAAGCTCAATAGCTAGTTATTGCTAGGGGTGGCGTCTGCCATACATTGAACAAGGCGCTTCTTCACGGTTTCAACACGCATAGCCGGGTCTCCCCAATAGGGGAGCCCGGCTTTTCTATTTTGATAAAACCAGCAGGTCAAAGCTAATTTCCAGGAGAAAACCAACTCCGCCGACGCCTTCCTATAGCGCACTTTGCCACAGAAAAGTGCGAGACTTCGGTATGCGGTATCAAGCAATCGTTATTCGGGTCTTTAGGAATCCGCGTGATTAAATGCACGGCAATGGGTACATAGCCAGTACAGTAAGTCCCCGAGGCAGATTGGAGCCACGTATGGATATCAAGGTTTCTGGACGCAAGACGACGGTAACCGATGCTCTGCGTGCGCATGTGGATGAGAAGATTGGCGAGGCGCTCAAGGTTTTCGATATCGAGCCCATGACAGTCGACGTCGTGCTTCGTTATGAGAAGAACCCCTCGAACCCCAACCCGGCAATCGTCGAGGTCACGGTTCGTGCCCGCGGCTCTGTGATTCGCGTTGCCGAACACGGCGCAGATATGTACGCCGCCATCGACCTCTCCGCCGATAAGGTTACCCGCCAGCTGCGCAAGTTCAAGACCAAGGTCGTGGACAACCGCCAGGGCGGTGCCAGCGCCGCGGATGTCGCACCGGTCGAGCGCGTCGAGGATCTGGCCGACCTGCTGCTGCCCGAGGAGGACGACGACCTGCTCGTCCGCGAGAAGGTCATCGATGTCACCCCGATGACTGAGGAGCAGGCGCTGGTGCAGACCGATTTGCTGGGCCACGACTTCTACGTGTTCGAGAACGCGACGACCGGTCTCATCAATGTGGTGTATCACCGTAAGAATGGTGGATATGGCATCATCAAGCCCCGCATCGAAACACTTGACGAGTAAAATACGTTAACTTGCATGAGTTAACGGTTGGCGGCCATCCCATGCGGGTGGCCGCCTTTTTACGTAAGGAGTCGCTTTGATGGACAAGGCCGCATCCGCCGGTCATTCGAACCGTTGCCGCATCGTCGTCGATACCTGCTGCGACTTTAGCCCCGAGGTCGCCGCGAACCTTGATGTCGATATCCTGGGTTTCCCTTTCATTATCGATGGCGAGGAGCGCACGGACGACATCTGGTCGAGCATGAGCCCTAAGGAGTTCTACGATCGCATGCGCGCTGGTGCCCGCGTGTCCACCTCGGCTGTGTCGCTCGGTCGCTATATCGAGTTCTTTACCGAGTGCGCCAAAGAGGGCACGCCCACGGTCTACCTGTGTTTTACCTCGGCGCTGTCGTCGAGCTACAACTCCGCGTGCCAGGCGGCAGATGCCGTGCGCGCCGAGTATCCCAACTTTGAGCTCTACGTGGTCGACAACGCTCTGCCCTGTGCGACCGGCGCGCTCTTGGCGCTCGAGGCCGTGCGCCAGCGTTCGGCGGGACTGACCGCCAAGCAGCTGGTCGATTGGGCAAACGAGGCCAAGACCTACGTGCACGGTTACTTTACGCTTGAGAGCTTCGATGCGCTGGCTGCCGGCGGCCGCATTCCGCCCGCGGCGGCGCAGCTCACGGCAAAGCTCGACGTCAAGCCCGAGCTCTCCTACGACCTGGCCGGCTCGCTGTCGCTGATCGGCGTCAACCGCGGCCGCAAGAAGGCGCTCAAGTCCATCCTCAAGTCGTTCCGCGAGAACTACGTGCCCGACCGCACCATGCCCATCGCCATCATGACTGCCGATGCCGAGAAGGATGGTGACTGGCTCGAGGCCGCCGTTCGCAAGGAGGAGGGCTGCGCCGACGTCACGATTATCCGTAGTTCCGTCGGTCCTACCATCGGCTCGCACGTGGGGCCCGGCATGGTGGCACTTGCGTTTTGGGGCAAGAACCGCGCCGAGAAAGCCTCGCTTTCCGACCGCATCGCTCGCCGCGTGCGCGGGCAGTAGGCAAGCGATGCGTCCGTAATCGCCCTCGACTCACAGCCCAAACGCTGGCACCGAGTATTCAACCTGGTAATAACACCCAACCCAAAAGGAAAGGTTTCATGGCAAACAAGCTCTCTGTCGCATTTATCGGCACCGGAATTATGGGTGCCCCCATTGCCGGCCACATTCTGGACGCTGGCTATCCCGTCACGGTCAACAACCGCACCAAGTCCAAGGCCGCAGCGCTCGTTGAGCGCGGTGCCGTCTGGGCCGATACGCCGGCAGATGCCGCGGCGAACGCCGACGTCGTCTTTACCATGGTGGGTTATCCCTCCGAGGTCGAGGAGCTCTACCTGGCGGGTGACGGTCTGCTCGCGTGCACTAAGCCCGGCGCGGTCCTGATCGACCTCACCACGAGCTCGCCCGAGCTGGCGCGCGACATTGCCGAGGCCGCCCAGGTCTCCGGCCGCATGGCGTTTGACTGCCCCGTCACCGGCGGCGAGTCGGGTGCCATCGCCGGCACGCTCACGGCTATCGTGGGCGCTACCGAGAACGACATCGCGCCGGTCCGCGACATCCTTTCCACCTTTGCGGCAACCATCTGCTGCTTCGACGGCGCCGGCAAGGGCCAGGCTGCCAAGCTCGCCAACCAGGTGTCGTTGGGTGCTTGCATGGTCGGCATGGCAGACGCCATGGCATTTGCCGAGCTGAGCGGCCTCGATCTGGAAAAGACCCGTCAGATGATCCTGGGCGGCACCGGCAAGTCCGGCGCTATGGAGAGCCTGGCGCCCAAGGCGCTCGACGGCGATTACAAGCCCGGCTTTATGGTCGAGCACTTCATCAAGGACCTGCGCTTGGCGCTCGCCTATGCCGACGACCGCGAGCTTGCGCTGCCCGGTGCCGACGTGGCCTTTACGCTCTACGACATGCTCGACGCCATCGGTGGTGCCAAGCTGGGTACTCAGGCCGTCACGGTCCTCTATAAAGAGGAGACCGACGCCATCGCCGCCGGTTTGGACTGGTCGCAGTATCGTCCCGAGGAGCATGGTGCTCACGAGGAAGGCTGCGGTTGCGGCGAGCATGGCGACGATCACGAGTGCGGTTGTGGCCACCACCACGGTGAGGACCACGAGTGCTGCGGCGGCCACGGCCATGATGACGGCCACGAGTGCTGCTGCGGCCACCATCACGGGGAGTAGCGCCCATGAGCTGGACGTTCGTGGTGCTTGCGCTGGTGCTCTTTCTCTTTGCGATCTACATTGGCTTTTTGTGCGGCCAGTGGGCGTGCGAAAAGCGTGTCATCACCAAGCGCGACTACTGGATTGCCAACTTTGCGGGAGCGGCGGCAGTCGTCCTACTGACCTGGGTGTTCTCGCTGTTCCCGCTGGTGCAGTTTGCGCCGATCGGCTGGCTCGGCGGCTTTATCGCCGGCCTTAAGATGAGCTTTGGCGAGTCCGTCGGTCCGTGGCGCAAGCACGACGAGGTCTTTAACGTCAACAAGGCTCATCGCGCCGCCGCCGACGCAGGCGACGCTGAGGAACGCCGCCGTGCGCGTCGCAATGGCGCGGCCGACCGACAGCTCATCTCGGTCACCGATGACAGCAAGGGTGCTGGCAAGCACGCTAAGAAATAGTAAGAAGAGGTAACTATGGCAGAAAACAAGGAAGAACAGCTCACCGATGAGGAGCTGGCACAGCTTCAGCTGGCAGAGGAGAACGAGAACGCCGTCGACCGTCTGGTCAAGGAGCTCGGCTGCCCCACGCGCCGCATCCGTCAGTTTGCCGCCCGCGTGCTGCACCTGCTTGCCGAGCGCGATCCGCAGCGCGTCGTGCCCTGCGT
>OLQI01001388.1_pt1 | contig 15701 bp, 15 predicted proteins | sample 1672171 | NCBI WGS metagenome assembly OLQI01 (sample SAMEA3136655, study PRJEB25190) | human gut metagenome
TGACACATCTCATTAAACACAAAGTTGAAGCACATCATTAACTCACTCAGATAATCTGTAATCGTGAAAGCATTCTTTTGATTCAATATATTCAATGGCTTCCTCAAAATTAGTTATTACTTTTTCTCTTTCTGTCCACATGGTTTACACCTCATTTCGTCTCCTTCTGTATGACTTCAATCTATTTTGACTGATTCTAAGAGTCTTTTAAGTTTTCTCGTTGCGAGAGTATTAATAATCACAAAACCCGTTCCTATATCAAAATAGATTCTTGGAACAACAAGGTATATGGTGTCTCTTCTATTTTGAACTTTTATCATCGTTCCCAGAGCGTTTAATCTATAAAATTCAACAGCGTGAATCGCATCAAAAACTATTCTATCCTCTCCGCGATGATATAACACTCTCATACTTATTCCCCTCCTAAATTGCAGCGAATATTTCCAGCCGCATTTTATACATTAGTATAGCAGAATAAATCTGGTGCCTCAATTAGAAACACTCGAAATCTTCCCATATTGCATGCTCTTCATACTTACAATTTCTATTAATTCTTCTTGTTTTCAGACAAGCTATCCTTTATACTTATTAAATATTAAATAAAGAAATATAGTTCTTATTTCATAGGAGGACATTACAAAATGAAACATTCTAAAAGTAAAAAAAGTGGTTTTACTTTAGTAGAACTGATTGTTGTATTAACAATTTTAGCAATTCTTGCCGCACTACTAATTCCGGCATTAACAGGCTATATCGAAAAAGCGAAAAAAGATAAAGTCATCGCAGAAACTCGAATGCTGCACGAAGCAGTACAAACTGTAACCTCTGAATTATATGCAGGTTCAACGCAATGGAAAGCCTCTAGTGGAGCGATAACACTTGCCAGTTCTTCTGGAAATCATGCCCCATTCAGTAGTGGGCTTGCTGGTGTTAACCTGAAAGATTCCTACAATGAAACGGTAAAATTATCCGAAGTACCAAGTTTGCAGGACGGATCCGGTCATTTCTTAGCTCTCATCAATGGAAACGGAAAGGTCCATAGCATCATTTATACTGCTAGAGGATACTTGGGATTGTACAGTTCCGATACCAAACAATATGAAGCATATAAAATCGGTGAAACAACAGATTATGGCACAGTAAGTGATTCCTCATATTCTAGTTACTATAGTTCGATTTATTATCTTGCTGCAATTGATGAAGGTAACTCAACCGATCCAACTGTTTCCTATGCATGGTCTTGCGCCAGTATTCGCGCTATTCTTGGAATCGGTAAATCTCAATAAAAGAAGAAGCTCTGCATCTTTTAATAAAACAACGCTCACACGCGGTTTTAAAGATGTAGAGCTTTTATTTTCTAATTAAAATCGATCGAAATCTTCCTGCGTTGCAAGCTCTGCATACTTACAATCATCATTTCTGCTCTCTGCATACATGTCATTGATTAGGCCAATCGACAGCAGTTCTAATCCGTATAGGAAACACCATAAAACGCATTACGAAAGAATTCATTATAATCAATTCCCGTTGGATCTTTCTTTATCTGTTTTTCAAATTCGTTCATAATCCGCTGTAACTGCCGAGCGGGACAATGAAGCTGAAACGACATCTTCTCGATTCCTTTGAACGACCTGTCATCGTATTTATAGTTCATGTAATTCCACACTCTTTCTGCAAGTGATGAAAGTACTGCATATCAACGAAATATCTTAGGATGCTACACATGCAGATTCTTATGCATCTCTTCCTTAAATTCTCTCCCCTTAAATAAAATCACGCCCACTAAGAACAAAAAGCAGATCAGTGCTCCGAACATGCTCACTGTCGGTTTTCTGACAACTCCGCATACAAGCAGGATCACCGGAAGAATCAGACCATAGACGGCAGCCATGATTTCATAGATGAGATATTCTCTCACCGGGCTTTTCTGTACCTTGGCAATTACAAACATACCTGCCAGAGTAGCCACACTCAGGATTGGAAGCACCAGATCCACCGACCAGCCGTGCCACCCGGTAAATCCATCCCATATAAAGCAGATGATCGAACCGATCAAAAGCTGCCACATTACATTTTTCAGCAGGTTATACCTTTTGAAGAATCCAATCGAAGAGGCAATCCACATTGTTGCCACACCACCGGCAGTAAACCAGGTCCAACGGATGCGGGGATGAAAGTTCAGATCCGTAACTACCATAGCTGCGGCAAGTACCAGACACAGAAAACTATAGACTTTATAGACTTTCATCTCCTGTTCACTTGGCATCTGGGGCATTGGAAATTCCGGTTCGACTTTTTCTGCTGTTATTCCCTGCTCTTTTAGCAGACGATAGAAATTCCGCTCGATATTCACGGTATCGTATCTGGATGTAAAAGCGAAGGATAACTTATCTTCAAACGAGCACAGGCACAGCTCCAGCTTCGGCGTATTGGTAAACACACCAAAGCGTTCAATATAAGGCACATAACTATCCGGCATACGGACGGCACTCATGTTAGAAAATATTGCCGTTGTATTTTTCTCGGAAAATTTTGCTCCTGCGTGGATACAGAGATTTTTCAGTTCCAATGGAGCAAGTCTCAGAATCGGATGCAACTCCAGTGCAAGCAGATCGTTGATATGAGCAGACATTTTTTCCTTTGTCAGTTGTTCTTCGAAAAAATCTTTGGTATATCTAAGCACCTCCTCAAAGCTTCTGTCCCGCTTTGAAAAATCATATCCCGGTTCTATCCAGTTGAAGAAATTCAACATGGATGTGGACGGAAAAAACTTTCGCAGATTTACCGGCACCATCAAAACTATCGGTTTTTTCTCCTGCATCTTTGACATTTCTTCATGGATTGCCTTGAGAAAGACAGCTGTCAGAAAGACCGTCATGGATACCCCCAGTTCTCTGCTTCGCTTTAACACTTCCTTTACGGAAACCACACTTTCATGAACATGGAGATGGTTCCCATCCTTCTTTTTTCTTCGGATCTGGAAGGCACGTGTTTTCTTTTCCTTCGGCCGTTTCTGATCTTTGGAATAATACTTCAGAAAACTGTCTGATTCCTGGTCCTGGACAGTCATATCTTCCGGCAACATGGAAACCGGCTCAAGCCCCTCTTTCTGATGTGCCAGATACAGATAATTACTCACCAGTTCCTTCAGAAACTCCGTTGCACCGGTACCATCTGTCAGCACATGAAACACTTCAAAATTGATTCGTTTTTTATAATAAGTCGCCTCAAAAAGAAGTGTCTTCTTATCTTTTACATAAAGCCTGCTGCAAGGCTCTTTATACTCTTCCTTTACGACCGGATGCAGGTTACATGGCTCCAGATAATGCCAGAATAATCCTTTTCTCAGTACCATAAGAAACATGGGAAATGTCTCCACAGTCTGATCCAGTGCCTCCTGCAAAAGTTCCTTCCTGACTTCTTCTTTTAATTCGCAATAAAACCGGAATACTCTGGTATCCCTTTTGTTACTGGCTGCGGAATACAGCTTTGCCGCATTGTCCAGCCTTCTCCAACGTGCTTTTTTCTGATTCACAATGCTTCTCCCTTCAAAAACGCATTGATATAAGTGAAACTTTCCTGCACATACAGATGCTTGATTCCCAGTGCAAAATAGCCATGTAGTGCACCTTTGATACGATGGATCTGTACATGATTTCCTGCTTCCTTCAAACGTTTTCCGTATGCCTCTCCTTCATCCCGAAGAGGATCAAACTCAGAAGTAAGTATCAGGGTATCCGGCTGATGACTCACATCTTTTGCCAGATAAGGGGCAAAATATGGATTTTGTTTATCCTCTTCATTTTTCGCATACAGGTCAATATAATCCTGCATTTTTCCTGCTGTCAGAAGATAATCCGTTCCATTTTCCTTAACGGAGGGAAATGGAGATTTTTCCGTATAATCATTATAAGTGGCCGGATAGATCAGAATCTGTCTTTTCGGCATGAATTCTCCCCGGTCTCTTGCCATCAAAGACAGTGCTGCGCAAAGATTTCCTCCTGCACTGTCGCCGATCAGAGTAATATTTTCCGGTTTTACATTTAGCACAAATTTCCCTGTATACAGTGCTTTCGCAACCACATAACAGTCCTCCAGACCGGATGGAAATTTATCCTCCGGCGCCAGTCTGTATTCTACCGCTGCCACATACTGTCCTGTTGCATCTGCAAGCCGTGCGCAGATTCTTTCATAATTATCGATACTCTCCGTTACCCAGCCGCCACCGTGGACAAACAAAAGCAGCTTTTTATCTCTGCTGTCACTGGTTTTGTCATTGCTTTCCTGAAAGCTCTTTTCATTAGGGAAAAAGATACGAACCGGTACTGCATGACTTCCATTATATATTTTTTCGTCTATCTTCTTGTAAAATATCTTCATCGGATCCAGACGCTTCAGATCTGCCATATGGCGAAATGCATCCACTTCTACACCATCAAAAGATAAGGCTTTTAATATACGTTTTGCTGCCTGATTGATCACTCTTTATTTATCTCCTTTATAATTTCGCATCAGCTACCTGGAATTCTTATAATTTTTACATCTGACGCATTATTCTTGAACACTTGGTAACTGTGAATATACTGAACTGTTACCAGATCACATATGTATTATACCACCGATTTCCAATTATTAATATTGCTGTTTTATCCTTAATCTTCGTTTTATAACCGTATTATCATCCATTTCTTTTGTTTCCACATACATTCCTGTAGCGAAGTCCTGAATCCGTGTCATAAACAATTCACAATTTAAAATGATAAATCTAATGACTATCCGTGAAAAAAATGGTATATTGTTAACGGTAATATTTTTAAGCACGAAAGGAGTTTTTCCTTGAACACGCAAGCATCATATTTACATAAATTGAGATACTTTTTCTATATCCTAATGGCCGCGATCTTCGGCTGGTTTTTATTCATGGAATTGTTTGGTCCAGATGAGCAGAGTGCAAACCGCACTTCAACAGCCGCACTTTATTCCGGTACCTTTGTATGGGAAAAGGCAGATGGAACTTCCGAAGAAATTAAAGTGCCGGGAAAGTACCGGGTTCCGGCGGGAGAGACTATGGTTCTCACCACAACACTGCCGGATAATTATGATGAGACAGCATTTGCTATTCGTTCTTCTCTCCAGGATGTAAAGTTTTATATAGGAGGAGAACTCAGAGCCGAATACTCCACCAAAGAAACCCGATTGGTTGGGAAGAATTCCGCCAGCAGATTTGTTTTTTGCCCTACTTCCTATAAGGATGCAGGAAAAGAACTTCGTCTGGAACTGACGACTTATACATCAAACTATTCCGGGGTAGTCAATTCCATCTATTGTGGAGATCAGTCAGCCATCTGGCAGATTATCTTCCATCAATATGGACCTTCTACTTTTATCGGTTTCTTTGTTCTTTTTTCCGGAATGACTATTATTTTATTCAGCATGATCCTTGGTTTTCTCTATCATATTGACTTTGATATGGAATACCTTGGCTGGTGCATGACCATGGGTGCTGTCTGGCTGCTGGGAGAATCCAAATTAAGGCAGATTCTCGTTCCCAATGCTTCGGCGCTTGCCTCCTTATGTTTTGTCATGATCATTCTGTGTCCGATTCCTCTTTTGCTTTATGCAGACAGCATACAAAATGGCCGGCACAGACGTCTGTATCTGATCGCTGGCGGAATTGTTCTGGCTAATTTTGCAATCAGTTCTGTTTTGTACAGCACAGGTATGAAAGACTACATTGAGATGCTGCCATTGGGCCAGATTATCCTCGCTGCCGTCTTTGTCATGGTATTTGTCCATCTCTTCCAGTATCTGCATAAGAGCAAATACCACACGGATCGGTTACTGCTGGTGGGATTGCTGCTCATCATGGTTTGTGTGACTATTGAATCTGCCTCCGTATATTTCGTCACCTCGGTGTCCGGTATCTTTACCGGTATCGGCATGATCATTCTGTTATTTGTAAATGTATTCCGTACGGTTCGTGGAATCCAGCATATGGAAGATATGCGTCAGCAACAGGAACTGGAAAGGAAGCAAAAGCAGACAGAGGAAATGACCCTGCAAATGATGCGCACCCTGGCTGCAACCATTGAGGGAAAGGATCGAAATAACTGCGGACATTCCATCCGTGTCGCCGAATATGCAGCATTGATCGGTAAACGACTTGGTTTGTCTTCTGAAGAAATAGAAAATCTGAAGGATTGTGCCTACCTGCACGACATCGGCGCCATCGGCATCCCGGATCAGATTTTAAGCAAACCGGGAAGACTCAGCGAAGAGGAATATGCCCTCATCAAACAGCATACCCTCATAGGTGCCCATATTTTAAAAGATATTACACTGGTTCCTCACCTGGTTGAAGTAACAAAAAGTCATCACGAACGCTATGATGGAACCGGCTATCCGGAAGGTCTTTCCGGAGCAGCTATTCCTCTCTATGCACGAATCGTCGCCGTTGCAGACAGTTTTGATGCCATGCATTCCAGAAGGATCTATCGAAATGCTCTGTCTGAGGATCAGATTCGAAAAGAATTTTCGGAAAGTGCCGGCAAACAGTTTGATCCCCGAATCTCTGCCATTCTTCTGGACTTAATGGACGAAGGGCATCTGGAGGATGTTACAGGCAAATACAAAGAAATGGAAAACTCTCTGTATATGGATTCCAATCACACGATCAATAAGTTTATATCCGATGTGTTTACTACCATCAAAAGTCAGGAAGATATCACTAGCTACGATTTTCTTACCGGTCTTCCATTGCGTACTCTTGGCGAAAAACAAATCGCCTGTGCCGTTCAGGATCACAGTGGATGTCTTGCGTTTGTGGATATGGATAACCTGAAGAAAATTAATGATGTGCATGGACACAAGGCTGGTGACCGCGCTCTGATGACTCTGGGCAAACTTCTGACACGCTTTGCATCAAATGGATATGCCTGTCGCCTTGGTGGTGATGAATTCTTGCTTTTCTTTCCTGACATCACCCATGAGGAAGCTTCGGAACATATAACACAACTGTTCCAACAATTCCATGCGCTCACCAAAGATGATGCGGAGATTCAATACGCCTCCCTGTCTGCAGGCCTGTATATGTGTTCCGGCACTGAACCATTCCCTGACTGCAGTTCAAAAGCCGACAATGCTTTATATTATGCCAAGCAAAATGGAAAAAATCAGTTTTCCTTCTATCAGCCTCAGATCGACCATCTGTCCACCAGTCTATCAGGAACCGGCAATAATCTGACTCAGATTGCAAAATCTCTTCAGGACAGTGGCAGCTATATGGGTGCTTTGAATCTGGATTACCGTGATTTTGCAAGACAGTATTCCTATATTCATCAACTGGTCATCCGAAACCATTGCAGATGTTACCTGATCATGCTCACCATGGAATCCACCGGTGAAACCTCGCCAAGCATCGGAAAAGCTGAACAAGCTTTATTACAAATGGAAGAAATCATTCGTAAGAGCATTCGAAAAATCGATATCTGCACTCGTTACAGTTCCATGCAATACCTGATTCTTCTGTTCCAGCCTCTGGAATCCGCGATCCCGAATATTATGGATCGGATTTTTATGCAGTATGAATCTCTTGATTGCAGTAAGGAATTTCATCCAATTTATGATTATCAAACTATGTCCGAGGAAGAACATAAAAAATATTAATTACTGTTTTTCCTCATGAAACCTTATATTTTGATTTTCACAGGCAAAAAGGCGACGGATTTTGTACAATCACAAAATCTGCCGCCTTTTCATTTACATGAGCAATGAGTCAAGTCCGTGCTTGCTCTAGACCTTGGTGCCTGACAGGATATTTGCTACTGAATAGTTACTCCGATCTTACGAATCAGGGTTCCGTTTGCTCCAAGTATGTCACCATCAAATTTCCGTGCAAAAAGGATTTCGCCTTCTCCTTTTACTCTTACATTTTCATTAGACGCATTTAATAATACTTCTATTTTATTTCCTTCTTCATCGATTTTTACATATTCCACACATCGTCCGTTTTCATAGGTATTTGGAAAATGAAAATGTGGGCTTCTGCAGGTTTTCTCATTCCGTCTAAGCATGATCAAACGATTGATCGTCCCAATCCTCTCCTGGTTCTCATCACTCTCGATTTCGCTCCACGGCATGCACCTTCTGCAATCCGGATCATGAGCGCCCTCCATAGCAATCTCCGTCCCGTAATAAATACATGGACTTCCGGGAAGTGTAAAAAGAATTGCCAGCTGCTGGTAAAAAATATCCAGATTATGAAGCCGGTTTATCAGACGCTCTGTATCATGAGAATCCAGAAGATTGAACAATACATTATTATTTTGCTGCATATACATCGTATAACAACGATTTACCATGTATTCAAATTCTTCTTTTTTCATGGTCTGATCCAGGAAAAAATCATGGATTCCACTTAACAGGGGATAGTTCATTACAGAATCATATTCATCACCCAGCAGCCACTGACTTGCATCATGCCATATTTCTCCAAGCAAATAGATATCTGGTTTTATCTTTTTCAGATGCTCCCTTATCCGTTTTAAAAATCGATGGGATACTTCATTACCCACATCAAACCGGATTCCGTCTATATCATAATCCCGAATCCAGTCCTCGCAGATCTTGCAGAAATATTGAATCACTTCTTCATTATTAGTATTCAGCTTTGGCATCCCATCGGAAAATGCGAAAGAATAAAAACGTCTGTCTCTGGTATCCGCTCTCTTTCCGATCTGCTCCCAGTTTTCAACCATGAACCAATCCGCATAGCGGGAATTCTTTCCATTTTTCAGTACATCCATCCATGGAGCAAATTTTCTTCCACAGTGGTTGAATACGGCATCCACCATGATTCGAATCCCTTTTTCGTGTGCCTCTTTACAGAGTACTTTCATGGTATCTCCATCGCCAAAAGACGGATCAATTTTCGTATAATCTGTTGTATCATATTTGTGGTTTGACTCGGCTTCCATGATAGGATTCAAATAAATACCGGTAATTCCAAGTTTTTCCAGATAGGATAATTTCTGACGAATCCCCTCCAGATTCCCCCCGAATTTTTCCTCATTGGTCACCCTGCCCTGATTTCGCCACGGCAGAATGTCTTCTCCGTTTTTTTCCGGAGTTCCATTACAGAATCGATCCGGAAAGATCTGATACCAGATCGTATCGTTCACCCATGAAGGTGTACGGTTTATATCTACCGGATTCATCCACGGTACAATAAAACACTGCAACATACGACCGTCCATCTTAAGCTGATCTTCCGTCAGAAAACCATCTTCAAAGTAATACCAGACTTCTTTTTCTGTATGAAGTTCAAAATAATATTTGCATCGCTTATACACAGGCAAAAGTGTTGTTGTCCACCAGATTTGGTGGGACAGACGTTTTTTGTATACAATCTCTTCCCTTTTTCCTGTCCACTTCTCATTTCCTCCCAGAATTCCTGCATCGAAGGGATCGCCATAATGAATAAAAATTTTCTTTACATCATATCCAGTCTTGATATTTACAACAAGCTGGTTCTCGTCCAATGCATAACTCATCTGTTCCGATGTCTTATGATATACGCTGGCAAATTCCATCTGATTTTCCTCCAAATTATATTATGTAAGAAACTAAATTTATAGATATTTGTTTCGAATTGTTTCGACGTCTTTACTATAATTCTTTTTCCTTTTAACGTCAATCTTTTTTATTATTTCCATACTATTTTGTGTATTCTATACAATTATTTTCTTATATTTCTATTAATTATTGACACTCATATTTTATAGCAAAACTTTACTAAATTCCTTTCATTGTTCCATTGATTTTTACAATCATATTCTATATAATGATGTTGTGGGCAAACGGTATTTTGACCCCTGTATCATTTTTTACACGGAAGGACATTTCATCATGACCACGATCCAGGATATTGCTGATAAAATGGGAATTTCCAAAAGTGCTGTATCAAAGGCTCTGAATAATGCCCCTGACATCAGCGAAACTTTGCGAAAACAAGTTTTAGAAACTGCCGTCGCACTTGGTTATACAAAGTTACGGCGTTATCGAAATTCTGTTAGAAAAATATGTGTCTTAATAGAAAAAGATAATATACAGTATGAGGAACCTTATCATTTTGCATATGATATCATTATGGGATTCCGGCAGCTGGCGGAGCCACAGGGATTTGATGTTGTGATCGAACCTGTTGATATCCAGATACAACGCAACCAGCCTTATGATGTTTATATGCTGGAACATGATTATGTGGGGTCTTTTGTGATTGGTTTTTCTCTTGCCGATCCATGGCTTAAGGATTTTGAAAACAGTTGTACTCCAACTGTACTTTATGATAACTATATTACAGGCAACCCTTCCACTGCCTATGTGGGTATTGATAATGACGAGGGTATGGAACTGGCGGTATCCCATCTTGTCAGGCAGGGGCACCAAAAAATTGCATATCTCAGCAATTCTCTTGGTTCTCAGATTATCCAGATCCGATACTCTGCTTTCTTCCGTTCTATGCGCAAACACGGACTGAAAGCTTCTTATGACAATGCCGGTTGTTCCTGTTTTCTTTCCGAATGTATGGAAAAACATCTTCCAAACTTTTTAAAAAGTGGAATGACTGCCATTATCTGCAGCCAGGACACCATTGCCAGTGCTGCTCTGGTTCAGTGTCAACAGCTTGGATATCGGGTTCCTGAAGATGTCAGTATCGTGGGCTTTGATGATCTGCCAATAGCTGCTTATACATCACCGCCCCTAACCACCATCCGTCAGGATCGAACAGAACTGGGTAAAAGTGGATTTTTTGCATTATCCAGCCTTCTCAATCATGTTTCCATCAGCACATTCCTTTTGCATGCGCAGCTGATTGAAAGAAAATCCACGGCACGCATTTCTGAAAAACAATAGACTTTGGCTCGTTGCATTGCATATCAACAATTGGTCCGGTGGACCAATTTTGATTATCGCGGCAGTCGCCAAGGTCTCGTGCAAGCACGGACTTTGGCTCGTTGCTCGCGTAAAAAAAACAGTTTGCTTTGATGGAATTATTTTCATAGCAAACTGTTCTTTTTATTTCCGGATCCTGTTTTATTTGCAATTCTGTTTCCTGGAATAAATCCTGCAATTACTGCTTATTACTCTTCGTAATTGAAGCAGGTGATTTACTTGATTCGTTTGGACGCCGCTAATTTTTCCAGAATGGAATGTCCGATTGTTCCTTCCGGCATATCCACATCAAAGTTTTCTGCGATAGAAGCACCAATGACAGCAAATGTGTTCTCGCCTTCCAGTTCTCCTCCGTTTTCCATCTGTTTCGAATAGGCAATAAAAGGAACATATTCTCTCGTATGGTCTGATCCGGTATAGGTAGGATCATTTCCGTGATCCGCTGTAAGGATCAGAAGATCATCTTCTTTCAGTTGTTCCAGCAGTACTCCGAGATTTTTGTCGAATTTTTCAATCTCATGGCCATAACCTTCTGTATTTCTTCTGTGGCCCCAGAGTGCATCAAAGTCAACCAGATTGACAAAGCACAAGCCATGAAAATCCTTCTTACTGATTTCGATGGTCTGTTCCATTCCGTTGACTGAACTGGTAGAATGATAGGTTTCCGTGATTCCTTCTCCGCAGAAGATATCATTGATCTTACCTACACCGATCACATCCAGGCCTTTGTCCTTCATAGCATTTAATACTGTAGGGCCTGTTGGTTTCAGCGCATAATCATGACGATTGCAGGTTCGTTTAAACTCACCTTTTTTCTTTCCTACATATGGTCTTGCAATAACCCGTCCCACTCTCCATTCGTCTTTCAATGTGATCTCTCTTGCGATCTCGCAGCAGCGATAGAGGTTTTGCAGGTCAAAAGTTTCTTCATTTCCACAGATCTGAAGTACTGAGTCCGCAGAAGTGTACACGATCATTGCACCGGTATTGATTTCTTCCTCGCCCAGCTCTTCGATGATCTCTGTTCCGCTGGCGCTCTTATTGCCGATAACTCTCTTACCGCAGCGCTTTTCCAGTTCTGCGATGAGTTCCGGCGGAAACCCATGTTCCGTAAAGGTGATAAATGGTTTTTCTGTCTTGATTCCCATCATCTCCCAGTGTCCGGTCATGGTATCTTTTCCATTACTTGCCTCTCCGAGACGGGCATAACGTCCCATAGGTTCTGCAGCTTTTTCCATGTTTCCTCCACAGTGGAGATTCAGCATTCCCAGCTTCTTCAGGTTGGGGATCTCCAGAGTTCCCATCTGATCCAGGATATGTCCAAAAGTATCTACCCCTACATCTCCGAACTTTTCAGAATCCGGCATAGCTCCGATACCCAAAGAATCCAGGACAATCACAAAAATTCTGTTGTACTTTTTCATCTTCGTCTACCTCTTTCTATTATTATTTTTCTGCCAACTTCCGGTACAGCTTTTCTTTGACAGTATCACTCGCAAAAGCCGCATCTACTGCATTCCTCATCAGAAGCAGAACCTCCTCATCCCGGACTCCGTATGTTTTTTGAATAAATTCCAGTTCCTTTGTCATGGTCGTGTTGCTGACGGTCCGGTTATCTGTATTCACAGTAACCCGTACACCATGATCCAGGAATTCCCTGATCGGATAGAATTCCGGACCGGATACCGCCTTAGTCTGCAGATTGCTGATTGGACACATCTCAATTCCGATCTTTTTTTCTGCCAGTTCCCGGATCACATCCTCATGACCTCTCATGGCAATCCCATGTCCGATTCTCTTTGCACCAACATTCACTGCATCTGTGATATTATCCACACTTCCGCACTCGCCGGCATGAATCGTAAAGGGCATACCAATCTTTCTTGTATTTTCAAACAGATTCATGAACTGTGACATGGGATAAGAAGCCTCTGCCCCAGCCAGGTCTGCTCCGCAGACACCGGATCCAAGAAGTTCTCTTGCAGCCCGGATCATCCGCCAGTTTTCTTCCTCGCCGATATGACGCATGGCACAGGCGATTACTCCGTACTCAATAGCGAAGTCCTGTTTTCCTCTCTCCAGCCCTTTGATCAGTGCTTCCATTGCCTTTTTGCAGCTCATGGATTCTGTTTCAGAAAAAAGTGGTGCAAAGCGGATCTCCGCATAGCATACATGTTCTCTGCTCATGCTTTTTAACACATCATAGCCGGCCTCTTCCAGACCTTCTTCATCTTTAAGACACTGGCATGGCATATCAAATTTTTCCAGATACTCTGCAAGGCTTGTACAGTCATCCGATACACTCAGTTCTTCTTTTTTTACAGATCTTCCCAGCCTTTTTTCGATAAATTCCTGACTGAGAGATCCATCCAGGTGACAATGTAGTTCCACCTTCGGCAATCTTAGCAGTTCTTCCTGTGTCATAACTTCTCACCACTCCATTCCATGTTCACTACTGCCGCTCTATAAAAGATTGGATGGCCCAAATCCCAGCGGAAGCAGTTCATTTAGTGTAAAAATATCATATTTTTCTTTATCTACTGCCAGAATGATCTGAAAGGTTTCCGGATCGCAAAATTCCATCATAACCTGACGGCACACACCACAGGGGGCCGCATATTCTGTCAGTACTCCATCCTTACCGCCTACAATACAGATGGCCTGAAAATCCCTGACCCCTTCACTGACTGCTTTGAAAATAGCTGTCCGCTCTGCACAGTTTGTAGGCGTATAGGATGCATTTTCAATATTGCAGCCTGTGTATATTTCTCCCTTCTTTGTCAGCAGTGCTGCGCCCACCTTAAAGCCGGAATAGGGAGTATAGGAAAAATCCAACTGTTTGATTGCTGTGTCGATCAACTTTTCAATCATTGCTTTTTCCATATTATACACCTCTCGTTCTTTTAATAACCAGTTGCTTCCTCATTTTTCACAATTTTAACAATTCGGCTGGTTCCCAGACGGTCTGCTCCCAGTGCCAGGAATTTTTCTGCATCGTCGATAGAAGAAATTCCACCTGCTGCTTTCATCTTTACATTCGGTCCGATGTGTTTTGCAAACAGTTCAATATCTGCAAAAGTAGCACCTGCTCCGCCAAATCCGGTGGAGGTTTTGATATAATCTGCTCCTGCGCTGGTAACGATCTCGCACATTTTGATTTTTTCTTCATCCGTAAGGAAACAGGTTTCGATGATCACTTTCAGGATTTTATCTCCACATGCTGCCTTTAAGATTTTGATTTCATTTTCAATCAAGTCATATTTTTTGTCTTTTAACCATCCGATATTGATAACCATATCAATCTCAGAAGCGCCGTTTGCCAGGGCATCTTTGGTCTCGAATTCTTTTGCTGCAGTTGTCATGTAACCATTCGGAAAACCGATAACAGTACATACCGGGATTCTTCCGTTCATGTATTCGGCTGCCTCTTTTACATAGCTTGGAGCAATACATACAGATGCAGTCTTATATTTCATGGCATCGTCACAGATCTGTTTGATTTCTTCCCAGGTAGATCCCTGAAGAAGCAGTGTATGGTCTACGTGTTTTAATATTTCTTTGATATCCATTTTTTATCTCCATTTCTTATATCATTATTTTTCTGCCTGGTCTGCTTTGATCAGATTACGGATGGCTTCCACTGCCACCTGAATTGCCATATCGGTATCATGTACCACCGGATTCTCCAGGCCCAGGCTCTCTCTCTCCTGATTGGCAACTACCAGGAAGCAGGAACCGGCTCTTACTCTTAATTTTCCTGCAACGATGAAAAGTGCTGCGGATTCCATCTCAGAGGCAAGGCAACCCATCATTTTCCATGCGTTCCATTTGTTGATCAGCTCATATCCTACCGGCATTTTTTCCGGTTCATGCTGTCCGTAAAACGCGTCCTTACACTGTACCACACCGGTATGGTAGGTATAATCTTTTGCTTTTGCAGCTGCAACCAGTGCGTTGGTTACATCCAGATCTGCTACTGCCGGATATTCGATCGGCGCATATTCTTTTGATGTTCCTTCCATACGAATGGCTCCTGTTGCAATAACCACATCACCACTCTTTACTTCTGTCTGCATACCTCCGCAGGTTCCGATTCTTAAAAATGTGTCTGCTCCGCAGCGATACAGTTCTTCCATGGCGATGGATGCGGAGGGTCCGCCGATACCTGTAGAAGTAACACTTACCTTTACTCCATCCAGTGTTCCGGTATAAGTAACATACTCTCTGTTATCTGCAATCAGCACCGGATCGTCAAAATATTTTGCGATTTTCGCACAACGTTTCGGATCACCGGGCATCAGTACATAACGTCCCACTTCTCCTTTCGCCACCTGGATATGATACTGTCTGCTTGCGTCTTCTGAATAATTTTTCACGATATTTCCACCTTTCTTTATCTCTGTCCCTTATCATACGGAATACCTTCCGCCTTCGGTGCTCTGGAGTTCTTAGATACAAATACGAGCGCCAGCAGAGAGATGATATATAGGAACATATTATACAATGTTAATGTCCTTCTCCGGTTTCTCCATTTTTGAACTTATAAATATAATATGACACATGTACAAAATCGTCCAGACAACTTACCTTCTTTTTTATCTATTCTTTGTATTTTGTCTGATTTTGCTAATTATTCTTTTCTTTTTTATATATTTTTCCTATATCTTACTTTTCGGAGTCCATTCTTTTATTATTTGTAACTGTTCAGTACCTTCACAGTTACGAGCCAAAATGCATAAAAAATCACC
>OLQI01001402.1_pt1 | contig 15619 bp, 17 predicted proteins | sample 1672171 | NCBI WGS metagenome assembly OLQI01 (sample SAMEA3136655, study PRJEB25190) | human gut metagenome
GTATGTCGCTCATGGGCAAGACCACCTTCAGCAAGCATGACCGCATGCGCTACCGCTTCATGATGCAGCTGTTCGGCCTGCGCCTGGACAAGCGCCAGTTCCTGCGCGATTTCGGCACCACGGTGGAGCGCGGCCTGCCCGCCGAGATGGCTTTCATGCGCGCGTGCGGGGCGTTTGCCACCGACAATGCCGATGAGTTGACGCTGACGCCCAAGGGCCGCTATCTGGTGGTGGTTATGATGAGGCAGTTCTTTATCGGCGTGAACAACCTGCGCGATCAGGCGCGCGCCGCCCTGACCGGCGAGGAGCGCGAACTTATCTTCGGCGACGGCTGCAAGTAGGTTGCGGGGCGGCTCATGACCTACGTTTCCGTTGTTACGCTGGTTGCCTATGGATTGCTGATCGCGGTGTTGGTTGCCGTGGCGGTGAAGGATTGGCGCACGCGCCGCATCCCCAACGGCATGGTGGGCCTGTTGGGACTTCTGTGGGTCGTGTGGCGCTGCGTGCTCGGCTTCGCGGGAAAGTACATGGGGCTGGGGTTCTGGTCCACCCTGCTTTCGCCTGCTCCCGAGGTGCTCGGGCGCATCGGTTTGCCCATCTACGGCGTGTCGTTATCGGGCGGCGTGCTGGGAGCGCTGGTGCTGGGCGGCGGTATGCTGGTGCTGTCGGCTGCTTATGAGCTGGTTACCAAGCGCGAGTCCTTCGGCGGCGGCGATATCAAGCTGATGGCTGTGATCGGCCTGTTCCTTGGCTGGGAAAGAGGACTGGTTTGTCTGCTGGTCGCCTGCGTGCTCAGTGTGGGCTATGCTCTTGTCGCTGCAGCCCGAAGCCCCCGCGACGATCAGCCCGAAGGCCCGCGTGATCCCTTCCTCGCTCGCACGATGCCCTTCGCCCCCTTCATAGCCGCCGGCACCGTGGTGGCGTTCCTTTTCTAAGTTGCCCATTTAACGGTCCCGTTCTGAAAAAATCTCTTGCAATAGAAGGGAAGTGCCGTTACAATAAATGCTCGCGTCGAAAGCAATTGCTTTCCGCACCTCTGGTCGGGTAGCTCAGTTGGTAGAGCAACGGACTGAAAATCCGTGCGTCGAGGGTTCAAGTCCCCCTCCGACCACCATAAATGACAGGGTCCCATCCGCGGGGCCCTTTTCTTTTCTCTCGACGATGCGCGCCGCGCGGAATATCAGAAAATCTCGGAATTCAGAGATTAATGCCTGAATTCCGAGATTCGGGAAACGGTATATGCTGTTTTTGCTCCCCAAGGTGACTGTTTCCGTCCTGTTGGCGACCACCGCCTCTATCCACTGGGCCATCACCGAGGAGTCTCCTGCTTGCGGGCATTGTGCTGCTCGCCGGCAAGCCCTGCGCCGCAAAGACAGGGGATGGGTGAGAAGGGGAACTCATGACTCTTGAGCAGGTGAGCAAAGCGAAAGCTCCCGCCGGCACCACCCCGCCGCCCGCTGCTGAGCGCGACCTCGGTGCTCGGCCTGGAGAAGCGCGGCTTTCCGGGTGGCACGCCCAGTGTGGCTGTGGACATATCCGGCGTGAACAACAGCTTCCAGGTGGAGGTCGGCATGAATTCTATCTGGCCGAGCCCTTCCGCGGCGTGATGGAGTACGGCAGCATGGACGACGAGGTGAACGGGTGGTTCGCCTGGAACCCCCCCGCTTTTGTTTCTCGTCGCTTGTTTTGGCGTGGCATTTTGGCGGAATGTCGACGAGCGGCGCGGGAAAGGGGTGTATGATCAGGGGAGAGACGAGAAGAAGGCCCGTATCACCCGGGCCGATGGCGCCCCGCGGGGCGTGGAGGGGGCGTGGCATGACGGTGTTTCATCGCGTTACCGAAGGCAAGCTGGGATCCCACGAGGGTTGCGAGATTGCCGATGAGGTGTCCCAGGAGTTTCTCGACCGCATTCCCGGTGGCTTGTTCCGCTACCGCGCCGACGATGACGGCGGCCTTATCGACTACGTGAGCCGCGATGTGCTGGCATTGTTCGGCTGCGCAACCTACGATGAGTTCTGCGCCATCACGGGCAACATGTTCATCGGCATGGTGCATCCCGACGACCGCGAACGGGTTGCCGATGATATCGCCGCCCAGATCAAGCAGGGTGACACCGATGCAGTTACCTATCGCCTGAACCGTCCCGACGGGCGCGAGGTGTGGGTGGACGATCGCGGCCGCTACGTGGTGGACGGCGACGGGACGGCGTGGTTCTACGTCACCATCATCGACATCACCGACAAGATGGGATACCAGCGCAAACTGGAGCGCGCCGAAGAGCGCGTGGAGCTTCTTACCGTGCTGTCCCGCGACGTCATCTTCGACATCGATTGCCAGGAGCAGGTAGGTGAAGTGTTCGGTGACTTCGACGCGCGCTTCGGCCGCGAGCCGCAATCAACCGATCTGGTGTTGCGGAAGCGCTGCGAGAAGGAATGCTCTCTTGACCTGGAAGTGCACGACATCGATCCTGTGCGCGCTGTAGTGGAGCGCGGCGACTTCATCGATATGGAGACCTCGCTTCCCAACGTGGAAGGGGATCCCATCTGGTGCCGCTATCAGTCGTTCGTGCTGTTCAATGATGCGGGCTGCCCCGTGCGTCATGTGGGGCGGCTGCTGGACACCCACGAGATGGTGATGCGCGAGGCCAATCTGCGAAAGAAGGCCGAGCTGGACGGCTTGACCGGCGTATTCAACCGCGAGGCGGCTATGAACCGCATCGCGCAATTGCTCTCAGGTGAGGATTGCCAAACGGGATGCAGCTTATTTTTGGTGGATGTGGACAATTTCAAGCAGGTGAACGACGGCTTCGGCCATCCCGAGGGCGACCGCGTGCTGCAGGAGATCGCGAGCTTCCTCGGCCGTCACATGCGCAGAGACGACGTGGTGGCGCGCCTCGGCGGCGACGAGTTTGCCATTTTCGCGGCGGGACTGGGACCGGGCCCCGCGCTCGACCGCGTGCTGGCTCAGCTTTCGGGCGGCATCTACGCCCGCGGCGGCCGACCCGAAGACATGCCCGCAGGCCTGAATCCGTCCATCACCATCGGAGCGGTGGCCTGCACGCGCAATCCCGTCACTTTCGACGAGCTGTACCAGGTGGCCGACGAGGCTCTGTATGTAGCCAAGCGCGCCGGCAAGAGCCAGGCCACATTGCGCCATCTCGATTAGGGGCTCGCATCAGGCCAGCATTTTTCCCAAAGAAAAACGGGCGCCGCCGTTAAGGGACGCCCGTTTCGCGTGCTTTGGAGAAAGGCTGCCTGCCCTAGGAAACAGTGTAGAAAGCGTATTCGGCCTCGCCTTGGGGGAAGGTGGCCTGCAGCTCGTAGAGGTAGTTCGGCTCGATGGTGAAGGCCACGGCCCCGTCGGCGCTCATGGTGCACGGCACGTTCTCTCCCTCGCCGCTCGGATCCACCTTCACGCCGTCGCCCTGGGCGAGCGGACGGCGTTCGATCTCCACGGAGGTGGGCGATACCGACAGCGCCGCGAAGGCATCGGTGGCCGTGCTGATGCGCGCATCGATCGCGTTCTCGTTCAAGGTGCCGTCAAGATTGAAGGCCGTGCCATCCTGGGCGTTCGTGGTGGTCTGGCCGTCGGCAGTCTGGTATTCCCATTCGAATTCGTAGGCATTCAGTGCGATGGACACTTGGGCGTCGGAGGTCTTGTAATCCAGGTTGCCTGTGGGCACTTCGGCCTGGTCGGGAGCGGCGAACACCTGGTCCACGAGCGCGGCGTACTGCTCGGCATCGGCGGGGCTGCCAACGCTGGTCACCTCGACGGCGGCGATGCCAGGGTACTGGCCGGGATAGCTTTCCAGCATAACGCCGTTGCCCGTGACGGTGATGATGTTGCCGGCTTGCAGGTCGTCGGCTTCGATGGTCTCGCCTTCGAAGGTGATCGCGGCCTCATCGATGTTGGTGGGGATGTAGGGGGTTTGGGTGTCCTGGTCGACGAACAGGATGTCGTCGCCATCGGCGTAGGCCACCATGGCCGTGGTCACGGTGCCGTCGCCCGAGTTGTCGGCGCTGCGACTGGTGTTGGCGTCGCCGGATCCACCCTTCACGGCGCAACCGGCGAGGGCCACCAGACCCAGCGCCAGCACGGCCATAAGGCCGCGGCGCGATACATTCGAAAGATTCATGGCGTCTTCCTTCCATTTGGCATAGCTGAAGTGGGGACATCATAGCCTGGACGCGCGTTGTTGGCGCAATCGGTAGGCAAACCGTTGGGCCGCGCCGACGAGGCCTACAGAGTTTGGGCTTTCGCTACGCAGGCCTGCACCGATTCCATCACGGCGGCGCGGAAGGCACGCGATTCCAGGGCCTTCACGCCCTCGATAGTGGTGCCCCCGGGCGAGCAGACCATGTCCTTCAGATCGCCGGGGTGGCGGCCTGTTTCCAGCACCAGTTGAGCCGAGCCTGCCACGGCGGCCGCGGCGAACTCGTAGGCCTGGGCCCTGGGCATGCCTGCGGCCACGGCACCATCGGCCAGGGCCTCGATGAACATGAACACGAAGGCCGGCGAGCTGCCCGCAACGGCACTGGCCGCATCCATAAGGCGCTCGGGAATAACGATGGCGCGGCCGAAACTGTTCATGAGATCGAGGCAGACCGCCTCATCGCTAGCGGTGGCACCGGGGCCCGGGCACACGGCGGTGCACCCGGCGTTTACCAGGGCCGGCGTGTTCGGCATGCAGCGAATGAGGCGCATGGTGTCCGAGTCGCGGCCGAACAACTCGGCGATGCGGCCGAGGGTGAGCCCGGCGGCGATACTGATGACGAGGGTGCCGTCGCTGATCACGTCGCGAATCTCATCGATAACCTCGGGGAAGAAAAGGGGCTTCACCGCGAGCACGAGCACATCGGCCTCTTCGGCTACCTGGCGGTTGCTGGCGGTGACGGTTATGCCGAGCTCGGCGGCCTTGGCCTCGCGGGTGGCGCTGGTCTTGGCTGAGCCGATGATGTCGCTGGCCGCGAGGGGCGTGGCGGAGCTGCCGAGCACCGTGTTCTCGTGCAGCATCCCGCCGATGATGGCGGTGGCCATATTCCCTAATCCGATGAAGCCGATTCTCATAAGGGTCCTTTCTTGAGCATCGGCGCGACCAGTTCGTTTTGCGCCGATGGCACCTGCTCCTCTGCTTTGGCTACCAGTATACCTGAAGCGGTTATTTCTAAATATGAGTGATTCACTTTTCATTATCTACCTGGGGAAACAGTTGTGTGCGAATCGTGATAAACAGATGGCCCGCCCCTATTTTCCCACCGCTTTTATTGAACGAGTGTACTGGATTTGGTACAACATCATCCCATCTATTTCTAGCTAATGACTAGACATAGATTTTGACGAGTGAGGCGCTGTTTTCGAGGGAATATCGAGCGCGCCTTCAATGGAAATGGAGTAACTGCGTGAAGAAGACTGTGTTGAAGCGTGGATCGAAGGCGCACGCCCGCGCTCTGGTGGCCGGCTCGCTGGTCCTGACCCTGGCCCTGTCGCCGCTGACGGCGTTCGCCGCGGCGCCGGGCGGCGAGGTTGAGGCCGCATCCGAACTTGCCCCTGCGGTGGGGCTCGTGGCCGACGATGCTGCCGAGTCCGCGCCCGCCCTCGCCGAGACCACCTCGGTGACGGTGTACTACTGCGAGATGGTGCATTACGACGATCCGTCCTTCGACGACCCCTCGGGCTTTCGCGTGCTGGGCACCGCCACCTTCGATGGCGTGAAGGTGGGCGAGGAGATTCGCCCGGAGAACTATCTGCGTGACATTCCCGACTTCGCCTTCTTTGATGGTTGGGCACACAACAAGGTCGCAAGCGCGAACGCTGCGGCTAACACGGTGCAGCTGAACTATTTCCGTGTGAAGAGCCCCACGGTGGTGAACTACTACGCCATCAGCGATGGCGAGGCGGGTTATCCCGAGGAAGACGGGACTGTGATTGCCGAGGTCGACGGCGAGTCGGTGCGCTTCGACAAGATGGGCAGCTATGAGATAGAGAGCCTGCCGGTGGGCACGGCCATCGACACCGAGCTTCTGGCGGTACCGCTGCCCGATCTGGCCTACGTGGATACCGACAAGGTCGAAGTTGTCGTAGACGGCCTGGTGTCCAGCAACGAGGTCAACATGTTCTACACGCCGCTGCCCTCGGCGTTGCCCGACGAGCCTTCCCAGGATGTTCCCGGCACCCAGCCGCCAAGTGCGGCGAGCCCCGATGAGTCGGGCGATCAGGACGCTGGTGGCGGCACGGACGCGGGCAACGGGTCGAGTGCGGAAGTTTCCGCTGACGACGCCGGCGCCGAAGGAACCCCCAGCGCGGAAGGTGCGGGCGAGGAGACGGTTATTCTCGACGATACCGTGCCCATGGCCGCCGGCGACAAGGCTCCGGTGCGCACGCTTCCCCAGACTGGCGATGGACTGCTAGGTCTGATCCTGGGTGCGACTGGCATGGCCGCAGCTGCGGCCGCCGCAGGTGTGGCGGCGATTGCACATCGCCGGCGCAACTAGGCGCGCCGCGACGGCTCTTTCTTGGGGGTCTCCCTTCGGGGGAGGCCCTTTTTGCTGTGGTCGGGTATGATGGGCTCTGATGAAATGGCCAGGAAAGGAAGGGGTGCTTCGTGCGGCTGACCGACGAGGGGGCGCGGGCCTACGCCGCCCGCTACGACCGCTGGGCGCGCGCTATCGAGCGCTGCCCGGGCGGGACGCGCCTGCTGCGCGGCGCCAACCACGGGCTAACCCTGGCGTTCTACGGTGCCCATGGGGTGTTGCTGGGGTGGATGGCGCTGGGGACGCCTCTGCGCGCAGTACCGCTGGCGGCGGTGCCCGGCGTGGCTTTCCTGCTGGTCAGCTGGTACCGCCGCCGTACCGACGCACCGCGGCCCTACGAGTGTTTCCCTCTGAATCCGCTCATTGCGCGGGAGGGGAAGGGCCGATCGTTCCCGAGCCGCCATGGGTTCTCGGCGTTCACCATTGCCACCTGCTGGTTTGCGGCCAGCGCGCCCGTGGCGGCGGGGCTGCTGGTTGCCGCGGCGGCCTTGGGGGCCTGTCGCGTGCTGGGAGGCGTGCACTTTCCCCGCGACATCGTCGCTGGCGCCGCGTTGGGTGTGGCCACAGGCGCTCTGGCATGCGCGATGGCCTTGGCGATGTAGAGGACGTGGGCGCCCCGGCATGGGGGCCTTTTCCCGCCGAGGCCCTGGCGGCCGGTGCGGACGGAGGCGGCTGCAGTCTTTCTCGCTATTGTTCCGTCCAGATGAAGGGCGTGCTGCCCGCGCCGATCTCGAAGTGGCATTGGGCGATGCCGAGGTCCATCTGGGTGAAAGCGCCGCGCTTGGTGGCGGCCCGCACCACGGGCAGGCCGTCTTGCTCTCCCGCCAGTGCGAACGAGAACTTCTGCTGGTTCAGGGCGGTCGGTGCGAGCAGGGCCGCGTCTACGCCTCGCTGGAACCAGTCGGGAGCGCTGTCGTAGCCGGGGCACACGTCCTGGGGTGCTTTCGACTTGTGGGGCACGCCCGCAGTGGTGCCGCAACCGAGGGCCACCACGGCGGACAGCTTCTGTCCCAGATCCACATTGTAGACGCGGTTCACCACCTTGTAGGTGCCCCCGACCCAGCAGCTGTTCAGGCCCAGCGATTGGGCCAGCAGCACGAGCTTCTCCCCGTAGTAGCCCAGGATGCCGTCCAGCTCGCGGCACTCGGGGCCGATCAGCGCCAGGTAGTTTTGCGCCCCCTTGAAGTTGACGAGCTTCGCCTTGAACCCCGAGAACGCCCGCGGTTCGTCCAGGGCCAGCTGGATATTCAGGTTTGCCTCCTCGTTCACTGCGGCAATGGCAGCCCGCAGGGGTTCCACGACGTCGGCGGCCAGCGGATCGTCGGTATAACTGCGCACTGAATGCCGCGCCTCGATAGCCTCCATCGGCGTGAGCTGCCCCGCCCACCAAAGGTCGACTCCGCGCCCGTCTTCACTCAGCATCCCAACGCCCATAGCTCACCCTTTCAACGGTTTTCCCGCAGGATAACACAATCACAACTGGCGGCGCGGTGGCCTTCGGGAAGAGCTGACGGCAGGAGCATGCGGCTGCACTCCCTGCAGGTGATGAGATAGTACGCGCCCAAAAGCGCGGCGGTAACCCCCACGCCCCCCGCCACAATGAGGGGGAACTGAGCGCTGCCCAGCACAGAGGCCACAAACGCCACCAGGGCCAGGCCGAAGATGTCGTGGACGAGCGCAAAGACCAGCGGCGCCGCGAAGCAGGTGCCGACCTGGGACCGGATGCTCTTCCGCATCGCGGGCGCATCGCATCCCAAATTCCCGAGCAGTTGGTAGGCCTTCCGGTCGTCGGCGGCGCCGGCAAGTTGCTGCAGGGCCAACACGGCGGCGGCCGCGATCAGGAACGTGATCCCGTAGAAGATGCCGACGTAGCCGATGGGGGCCAGCGTCAGATCGCTCAGCCGCCCGGATCCGTCCCGCATGCCAACGCTGAACGCGAGCCCGGCGACCATCATGCAGACCGCCACGGCTATGAGTGCGCAGGTGCATGCCATCGCGTTCGCGTTGAGGGACATGCGGGCCTGCAGCTGACGCAGGTCGAAGAGGCGCAGGCCCGATAGAAGCCGCTCGGGCCGACGGTACGCGCGGGCCGGCCGCCTGATGGCCCAAACCCGGAAGAGCATGCCGGTGGCCAGCACGGCGGCGACCCCCATGGGCAGAATCCACACGATGAACTGCGTCGGCTGGAACAGGCAGGAGCCCCAGACGACGGCAAGCAGGATTGCCGCCAGCGATGTCTGGAGGCCCAAGGAAAGCCGCGCGGCCCCCTTCGGATGTTCGGGCGCGCTGTCGGCATCCAGCAGTTCGACCAACGAATGCTTGCGCAGGCTCCGAACCTCCAAGGCAAGGGCGAGCGCCATAATGCCGGCGAAGCATGCCGCAGTCCAGAGGGCGGCGTCGGCCGAGAAGACGAGCAGGGGCTGCCAGGCGGCATCGAAGACGAATGCAGCGATGGCGCCGAAGAGGGGAGAGGCGAGCACTCCGGCAAGCACGCCGACCCCAAGTGCGACCACAGCGGCGGCGCATCCCTCGTAGACCAGGATGCGAGCCATGGTCGCCGGCTCCATTCCCATGATCCCGTAGGTGGCGAACTCTCGGGAACGCCGCCGCAGGATGAAGCGGTTGGCGTAGGTTACCAAAAAGGCGAAAACAAGCGCCGAGAACACCGAGAACGCCTGGGTGACCATTGAGGCGGACCCGTAGATGTCGCGCTGGTCGGCGGTGAGGTCGAGGGACAGGAGATAGTCGCTCGAGGCTGTGAAGGAGTACAGCAGGCAGGCCGCGAAGGCCAGCGTGGCGAAGTATACCGAGTAGTCGTGCGCCGAGCGCAGCACATTGCGCATGGCAAGCTTCAAGATCATGGGCGGCTCCAATCCAAGGGTGGAACCAGCCTAAGGGAGGGGGCTTCCTCCCGCCATCGATTCGCCTTACGCGCGCCTAACGATCTTGCAAGGTTCCCCGACAGTCCTTCGGCGGGGAAGTGAAGTGCTCAGCCCGCCCGTCGCTCGGCGCGGACGGCATCCACCGTGCCCGAGGCCGTCATCTCCTCGGCGAACCGCCGGGCGCTTCCGTCGGCGCCGTGGTAGTAGATGTTCACGGTGATGGACAGATGTCGAGGGGGCGGTTCCCTTGACACCCCGCCGGCATTTTCTTCCCACCGAAGAGGGGCGGCGCGGGGTAAATCGCGCAGACCTCCCGGCTAACCCACTGCAGATGGCAGCTTTGGTTGACAGATTTCCAACCATGGTTGGTAGATGCGCGGCGGCCCTTCCGCTTGAATCGAAGTGCGCTCATACTGGCATCGAGGAAAGGAAGCGCCATGAAATTCAACGAGCGGCTCATGGCCCTGCGCAAGAAGCGGGGCCTCTCCCAGGAAGAGCTCGGCTTCGAGCTGGGGGTATCGCGGCAGACGGTATCGAAGTGGGAATCGGGGCAGTCCTATCCCGACTTCCAGCGCCTGGTGCTGCTGGCCGACTACTTCGACATCAGCCTCGACGAGCTGGTGCGCGGCCTGGACGTGGGCGACGTGCGCGCCCTGAACGAGTCGGAGAAGCAGCTGTCGTCCATCTACGCCGACGTGGAGGGAGGCAAGGCCGCCATGCGCAAGTACATCCGCGTGCTGCTGGGCATCGGCGCAGCGATCCTGACATTCTTCGCCGGCATCGTCTGCTACGCCGTACTGTTCGCGTAAGAAGCATCGCGGGCCTTAGGGTATACTTGCCGCACATCGTCATGTTTGTTCTGCGCCATTGGCAGGTGCGGGAAGGAGGGGCTAGGCGTATGAACGTGCGGGAAGAGCTGGAGGCGCGCCTCGATTTGGGCGGCGCTCTCGTAAACGATGTCGAGGCTGACGCAGGCTCCGTAAAGGTCGTCATGATCAACGAGGTGGTGCCCCCTGACCCTTCTGACGACTTCTACTCAGGGCCGGAATCGGAGTACGCGAAGCCGGCAGCCGATTTCTTCGAGCGTGCCGACGCGGCCTTCTCCTCTCCAACCGATGCGCTCGCCTCGGGCATCTACCTCACCAACGCGATCAAGTGACCGAAGGAGGAGACCGCCGTTCCCAAGGAGCTCGTTGAGAGGAGCATCCCCGTGCTGGAAGCGGAACTTGCGCTGTTTTCCCATGTCGAAGTCGTAATGCTCATGGGCGACGTAGCCAAGAAATGCTTCAACGCCATCTGCAAGAAGCAGGGCGGCCGAAACGCCGTCCCTTCCGGGTCCACCTACAAGCTGCGCTCCTCGGAAATCACCTATGACGGCAAGCGCGTCATGCCCTCCTACATCATGACCGGCGGCAACATCCAGATAGAGAAGTCCAAAGTCCAGGTGATCACCGAGGACATCGCGGAGATGATCGGACTCATCGGAGCCTAGAGGCGCCTCCTCAACAAGCGGCCAGGGAGAGCGGCGGCCTAGATGTACGCCGTATCGCCAACTTGAATGTGGCCCGATCGTGCGCCTAAATAAAACTAGAGCCAGTCCCAGTGGAACCGGCCCTTACAAAGCCTCGAAGGCTTTGACATGTACGAGTATAGTGACAGGCTCACATGGCTTTGCCAGTGAGTCGGGAGAGAAAGCCGAGATACAACACGAAAGCGTTTTGGTTGCCGTATCTGCCGCAGGCGTCATCTAACCGCTCCCTCAGATCCGAGAGCCTTGCGATAGACTCCTTCGAGGTCGGGCGGCAGCCCATCCTGTCGAACATGGCAAGCGTCTCCGTCAACTGCTGGATGCGCCCGTTCCTTAACTTCGATTTACGGCCCCTCCCCTTAGGTATGCCAATCTCGTCAAGCCATCCGTAGACGATGCTGGAGACACCCGTTGATGTCCTCGCTTCGTCCTTCAGTCCGTTGATGATGCAGCTCATAGACCTCCGAGAAGTTGCGCTTCGCCTCTTCATAGAACTTCTCGTTGACGAACTGCGAGTAGACGAAGAGCATGGCGCAGACGATTCCTAAAGCCGCGATTCACATGACGATGATGGCAACTCTCGATCTAAGGTTCTTCATGTGATACGCCCCGAATCTGCAATCTGACATCATCGCAAGCGTCATCGCCTGAAGTGCCGCTATTTCGCTCTGCTTAGCCGAAGCGACCTGACACATAGTCGGCTGTTCGGCTGTCTTTCGGATGCGTGAACAACGCATCCGTGTCACCTGCCTCAACCATCTCCCCTAGGAGAAAGAACGCGGTCTTGGTAGATACGCGAATGGCTTGCAGCATATTGTGCGTGACCATGATCACGGTGTATTTCGATGCGAGCTCGATGACCAGATCCTCGATCTTCGCCGTGGATATCGGGTCGAGTGCGCTCGTGGACTCGTCAAGCAGCAACACTTCAGGCTGAACGGCAAGCGCACGTGCGATACACAGGCGCTGCTGCTGGCCACCCGAGAGCCCAAGGGCACTCTTCTTCAGGCGATCCTTGACCTCATCCCAGATGGCGGCATCACGGAGCGACTGTTCCACAATCACGTCGAGCTCTTCTTTGCCCTTGATCCCGTGAGTACGCGGGCCGAAGGCGATGTTGTCGTAGATACTCATGGGGAAGGGATTGGGCTGCTGGAACACCATGCCCACGCGGCGGCGGAGGTCATTGACCGGCAGGCCACCATAGATGTCGTCGCCATCCAAGGAGACGCACCCGTCCACGCGGCAGCCGTCCACCAGGTCATTCATCCGGTTCAAGGTCTTGAGCAACGTCGACTTTCCACAGCCAGAAGGCCCGATGAGCGCTGTAACCTCGTTCTTCGGAAAATCGAGCGTGACGTCTTTGAGAGCGCGGAACTCCCCGTAGTAAAGGTCGAGTCCCTCAACGCCCATCTTCGCTTCAGAGGCGGCGGCTTCCGCCCGTGCGCTCTGCATGCTTTGCTCCTTCTCAGGTTCCATGATTCTCTTTTCGGGTGCTGTGACTGCGTCCATCATCTACATTCCTCTCTTAAGTCTCTTTGCCGCGAAGTTCGCTCCCATGTTCAGAATCACGATGAGGATCAGGAGCACGACAGCTGTTGCATAGGTCTCGTCCATGTGAAGGCCCTCGCTTGCGAGCACGTACATGTGGACGGCAAGCGTCCGGCACGAATCGAAGATTGCGAAGATGCCCTGTCCACCGAAATCGGGGATCTGCGCCACAGTGCCAGCGGTGAAGAGGAGCGCGGCCACCTCTCCAACGCAGCGGCCAAGGGCAAGCAGCACGCCGCCCACGATGCCAGGAAGCGCGCTTGGCAGCACACAGCGAAAGATCGTCCTGACATGGCCCGCCCCCAATGCGAAGCCGCCCTGCTTGTAGGATTCGGGGACAGCGAGAAGCGCCTCTTCGGTAGTGCGCATCACGACGGGGAGCACCATGATGGCGAGCGTGCATGCGCCGGAAATGAGGGAAAGCCCCCATCCGAGCATGGTCGTGAAGAAGAGCAAGCCGAACAGACCGTAGATGATTGAGGGGATGCCCTGGAGCGTCTCTGCTGTCATGCGGACTGCCCTCACGAAGCGGCTCGATGAGCGCGCGTACTCCACCAGATAGATTGCCGCGCCAACGCCCGTCGGCACAGATAGCGCCAAAGCAAGCAGGGCCATCAGGATGGTATCGATGAGAGCGGGCATGAGCGAGACGTTTTCGGAAGTGTAGGTCCACTCGAACAGGGAGGGCTTGAGATGAGGGATGCCGTTTATAAGGATGTATCCCACGATCCCCGCCAGGACCAGAGCCGTGAGGGTGGCTCCCACGTACACGAGAGCGCGCAGAATCTTCGACGTCATCGCTCCTCACCCCGCTTCTTGATGGCGCTGAACAGGAGGCTGATGAGCATGATGAAGACGAACAGCACGACGCCGGTTGCTATGAGAGCGCCCCTGTGGAGGTCGGCGGCATAGCCCATCTCCAGAACAATATTCGCGGTCATCGTGCGAACGCCGTCGAAGATGGAGTTCGGTATGACGGGCTGGTTTCCCGCGACCATAACGACCGCCATGGTCTCGCCGATCGCACGCCCGACTCCCAGCACGACAGCCGCCATGATTCCCGAGAACGCAGCAGGCACGAGGATGCGGAACACGGCCCGCTCATGGGTTGCGCCCAGGGCAAGGGCCCCCTCGTAGTAGCTTCTCGGAACGGCATCGAGGGCGTTCTTCGCCACGGTGATGATGGTGGGAAGGATCATGATCCCCAGCAGCAGGGATGCTGCCAGAAGCGAAAGGCCCCTGCCAGGCATCGTCATCCTGATGAAGGGGACGAGCACCATCAACCCGAAGAAGCCATACACGACAGAGGGGATGCCGGCGAGCAGCTCGATGCCCGGCCGCAGAACGGATGCGACCCTGCTGCCCGCAAAGCGCGACAGGTATATCGCCGTCAGAATGCCCGCCGGAACACCGACGAGGATGGCACCGGCGGTCACGTAGATGCTCCCCACGATCATGGGAAAGATACCGTACATGTCGCTTCCCGGCTTCCAGGTGGTGCCCAGCAGGAACTCGGGGATGCCGATCTGGAACATCGCCGGAAGCCCGTTGGCGAAGAGGAACACGCATATCAGGGCAACTGCCAAGATCGAAATCGCGGCAGCGAGGGTGAACAGCACCCTCGCAAAGCCTTCCTTCCTTGCAGACTTCGACATATAGCTAGCCGATCACTTCTGCCCACGTGAGCGCTTCGCCAGAAAAGATCGCCTTCACTTGGTCGCTGGTGAGGCTGTCGACAATGGATGCAGGGGCGACGATCACGGCGATTCCGTCCTTGGCGATAGCCGTGGCGCTGACCCCGGACGAAGCCTCCGAATCCTTCAGGTCACGCGATGCCATACCGATGTCGCACGTGCCCTCGATGGCCATGTTGACGCCGGTGGTGGAGTCGGATTGCTGAACCTCGACGGTTACGTCAGGATTCACGGCCTTATACGCTTCGGCGAGCTTCTCCATGATGGGGGTGACCGAGGAGGATCCCGCGATCACGACTTTGCCACTTGCGCCAGCAGCGGTAAAGGGAGCCGCATTCTCGTCAACGCCTATGTAGCCGTTATCCTCGATGATCGCCTGACCATCGGAGCTCATGATGAAGTCCACGAAGTCCTGTGCCGGTGCGCTGAGGTTCTCGGCGAACACGATGTTGAACGGCCTGGACACCTTGTAGTCGCCGCTCTTCACGTTCTGCGCCGTTGCCTCGATGCCGTCGATCTTGACGGCCTTGACAGTGTCGTTGAGCGAGCCCAAGGAGATGTAGCCGATGGCGTCCGGGTCGCTGGCGACAGAGGTCATCATCACCGAAGTGGAATTAGTGATGGCAGCGGCGGCCGTGGTCATGTCGACTTTGTTGCCAGCCGCATCCTTCTCCTCAAGTCCGAAAAGCTCTATGAACGCACCGCGCGTGCCCGAGCCATCTTCACGCGAGTAAACCGATATCTGATTGCTCGTCTGCGCCTCGGATGCGCTGGGACTCCCCGATTGGGTTTCGGGTGAAGAACAGCCGAAGGCACTCATCATTCCGAGCGTGAGAATCGCCGCAGCAGCGATAGTGAGTACTTTTCTTGTCATGTTTTTGGTCATGTCGATTCCTTTCTCTGAAAGACGCCTCCTCTCACAGGAGGGAGCCTAAGAGGAGGCTCTGCTCAAGTATGACCAAGCTGTAAGTGCGCCTTGTCAGAGGCCCGTAAAGTCTTTGCAAAGTTTCACGGCAGAGCAAATCGAAACGGGACACCTTCTTCTCAATTTGGAACATCTTTTTCTCGGACGAAGCGCGCCTTGCGGCGGCCGATCCGGACGGGCTGTACCTTTTCATGCTGGAGGACTACCCCTACCTGATGACGCCCGACCACGTGGCCGCCTTCACCGGCACCACGAGCCAGGAGATACGCAAGCTCCTCGGCCGCGGGGAGATGCAGGGATGCCGCATCGGTATCCGCTGGCTCGTGCCGAAACTGGGGGCTGCTCAACTACCTCTACAAGGATCGCCGCAAGAAGGAAGGCGATGCAAATGAAGAAGCTCCGCTGCGACAAGCCCTATGACATCGACGAGGCCCACAAGAAGAGGGGGTTCCCGCGCCGCAGGCGCAAGGACTCGCGCACCACGGCCTACATGCCCAACACAGGCATAG
>OLQI01001414.1_pt1 | contig 15484 bp, 10 predicted proteins | sample 1672171 | NCBI WGS metagenome assembly OLQI01 (sample SAMEA3136655, study PRJEB25190) | human gut metagenome
GCGGCTCCTCGATATGCAGCTGGCGATGGATGAACCACGCGAGCGCGACCACGCCCACGACGATGCTGCCGACGACCACGGCGTTGCCCCAGCCCAGCGTGCTTGCACTGGAGAAACCGTACAGCAGGCCGCCGAACGCGAACGTGGACAGGACGATGGACGGCACGTCGAGGTGCGGGCGCTTGAGCTCCCCCACGTTCGTAAGTAGGAAGAAGCTCACCGCCAGCACGAGGATGGCCAGCGGGATCATCGCCCAGAACATCATGCGCCAGCCCCACGCGTCGATGATGCCCCCGGCCAGCACCGGGCCGGCCGCAGGCGCGCAGCTCATCACGATGCCGGCCATGCCCATGGCCGTGCCGCGCTTCTCGGGCGGGAAGATGAGCATGGGAACCACGCCCACGAGCGGCAGCTGCACGCCCGCGCCGGCCGCCTGCAGCACGCGGCCTACGATGAGCAGCTCGAACGTCGGGGCCCCCGCGCACAGCGCCGTGCCCACGATGAACGACATCAGCGAGACGAAGAAGAGCTTGCGCGTGGAGAAGCGGTCGATGAGGAACCCGGTGATGGGCACCATGATGCCGTTGACCAGCATGTAGATGGACGTCACCCACTGCGCGGTGCCGGCCGAGATGGAGAACGCGTCCATCAGCTTCGGCAGCGCGGGCGACAGGACGGTCTGGTTCAGGATGGCAAGGAACGCACCTGCCAGCACGATGCCGATGACGGTGATTTCCTTGCGGGTTACTTTGTGCTGTTCAGCAACCAATTGTTGTTCGTTCAAGAGCGCATCGACTTCCTTTGCGGACGCGTCGACAACCGAGCCCATCCCCTCGCTCGCGCGCAGGTAAGCGCACAAAGAGAACGGCCGGCGATCGATCGGGGAATATGAATGAGGAAAGCGAAAACGCGGAGGCCGTCGAACGAGGTCGTCCGCTTACGAGAGTCCGCTCATCGATGGCCTTGCCACACGCCAGGACCCACTTCGCCCGGCGCGCGGAACGCAGCCGTGCGCGAGCGTCGCCGCGAAAGCTGGCGAAGGCTGGTGTAGCGCTCGAATATGTACAGAAGCGATTTCACAGCGGGCAAGTATAGCGGAAGCCGAAACCCCCGTATCTTCGAGAAAGTGGCCCGCTCCAAGCGAAATTCACAAACCAGCTCGCGCCCAGCGCGCGGCTGCCGCGCCCTCCCTCATAGCGCATCCCCCTCCACGGCAGCGGCAGAGGTTCCGGGGAACCGAACGTCGCACGCCGCGCCGACCGCACGCCGCGCCCATCACGAATCGGCGCGGGGAAGATCGCTGGACCGCATGGCCTTCCCCGCGCCCTAGAGTGCGCCGAATTCCTACACCTTCCGCACGTCCACCCAGAGGTCGAACTGGGCGGCGCCGCCTCCAATAGGATCGGTCACGCCACCGCCTCCGGCAAGCGTTTCCTCGGGCAGCAGCTCGTTCATGCAGAAGCCGCGCCCCCGCCCGCCGGCGAAGCCGGTCTTCTGCTTGCCGGGCTCGTCGCCGTCGAGGATGCCCTCTTCTTCGAGGTAATCGGGAGCCGGGCCCGTCAACATGCCGTCGATGGTGACCGCGCGCGCGGCGTAGCCCTGCTGGCCGAACGAGTAGTTGGCCCCCACCACGCCGGGACGAATGCCCTCGGTCACGCGCACGTGACCGGAAAGCGTGCCTTCAGGCCCCACGACCTCCACGGCATCGCCGTTCTTCAAGCCGCGCTCGGCAGCGTCGGACGGCGACATCCATACGAAGTTCTCGGTGGTCGTCTCGCGCAGCCACGACGCGGCGATGGTGCGGTGCGTGCCGTTCGTGCGCGCTTTCCAGTTGATGAACGCGAACGGTCGGTCGGCCGGCCGCGCCATCGGCGTGCCGTCGGCGAAGGCGATCGGCGCCGTATGGGCCAATCCGTCGAAGTTCTCACCGGTCAACGCGTCTTTCAGCGAAGCCGTCTTCGGGTCGTAGAACGCGCACAAGCCGGCGTACTTCGTCTTGATCAGATCTCCGTCGTAACCGTCGCCCTTCGCAGGGTCGGCCGACGCGAACCGCCCGCCGCGGTTCAGCACGTACACCACCTTCGGCCATTCCTCTTCGGTGACGGCGGCTTTCCACGCCTCCAGATCGAACGCCTCGCCCAGCGCGCGCTTGCGGGCGCGCTCGAACAGGGCGAGCTCGTCGTCGTCGGCGTCCGGCACCGGCTTCTCGCCGGCGTAGGCGATGTTCGCGGCCATCTTCAACCAGTAGTCGTACTCGGTCGAAAGGGCCGCCGTGCCGCCGTCGCCGTCCTTGCCCACCGGCACGGCATGCTCGCCGACGCCCGGCAGCCCGAGGCGTTGCATGATGTCGAAGTACACGTCCTCCACCGAGCGCGGGCCGTCGAAGGCGCGCACCGCCGGCTGCCCCAGCTGGATGAGCTGGTACTGCTGGTTCGGATAGATGGATTCCTGGCTGAAGCGCTCGAGGTACACCTTGTCCGGTAACACGAAGTCGGCAAAGCGCGACGTGTCGCCTATCTCCACGTCGAACGACACCAGCAGGTTGATCTTGTCCTGGTCGCCCAGCACGTCGGCCAGTCGCCGCCCGCCGGGCGTGGAGTCCACCAGCGAATGGCGATGGATGAACAGCGCGCCCAAATGATCGTACACGTAGCCCGCGCGCAAGGTGGGCACGATCTCGTGCGACAGGTTGCCCGGCAGCGGGTACCACGGACGCGGCGCCGGATAGCCGTCCTGCTTGAAGTAGCTGGTCTTCTCGTACTCGGTCTTCTGGCGCGTGATGGGAATGCCCCATCCGGCATGCGCGTCCGGCACGGTCTTCAAGTCGTAGCGGCCCTCGAACGGCGCGAACTTCGCCGCGGCGGCGATGTGACCGCCCTTCCAATCGTGGTTGCCGATGAGGAAGTTGAGATACCCCACGGCGCGCACCGCATCGAAGCCGTTGGCGTGCATAGCCGGGCCGCGGTAGCTCATGACGCAGGCACGTTTGCCGTGCGACGTGAACTCGCGCGCCACCTCTTCCACCACGGAGGGCTCGATGCCCGCATCGGCGGCGTACTCCTCCAGCGTTCGCTCCTCGACGCGCTCTTTCAAAAGCTGGAACACGCTCTTCACGCGCGCAGGCTTTCCCTTGATGTCGATCTCTGCGTCCACTAGCAGATCGGCGGCGCCCTCGGCGGCATCGGCGAGAGTCAGCTCGCCGTCCACCAGCACGAAGCGCGCGTCGTCGGCCAGCGCCTCGCCGTTCGCGCCGACCTCGCCCGCGCGCCCCAGCGCCTTGGCCGTGACGATGGGCCGGTTCGGCAGGTCGACGGCCACGAGGTGCGTCGCATCGGACCAGGTGGGCTCGCCCAGCGCCGCGGCTGCCTTCTTCGAAGGCGCCGACAGGTAGGCCGCATCGTAGCGCTCGTTCGCGATGATCCACGACATCATGGCGAACGCCAGCTCGGCGTCCTTGCCGGGAATCACGGGCAGCCACACGTCGGCCTTCGAGGCGCTACGCCCCTGGCGCGGGTCGACCACGTACAGCTTCATGCCGCGCTCGCGCGCCACCGACAGGCGCGGAGCCAGCCACGACGGACCCTTGTTCGCCGTCATGGGCTCGGTGCCCCAGATGATAAGGCATTCGCAATGGTCGATGTCGGCGTACATGCGCTTATGGTTCGTCGTGGGGTGCGTGCGCACGTTGGCCATGACGCCCGTCATGCCGCACACGCCGCCGTGGTTGAAGTTGTTGACCGAGCCGAACCCCAGCTGCGTCAAGCGGTCCCCGATGAGGAACATGCGGTCGCCGCCGGCCGAGCAGAACAGGTTGGACTTGGGGCCCAGGTCGGGATGCTCCACGTCGATCAGCTTGTCGGCCCATTTCGCCGCGAAGGCGTCCTTGGTCATCTCGCCCGACTCCACAAGCGCGACATCGGCCTCCACCTGCTTCTTCGGCGCGTAGGCGTACCATTCGGCGATGCCCGGCGTGCCCAGCGCGGGCGACCCGTTCACGATCTCGTCGAGGGCCGTGTCCCAGCTGACCGTCTCCCACTCGTCCGACCCGCGCTCCCCCACGCGGCGCAAAGGCTGCGTGATGCGGAACCGGTCGTGCACGAGCTGAATGCCCGCCTGGCCCTTGAGGCATATCATGCCCCCGTTCGAAGCGCGACCGGCCACGGCCATGTCGTCGCCGGGGGCGAGCGCTTCCTCGGGCCGCGTAGCGTAGGGGATCGGCGCGTAGGGCTGCGAGTTGAGCGGCGAGTACGGATTGCCCGCGATCTTGCGCACCAGCGCGGTGGCGCCGTCGTTCGCCTGCTTGCCGTCGGCCGCATCGGTCACGCGCACCTTGATGGTGCAGTAGCTGTTGCAGTTGTTGCACATGGACAGGATGACGTCGTCGGCCGCGCACGCGCCGGTGGCGTTGCCGCGCCCGTGAGGCTCGTCGGTCAGCGGGTCATCAGCGGCCATGTACGCGCCCAGCCCGCCTCCGGCGACCAAGGCGCCTGCGGCGACCGCGCAACCGGCGCCGACCACGGCGCGCCGCGAAGGCGTTCCGAACAAGCTCGAACGCTGAGGCTCGCTTGCGGCATCGCATCGCCGTCCGTCTTTATGCTGCGCCTCCATCGCGCACCTCCTTGCCCGTCGAAACCCCGCCGCACGACACGGCGGCCGAACCTGCGCCCTCGTAGGAGCTTTCCAACCGCGCCTCGCCCTCGCTCGCGCTCCTGCGCTCGAGCGGCAGCAGGCGCACAGCCAGTCCGTAGCAGCCGACGGCCAATCCCAGAACGAACAGCGTCACCATCGCCTCGCCCAAAGTGGGCACGTACGCAGGCAGGGGCATGCCGCCCAGAAGCGGAACCGAGAACCCTGCCACCACCAGCACGTAGCGCAGCGCCAGGATGCCCGCCATGGCGGAGACGGCAGCAGCGACCGTCCAAACGCCGCCGGCCGCGCAGCGCGAACGAAACGCCCCCACGGCCAACAGCGCCGCGGGCACCGCCAGTCCCAGGCCGATCTCGCCGATCCAGAACAGCGGCGCCAAAGAACCCGACACCATCACGCCCACGGCCGTCGCCGACGCCGGATCGCCCGACAGCAACGGCGGGGCGATCTGGAAGAACACGCAGAACGCCAGCGCGAACAGCGACGCCGCCAGCACGCGGTTCAGACCCACGAGCGCGCTACCGTCCGGCCGCGCCCCGCGCAGCCGCGCGAGCAGCCGATATGCGACGATCAGGAACGCGGCAGCCGTCACCACGGCCATGACGTAGAACAGCACCGACGTGATGCCGCCCTCCCACAGCCCGCGCGTCTTCACCGCAGCGAAGAACATGCCCGTACCGCCCGGAGGGCCCACGAACGACGTGGCCACGCCCACCCCGGCCAGCACGCGGATGGCCAGGTTCACGTTGCCGCGCCGCCGAAGCGATTCCATGCTGGGCTCGCCAGCAGCCTCGGCAGCTCGCTTGTCGTTCAGCAGCACGAGCACGAACTGTGCGACGGCCACGACCATGAAGAACATATACGCCTTGATCTCCCAGGCCAACGGCGACGACCAATGGAAGAACAGCAGCGTTCCCAGCGAATGCCGGATGGCGCCCAGGTCGATGCCGATGAATATCATCGACACGACAAGCGACACCACGCTCAAACCCAGCGCCATGCGCGCGACGGGCGCGAAGCGGGGAATCCTCAGCAGGTAGACCAGCGCCGAAAGGAGGTACAAGCCGCCCGCCAAACCGGAGAACCAGATGTAGACGACCACCCACAAGCCCCAGGGCACGGAATTCGTGGCTCCCGCCATGCCCAGTCCGTTCGCCAAGCGGTCGTACATGAAGTACGCGCCCGCAACCAGCAGCACGGCTACGATCACCGCCCACACGATGGTAGCACGGCGCGAGAACGGTGCCGGCAGCCAGCGCCTGCGCTTCGTTTCAGATGCCATAGATGCTCACCTCGCTCATTTCAGATAGTAGACGGACGGGTTCGTGCCCAGCTCCTCGCGCAGGCGGAACGCCCGCGGCGAAGCGGCCAGCTGCGCCACCTTCGACGACGGATCGTTCAGATCGCCGAAGTAGCGCGCGTCGCCGATGCACGTCTCGCAGCACGCGGGCGCCTCGCCCTCGGCGATGCGGTGCGCGCAGAACGTGCACTTGCGCACGGTGCCGTACGTGCCCCGGTACTTCCCGCGCGCGCCGTGGTCCACGCCGTACTCGGGCGCCGTCACCTGATCGGCCGCCTGCATCTCGACTGCGTACGACGAACCCTCGTCGGCCGAGCGCGCGCCGTACGGGCACGCGGCGATGCAGTATTTGCAGCCTATGCAACGGTCGGCGTCGATGACCACGATGCCGTCATCGCCGCGGTACGTCGCGCTCACCGGGCATACCGACACGCAGGCGGGGTTCTCGCACTGCATGCAGGGACGGGGGATCGCCTCGATACGCACGTTGGGATACGCGCCCGTCTCCTGTTCCAGCACCACGTTGTACGTGACGCCCGGAGGCGTGCGGTTCTCGGCCTTGCACGCCACGGTGCACGAATCGCACCCGACGCACTTCGCAAGATCGATGACCATGCCCCAATGCGGAACGTGGGATTCTTCCATAGATGCCACCTCGATTCGTCGGAATACAGACGGGCGCTGCGCGGAGGGGGAGTGCGCAGCGCCCATGAAAGAGGAAAAGCGGCCGGAAGAGAAAGGGAGGGGGAATCCGGCCGCCAGCGCCCCGCCAGGGGGTGGGCGGGGCGCACGGGTGAGCTAGAGGAACAGCACGGGCAGGGCGGCCAAAATCACCAGCAGGCGCAGCATGAAGCCGCCCACCAGCACGCCGGCCTCGCCGATGACGCTGACCACCATCGAGGTCGTCGACGTTTCCACGCGCTTGGCGATGAACACCGGGTAGCCCTCGATAAGGAACGGCGCGACAAGACCCAGAAGGACGATGCCGCCCCAGAACGCCGGAGCGTACTGCCCGGCCACGAGCGAGTAGACCGACGCGGCGCCTTCGAAGCTGCCGGCGCTCACGATGATCAGCATCGTGGCCAGCACGACCATTTCAACGGCGGACAGGATGACGTGGCTCTTCTTGATCAGCCACATCTGCTCGAAGCGCTCGCGATCCACGATCAGCCCCACGAGCGACGTGGCAGCGAGACCCGCCGACAGCGCCGACACCACGAACAGGATGGGCAGTATGGCGTTGTTCCACAGCGGGTACGCCTTGACCACGCCCAGCAGGAAGCCGGTGTAGGCCGCCACGGCGAACGCCGCGACGATGCCTATCCACGTGAGCCACTTCGGCACACGCTTCTTGAGTATCTCGAGAACGGCCACGGCAAGCGCCACCGGCATGTACACGCAGATGAAGTACACGCCCAGCGTCATCACGGAACCGGGGTTCGAGATGAGCCAGAAGAAGCGCAGCGGGTTGTGCAGACCGGCTTCGGCGTCCAACATGAGCATGAGCAGGCCGATGCCGACGAAGATGGGAGCGATGATGCGGCCAGCGACGCGCATCTTCACGCTCTCGGGGTACTTGGCTTCGACGAACGCGGACGTCAGGAACGCTCCCGCCGACGCGCCGGCCAAAAACAGGTACCATGCGATCATAGGTCCCCAAACCATGGTTCATCACCTCACGTAGTAGATTTTCGAAACGGTCAGGTTGTCAGCGAGCGGCTGTGCGTGGCATTTCGCGATAGCCTGGTTGATCTCGCTATCCGGGTCGTCCAGATCGCCGAAGATGCGCGCACCCGAAATGCAGGTTCCCACGCACGCCGGCGGATTGCCCGGTTTTTCGCCGTCCCAGCAGAAGCGGCACTTCTCCACCACACCGGTCTTCTCCTGCACGATGCGGGCGCCGTAAGGACACGCAGCCATGCAGTACTTGCAGCCGATGCACTTTTCCTCGTCCACCAGCACCACGCCGGAATCGGTGATGTAGGTGGCATGCGTCGGACACACGGCAGCGCAAGGCGCGTCCTCGCAGTGCATGCACTGTGTGGGGACGATCTCGTTGTACACGTTGGGGTACTCCCCCGTCTCGATCTCGTGGTACTTGATGAACGATTCTTCGGGATCCAGATGGTTCTTCATCTGACAAGCAATGCGGCAGGCCGAGCAGCCGACGCACTTCTTCGTGTTGATCAGCATTCCGTAGCGGGTCATGTTACGCCTCCACCTTCTTCACCGTGACTGCAACTTCCTGGCTCATCATGGAGCCGACACCCGGCTCCGCGTCCAGCGGGATGAAGTCGGTCAGGCTGATGCCGTAATGGTATGCGCGGGTTTGTGCAGGCGCGTCGCCGCCGTAGTGCGTGGGAAGGAACACGACGCCGGGCTTGAGGCGCTGCGTCACACGCACTTCCACCTGGCCGGTGTGCTCGCTCGACGACACCTCCACGGTGTCGCCTGTCTGCACGCCCAGGTCGGCAGCGTCTTTGGCGGCCATCCAGAGGCGCTCCATGTGGTATTCGCGCGAGATGGCGTGCAGGGCTTCGATGTTCTGGGTCATGGTATGGGAGTGGATGCCCTGCTTGCCGCCCACGATGGCGAACTCGCCGCTCTGGGGCGTCACCTTGCGCGGAATCCAGCCGATCACCGGATTGAGGCCGGCCTCGCCCACCTTGTCGGTTTTGAACTCGAACTTGCCCGACGCCGTTTTGAACGTGGGCACGCCGTACTCGAAGTGCGGGTCAGGCAGCTCCACCACGCCTTCCTTCTTCATCTGGTCAAGCGACACGCCCACGGTTGCCAGCTGCGCCTCAGCCCAATCCTCGGCAGTGAACTGGAAATACTCGCCCACGCCGCACGCTTCCGCCAGGCCGTTGAAGATCTCGTCGCACGTCCTCGTTTCGGGATGGATCTTCTCCAAGGCCACCGTTCGCATGCCGACGTAGTGCTTCTTACCTCCCACGAACTCCGGAAGCTCCAGGCGCTCCAGGTACGTGACCTCGGGCAGCACGTAGTCGGACTGCTGAGCCGTCTCGGACATCTGCACGTCGATTGTCACCACGAGGTCGGTCTTTTCCAGAGCCTCGGTCCACTTCTTCGGCTGCGCGTAGCCCTTCGCCGCGTTCGAGTTGTAGAAGAACAGGCCCTTGATCTCACCCTCGAGCGTCGCCTGCAACGCAGCCACGTTGGTGCCGGCGCTGGGCAGGACCAGCGGGTACTCCGCATCGCCGATGCGCTTGGCAGCGGGCTTCGCGGGCGCCTTGAAGCGGGCGTCCTCGATAGCGCCGGCCTTCGGCGAAGACGTGATCAGCGCGCCGCCCTTCGCGCCCCAGCAGCCCAGAAGCGAGTTGATGGCCGTGATGGCGCGCGCCGTCTCGAACGAGTTCTTGTACGAACAGCCGATGACCGAGCGCCAACCCGACTCGATGGAAGCCGCCGGAGCCGCTTTCGCCATGGAGCGGGCAAGCTCCTGGATGGTCTCGGCCGGGACGTCGGTGATCTTCTCGGCCCACTCGGGCGTGTACTCCTTGGCTTGCTCGGCGAACTCCTCGAAGCCGTACGTGTTCTGCTCCACGAAATCGTGGTCGTAGAGGTCTTCCTCGATGAGCACGTTCGCCATTGCCATGAGCAGCGCCAGGTCGGTGCCGGGGTTGATGGGCACCCAGTCGCTGGCGAAGATGCCGGAGTTGTTGAGGCGCGGGTCGACGATGACCACGCGGGTGCCGTGCTCGGCGGCGTCGGCCAGGCTCTGTACCGACGAGGGACGGATGCCGTCGCCGTAGCTGCGGCCGATGAACATGACCATCTTCGCATTGGCGAAGTCGTTCGAATAACCGGTGGCGCCGATGGTCAGCTGGTAGGCGCTCTCCTTCGACAGGTTGCACGAAGAAGAGTGCGCGTACACGTTCGCCGAACCCAGCGCGTTCATGAAGCGGGCGGAGTACTGCTTGCCCGACGGACGCGGATCCTGGATGATAGCCAGCGATTCAGGCCCGTTCTTGGCGATGATGTCCTGCACCTTCGCGCCGATCTCCTTGAACGCGGTGTCCCAGTCGATGGGCTCGAAGGTGCCGTCGTCCTTGCGACGCAAAGGCTGCGTGACGCGCTCGTCGGAGTACGCCATCTGGGCAAGACCATGGCCGCGCCCGCAGATGCGTCCCTTCGAGTACGGATGGACCTCGTTGCCCTTGAGCGTCCAGAGCTGGCCGTCCACCGTCGTGGCGATAAGCCCGCACTTGCTGGAACAACCGTTGCACAGCGACGGGGCCGTGGCCGTGACCGCCGGTTCGGCCGCTGCCGCGCGCTCGGCCTGCCATGAGCCAAGCGAGATGGAACCCGCGGCGCAGGCGAGCGCAGCCGTAGCGGCCGAACCCTTGAGAAACGTTCTACGCGATACCGTTGTCTCCCTCATTCCTTTCCTCCCTTTCTTATCGTTCACTCGTCTTGCTTGTTCACCTATGGGCACGGCGCCTGCTTGCAGCAGCGGACGCCGGGTAGGTCATACGGCGACGGCCTCTCCTTCGGCGGCGTTCGCGAAGGCGAGCGCTTCGCCCACCGTCCGCTGCGCGAGCGCCGCGAGAGCCCGCAAAAACGCGATGCCGTCCAGCAGGTTCCGGCGGCGCACCGACGGGAGCGCTTCGTTATGCGCCGCCATGTCGGCGCGGTCGGCCAACGCAGCGTCGTACTCGTCAAGCCAATCGAGATGGTCGGCAGCCAGCTGGCGGGCGGCTTCTCCGTTGCCCGCGTCCAGCAGCAGCGCCAGCAGCTCCAGCTCCAGCGTCAGATGGTCCGGCATCGAGGCGAACTCCGCGGGGACTTCGATGGCCAGCTCTCGATACACCTGGGACAAATGCCGCGCAGGATCGCCTAAGTACAGCCCGCGCGTGGCGCCGAACGCGTTGCCCTGCTGTGTGGACCACGCCTTGTACAACGACTCCACCGGCATAGCGGCCAGCGGCATGCCTGGCACCAGCAGTTCATTCTGAAACGACGAGCGAGCGGACCATGTCGGAAGCGACAGCGCCTCTTGCAGCGGAGCGCCTGCCGCCGCGCGCACGTCCTGCCATGCAGGGTTTTGCTGCATGGAGACGTAATCCTCTTCTTTCAGGTAGGAAAAAAGCGGTGCAATGAGCGATAATATGTAGGCTACGTTCGTCATAACGGACACGATCCGTCCTTTCTCGTCATCGCCAATCCTAGGCGCGACGGGAACGGGTCGGGTAATCAGTTTCTGGTGATTTGAACGTTTTACCTGATGAATAGGGTCATCAGCACGGTTGTTAAGCGGCTTCGACACAGAACGGCTACCCGCTCGTCGACCGGGAAAGGGAGGAATGTGAGCACTCGGATCGCGGTCGCGCGCGACCGCCGCAGCATGCGGATGGTTTGGAAGACGTTGCGATTCCGTCACGTCGGCCTCGCCTTCTTCTGGGCGTGCAGCATGCTCACGTTCCGCAGTTCCATCCTGCTGCAGGGGCCCGCGAACACGCCCGAGCTCGAGACGCTCGTCGTGCTGGTCTCGTTCATCGCGAACATGACCACCTTGTTCGCCATCGCCGCGTTCATGGAACGCGATCCGCATACGTTCGACCGCCTTCCCGGATGGCTGTTCTGCGCCTTCATCATGGCCGGCCTCGTGGTCATCGATGTCGCAGGACGCCTGGGAAGCGACGCGACGATGATGGCGCTGCTGGTGGGAGGATCGGTGCTGACGGGCGTGGGTTACGGCTACTACTGGGGAAGCTGGGCGGAGTACCTGGGACGCATGCACCCCTCGCGCACGTCGTTCTACGTGCCGATGGCGTTTTTGCTGACAGCTGCGCTGTTCCTGATCATCTCGCTCTCGGCCGAATACGAAAGCGCCCCGCCGCTGCTGTTGATGCTGCCGCTTCCCGTGCTGTCGCTCGTCTGCCTGCGCCGGTGCCATGCAGAGGTTCCCGACGGGCGCTACGCGCGCACCGTGGACTCGAAACGCTACCTTACGGCGCTCGCCTCGCTGGTCACGCTCATCGTGGCCAGCCTCGTGCTATCGCTGCTGTTCGGGCTCGTGTGGGAGATGACGGTGTTGTCGGTGGGATCGGTGAACGAGGCGCACCAGGCGCCGCTCGTTGCGAACCTCGTGGTGGCCGTATGCCTGATCGGGCTTGTGCTATACGCCCACAAGCGTCTTGACCTGGCCTTGGCATACCGCGTCATCGTGCCCGTCATCGTCATCCTGTTCGCCGTGCTTCCGTTCTTCTGGGAGACGAGCCCCGTGGTGCTCAACGCCGTGATGAGCGCATGTTACGGGACGTTCGACGTGATCATCTGGTACATGGTGGTGTCGGCCTCCTACGACTTCGCCGTTTCGGGCTTCGTCATCGGCGCCCTGGTGCGCGGATTGTCAATCCTGGCGCGCCTGCTGGGAATCGGCATCGGCTATCTGCTCATGCTCGTGCCGGGAAGCCCGTCGTTGCTGATCGTTGGTATATCGGTGGGCGCAGTGTACGTGCTTGCCATGCTGGGACTGTTCTACCGCACGCGTCGCAAGGGCATGCCGATCGTGGTGGAGGACGAGCCGATCGAAAAGAAGGCGGCCGCACCTGCGACGAACGCACCGCCCGCAGAGCCGGCGAACGCGCCGGCCGCCGTCATCGCCCCCGTCGTGCAGGCGGCCGAAGCTCCCGCAGCCTCCATCGCTCCCGCAGCTCCCGAAACCCGGCCGGACGACGCGCCCCTCAGCGAGGAAGCCGTGTTCGAGCAGATCGCCGAGGACTTCAGCCTGACGCGGCGCGAGGCCGAGCTGCTGCCTTTCATCGCGCGCGGCCGTTCGGCGCGCGTCATCGCCGATGCCCTGTTCGTGTCCGAGAACACCATCCGCACCCACACCCGCCGCATCCTGGAGAAAACCGACCTGCACTCCAAACAGCAGGTCATCGACCTCATCGAGAAATACCGCTGACATCTCCCCCTCCCCGACGCCCCTCGACATCCGCGCGCCGTCGCTCGAAACGGTCGGTTTCCGCGACGATTCCGACCGTTTCGAGCGACAATCGACCCGCTGGATGCCGCGCGCAAAAAGAGACAGGCGCCGCGGAGGGGTGCGGCGCCTGTCAGGCAATGCTATGTCATGATGCCCGCTCGATACGGCGGCTTCTACAGGTACAGCACCGGCAGCGCCGACAGAACCACCAGCAGGCGCAGCATGAAGCCGCCCACCAGCACGCCCGCCTCGCCGATGACGCTGACCACCATCGAAGTCATCGAGGTCTCGACGCGCTTCGTGATGAACACCGGGTAGCCTTCGATGATGAACGGAGCCACCAGGCCCAGAAGCACGATGCCTCCCCAGAACGCCGGAGCGTACTGACCGGCCACGAGCGAGTACACCGACGCCGCACCTTCGACGCTGCCGGCGCTCACGATGACCAGCATCGTGGCCAGCACCACCATCTCGATGGCCGACAGGATGACATGCGACTTCTTGATCAGCCACATCTGCTCGAAGCGCTCGCGATCCACCAGCAGGCCAACCAGCGACGTGGCCGCAAGGCCGGCCGACAGCGCCGATACCACGAACAGGATGGGCAGCACCGCGTTGTTCCACAGCGGGAACGCCTTCACCACGCCCAGCAGGAAGCCGGTGTAGGCCGCCACGGCGAACGCGAACACGATGCCGATCCACGTGAGCCACTTCGGCACGCGCTTCTTCAGCACCTCCAGCAGCGCGGAAACCAGCGCCACCGGCATGAACACGCAGATGAAGTACACGCCCAGCGTCATCACGGAACCGGGGTTAGCGATGAGCCAGAAGAAGCGCAGCGGGTTGTGCAGGCCGGCTTCGGCGTCCAGCATCAACATGACCAGGCCGATCCCCAGGAAAATTGGGGCGATGATACGGCCGGCCACGCGCATCTTCACGCTCTCGGGATATTTCACCTCAACGAAAGCCGAGGTCAGGAAGGCACCTGCCGACGCGCCGGCCAGAAACAGGTACCATGCGATCATAGGTCCCCAAACCATGGTTCATCACCTCACGTAATAGATCTTGGATTCGGTCAGGTCGCCCGCGATAGGCTGGGCGTTCGTGCGGGCGATCTCGCGCGAGATGTCGCTGTCGGGATCGTCGAGGTCGCCGAACACGCGCACGCCCGAGATGCAGGTGCCCACGCACGCCGGCGGGTTGCCCGGCTCGCCCTCGTACCAGCAGAAGCGGCACTTCTCGATGACGCCGGTCTTCTCGATCTGGATGCGCACGCCGTAGGGGCACGCCGCCATGCAGTACTTGCAGCCGATGCACTTCTCCTCGTCTACCAGCACCACGCCGGATTCGGTGGTGTAGGTGGCGTGCGTCGGGCACACCTGCTGGCAGGGGGCGTTCTCGCAGTGCATGCACTGCACGGGCACGGTCTCGGCGTACACGCTGGGATACGTTCCCTGCTCGATCTCCTTGTAGCTGATGAACGCCTCTTCGGGTTCCAGCTTGTTGATCATCTGGCACGCCATGCGGCAGGCGTAGCAGCCCACGCATTTCTTGGTGTTGATGAGCATTCCGTAGCGGGTCATGTTACGCCTCCACCTTCCTCACCGTGACGGCCACTTCCTGGCTCATGGTGGCACCCGTGCCGGGCTCCATGTGGAACGGCACGAAATCGGTCATGTTCAAGCCGAACTGGTACGCGCGGCTCTGGTACGGCGACGATCCGCCGTAGTGCGTGGGCAGGAACACCACGCCCGGGCGCATGCGCTGCGTCACGCGCGCCGCCACCTGGCCGGTATGCTCGCTCGAGGCGATCTCGATCATATCGCCGTCGGCGATGCCCAGGTCGGCCGCATCCTGCGCCGAGATCCACGCGCGCTCCAAGCCGTACTCGCGCGAGATGGCGTTCATCGTGGCCACGTTCTGGGTCATCGTGTGCGAGTGGATGCCCTGCTTGCCGCCCACCAGGTAGAACTCGCCCTGTTTGGGCTCCACGAGGCGCGGCGTCCAGCCGATGACCGGGTTGAGGCCCGCCTCGCCCACCGCCTCGGACGAGAACTGGAACTTCTCAGTCGGGGTCTTGAACTTGGGGGTTTTGTACTCGAAACCGGGATCGGAAAGCTCCACGATGCCCTTCTCCTTGAGCTCGTCCAGGCTCACGCCCACCGTCTCAAGCTGGGCAGCCGCAAGCTCCTCCACCGTGAACGGAAAGTACTCGCCCACGCCGCACGCCTCGGCCAGGCCGGCGAAGATCTCGTCGCACGGCTTCGTCTCGGGGTGGATGGGCTCGAGCACCTGCGTGCGCATGGCCACGTAGTGCTTCTTGCCGCCGATGAACTCGGGCAGCTCCATGCGCTCGAGGTAGGTGCACTCGGGCAGCACGTAGTCGGACGCGAGCGCCGTCTCGGACATCTGCACGTCGATGGTGACCACGAGATCGGTCTTCTCCAACCCCTCGCGCCACACCTTCGGCTGGGCGTAGCCCTGCACGGCGTTGGAGTTGTAGAAGAACACGCCTTGGATGACGCCGTCGGCGCAGCCGTTCAGCACAGCCAGGTTGGTGCCGGTGCCCGAGAGCGCCAGCG
>OLQI01001415.1_pt1 | contig 15470 bp, 10 predicted proteins | sample 1672171 | NCBI WGS metagenome assembly OLQI01 (sample SAMEA3136655, study PRJEB25190) | human gut metagenome
AACCATTTCAACTCCCTCAGAGCAGAGTATAAAAAATGCACTGTTTGGATGGAATGATATAAAGAGCGCAAGAGGGGGCGACGCTCACTCATATCTCTTTCTTAACAAGTCCAATACAAAAGAAAACTCCATTGATAGCTCTCTTATTGATGCCTGCATGAATTACGAAGTGACACCTGTGGTATGGGATAATGGGGCAGAGTCTGTTCTTGGTGAACTCGCAGCATAGTTTTAAAAAATAAGATCATGCACAATGCGTATCTATAAAGGCCGGGGCCTCGCAAGCGAAGCTCCCGGCCAAACGTTTACCGTGCTTGAAGGACCCGCCCAGCATGTCGGCTGCCTGCGCAAAGGGGGTCGGGGATTGGCCCCGGCGGCCGCAGAGACTAAGCGGGCAGCACGATACCGAAAAATTCCTCCAACAGCGCACGGTACTCATCCTCCGACGCGACCGTCCTCGTTTCCTTGCCCTCCGGAGTCACACGCACGAACTGGTCTTTCGTAATGGACACGTTCCCGTCTTCCGTGCGGCGGTTCACCATCCTCCATTGCGTGAACACGGAGTCGGGGTGCGTCGAGCAGTAATACGAGAGCGGTATGCAGTCGGTCAGCGCCGCCGGGGCGTCCAGCAGGGCGAATACCGGCGTAGGGGCCACGGTCTCGCCACGTTCTTGCGCAGCGGCGAGCTTTGCGGCGGTCCCGCAGTAGATGACATGCCACCAACCCCCATCGTGCAGCTCCACGCGGAACACCTGCCCGCGCGACTCGAGCTCCGCACCGTCGACCAAGGGAATGGCGCACGCCGGCGTCGGGCCGCCGTACCCCACCTCGGCGATGTAGCGCCCATCGCCCAGCGTGACGATGATGCCGCGGTGCAGTATAGGGTAGACGTAACCGCGATCCTTCAGGCTGCGGCCAAGGCACGGCATGGTCTCGACGCCCGCGTCCTGCAGCAGCGCATCGAGCAGAGCGTTGAGCTCGAAGCAGTAGCCTCCGCGGTTGCCGACGATGATCTTCTCGAACAGGTCGGGGATGCCGAGCTTGATGGGGCGGTGGAAATCGCACACGTCAAGGTTCTCGAAGGGAATGCGGCACTGGTGCGCGAAGATGATGCGATCCAGATCGTCCTTGGCAAGCGGTGCCTCGGGACGGGACAGGCCCAGCTTCTCCCAGTACCGATTCGCATCCGGAAGCTTCTCGTACAGTTCCTCGTACATGGCATTCACCCCTCAAGTAAGCGCCGCTCGGCCACCCGCGTCGCTGCGGCGGTCCCCTCATCGCATGATGCTATTCTAAGGCAGGGGTGTTGGGAGACGCTTCCTTCCCCAGGGTCGAATGATCCCGGGGATTCGTCCCCGTAGGCTGATTTTAGGGTTTACCAGTCCGCGCCGAGCACCACGAGGAAGTCGCCGTCGAACACGTACTCGCCGGTGTTCTGCTGGGCCTTGCCCACACCGATGGCGTTGGCAATCTCGCGCGCCTCCGTGGCCTGGTCGCCGCGCTCGTAGATGACGATGGTCTGCGTGTAGTCGAAGCTGTCAGCGTTGCCCGTCTCAACGGTGTAGCCACGGGCCTCCAGCTTCTCGGCGGCCTCGGCACCCGCGCCTGCAAGGCCGTTGCCGTTCTTCACCACCACGGTGCTGGACTTCTTGTCGTTCGAGGAGGGCGGCGCGCTCTTCTTCTCCTCGTTCGCCTCGCCGGAGCCGGTGGTGGCGAGCACGGTGCCGGACGTCTCGTCGACCTCGTCCTCCTCGGTGGGAGGCAGGCCCTGGTCGACGCGCGACATCATGGTCTTCCACGCCTTGGCATCAAGGTACTCGTACCAACCCCCGTTGATGTAGGCCGAGGTCGTGGGTTCCATGGCCGTGTAGATGTCCTTCTCGGGATCCAACCCGCGCATGCTCTGGGCAATGGACAGGATGTCGGTGATCTCGAGGTCGGTGGTCACGTACTGGGAAAGCGCTTGCACGGAGCCCACCATGGTGGCGGCATCGGATGTGAGGATCTTCTTCGCGATGGCCGACAGCACGAGGCGCTGGTTGGCCGCACGGTAGCGGTCGCCGTCGCCGAACTCGTCGTAGGCGTGCCGTGCACGGCACAGAATGAGCGCCTGGTCGCCGTTGAGCGTCTGCAGGCCCTCGTCCACATGGCCGCCGGCATCCTCGTCGTCGATGGTCATGGGCACGTCCACCTCCACGCCGCCGAGCGCATCCACGATGTCCTTGAAACCGTCGAAGTTGATCTCGGCATAGTGGGTGATGGGCACGCCTGCCAGCTTCGACACCGTCTCTACCGTGTACGATGCGCCGCCGATGGAGTGCGCCGCGTTGAGCTTCTGCTGGCCGTACTCGCCCATGTCCACGAGCGTGTCGCGGTGCAGCGACACGAGCGCCACCTTCTTGCCCTGCGGGTCGATGCGCGTGACCATCATGCTGTCCGAGCGGAACTGGTCGCCCGCGTACTCTGCGGACGCCTCGCGGTCGGATGATCCGTCCGTTCCCATGAGCAGCATGTAGAAGGGACCGCCCTCGTAGGGGTGGGCCGCCTCGGCGGCTGCGAGCGTGCGGGCCAGATCGTCGTCGATGCCCTGGTGAAGGTTGTTCGACACCGTCTGGTAGTAGGCGAACGCCGCGCCGGCCCCACCCAGGCACAGCACCAGCACCACGGCCACCGCGACGAGCGCGATGCGCTTGCGCTTGGCACGCTTGCGGCGCTGGGTGTACTCGGCTTGGGAAACGCGACGGGTGTAGGGATTGTCGTCGTCGCGCGTCGAGCGCGGGGAAGGGGTGCGCGAGGAATCAGAAGAGCGTCCGTACGCCGACGGATCGAACGAATCGCGGCGCGTATACGCACCGTCGCGGGAAGCCCTGTCAGAGCGGCCGTCGAATCCCGTGGAGTTGGACGGCCGGCGAGCGGGGCGGCGCTGATTGCTTCTTCTGCTGCTCATGAGGAACTATTTTGACGGGCGAAGCGCACGAGGGCAAGGGCTGGCCAGCGTCTCTAGGAAAAAGCCATAGGGCTCGGCGGAAGGCACGGCACGGCGACGGGAGCAGAGGGCCGGAGCACGGTGCCGCGCTTCCCTAGCCCGCGTTCAGGCGGTTGCGCACGTACTCGTTCGCCGCGTTCTCCACGGCGTCGTCCAGCGGAGCGAGCTCCGGGACGGGCACGCCGGCCCGTCGTGCGCGACGTTCGAGCGCGCGGGCGAGCAGGGCGTCGGCCACCTGGGGGTTCTTCGGCAGCAGCGGACCGTGCAGGTAAGTGCCCACCACGTTCTTGTAGCGCACGCCGTCGCGCTTGTCGCTGTCGTTGTTGCCGTGGCCCGTCGATGACGCCACGTCGCCGAAAGCCTCCACGCCGACGCCGAGGCGCGTGCGGCCCGCGTGGTTCTCGTAACCCACCACAACCCGTTCGGCCAACGGCGAGCGCAGTGCGATGTTGCCGATGAGCCGGTTGCCCGAGCCGCCGGGTGCGCGCTCGGTGGTCATGTCCACCAACCCCAGGCCGCGCACCACTTCCTCGCCCAGCAGCCACTCGCGCCCGAGTATCTGGAAGCCGCCGCAGATGGCCAGCAGCACACCGTCGTCCTCCACGTAGGCATGCAGGTCGTCGCGCATGCGCATGAGATCCTCGGACGCCAGCCGCTGCTCGCGGTCCGGGCCGCCGCCCAGGAACACCAGGTCGACGTCCGCCAGGTCCACGTGCTCGCCGTGGTTCACGCGGCGCACCTCCACGGGAATGCCGCGCTCGCGCGCCCGGCGCTCGAGCACCTTGACGTTCCCGCCGTCGCCGTAAAGGTTGAGCAGGTCGGGGAAGAGGTGCGCGATCATGAGCGGGGCAGGATCGGCGCCGGCGGTCGGCACATTCTCGTTTTGCGCCGGGGAGGAAGGGCCGACCGGAGCGCGGTCGCCCTCCGTCGCCTGGCTGGCGAGGCGGATCGGGGCGGCGGCGCCATCCGTTGCCTGGGCGGCTCCCGACCCGGAAGGATCCCCGGGCGACTTAGGGGAGGAAGGAGCCCCTCCCGCAGCATCGGGCGCTTCGCCTGCGAGCCTTCCCAACTCTGCGTGCACGGGCGGGAGCGCGGTGTAGTTCGCTATCACGTAGGCGCGGGCGTCGGACGGCAGGGCGTCCATCTGAGCGAACATCGCCGACGCGTCGTCGACGAGCGCGGCATCAAGGCCGGCGTACTTCAGGCGCACCTGCACGTCGTTCTTGCGGATGCCACCCGCGAACACGCGCAGGCCGGGCTGGCCTGCCAGCTCCTCGAAGTCGATGTCCCACAGCCACGACACGTCGCGGCCGTCGCCCTCCTTGTCGTTCACGAAGAAGGCCACCGCCTTCGGCCCCTCGTCCTGCAGGATGATCTTGATGTTCTGGTTGAACCCGGTGGGGTTCTTCGCCAGGTTCAGCAGCGTGCGCCGCCCCGCCACCGAGAACTCCTGCAGGCGGCCGTTGCGCGGGTCGAACACGTCGATGGCACGCTGCAGCGCCTCGGCCGGCACGCTCACGAGATCGGCTGCCGCCCAGGTGGCAAGCAGGTTGTATACCATGTACGCGCCGCTGAACGGTGCCTCGAGCACGGCATCACCCCGCGGCCCGTGCGCGGCAAACGACAGACCGTCGGCGCCCAAGCGCACGTCCCGGGCGGCACAGTCCAGCGCAGGGCGCGCGAACCCGCAGGTGGGACAGCGGTAGGCCCCCAGCTGCCCGTACTGGCGGTACGCGTATTCCAGCATGGTGGAGCAGCGCTGGCACATCTGCGCGTCGGCCACCGTGTTCTGCGGCAGGTGCAGGTCCTCGTCAACGCCGAAGGCGACCGTGGGGTTGCCCACGCGCTCGGCGATGGCGGCGCACAGCGGGTCGTCGGCATTGAACACGAGCGTGGACTTCGGCGACGCTGCGAGCGCGCCCGCGATGCTCTCCTGGATGCGGTCGATCTCGCCCACGCGGTCCAGCTGGTCGCGGAACAGGTTCAGCAGCAGCACGTAGTCTGCCTGAAGGTGCGGCAGGATCTTCGCCAGCCACAGCTCGTCGCACTCGAACACGCCCCAGTCGGCCTCGCGGGCATGCAGCAGCGCCGTGGCCACGCCGGAGTCCAGGTTCGCACCCGTGCGGTTGCACACCACGCGCTGACCGGCGGTTTCCAGCGCGTCGGCCAGGAGGTTCGTCACCGTGGTCTTGCCGTTCGTGCCCACCACGCACACTGAGCCCTTCTGCAGGCGCGGGGCGAGGTCGGCGATGACGCGCGGGTCGACGTAGAGGGCAACCTTTCCCGGGAAGTTTGCGGCGGGACGATGGAACACGTGCTTCAAGCCCCACGTGGACACGGCGCTGACGGCGCGCGCGGCGGCGAACTGCAAGCCCATGGGCAATCCTTTCGGTTCGAGACGCGCCCCAGTATAACCCTTATCGCCGACGGGTCCGCAGGCACCGCGGCCTGCCGTCGTGTTCCCTCCATACAAATTTCAGTAGAAAGGCTTGCCGACCTTCCGCGGCAAAGGCTTGAACGTGCTATGGTGTTAAATTGGATCATACGGGCGGCTCGTCGGTGACGAACCGCGCTTTGCGCGCTCGCCGAGCGCATGTTTCGGGTAGAATGAAGCGGACGACGACAACGACGACTAAGCACGGCGTTCGATCGCCATGGGGGCAGAGATGTACGACGAATTCGGAGAACACCCCTCGCACAACGCGGATAGCAGGCGCATGCCGCGGCCGAACGGCCGCGAGCGCACCGATGCCGCTCATCGCCACATCCCCGAAGGCTCCCCAGCGCATCAAGCACGCGCCGGCGTTGCACGCACGCACGTTTCCGCGCGGGACGACGATGCCGCGCCGAGCCAACGCACTGCAGGACGCCCCGTATCCCGTCCCTCGTCGCGCGCGGGAGGACGTCCCTCCCACTCAGGGCGCATTCCCCCGCAAAACCGCAACGGCCAGCGCTACAGCCCATCGGCAAGCGCAGGGGCGCGGCCGCGTCGGGTGAGCGACGCCTCCCGCGGCAAGGGGCGCGGTGCGCAAGTCGACGCCGCCTCGGCCCCCTACCAAGATCACGACCGCTATATGTGCATCGCGCAGAAGCCCGAGCGCCCCGGCCGGCGACTTGCGAGCGTGCTCGCCGGCGTGGGCTTGGTGGCCGCCGTCATCATCGGCGTGGTGCTGTTCGTGCAGAGCCTGCCCGCCAACATCACGCTGAACGGGGCGAGCGTCGAAGTGCACGGCGGCAAGACGCTCGGCGACGCCCTGTCCGCCAGCGGCGTCAAGCCCCAGCCGGGCGACCTGCTGGCCGTGGACGGCAGCGTGCTGGAGGCAGGCAAGGGGGAGCCGTTCCACGCCACGGTGAACGGCGAGAAGGTCACCGAACTTGACACGAAGCTGGGGTCGGGAGACGTAGTGGAGATCGGCGACGGCGGCCCGATCGAGGAGCCGTCCGACTCCGTGGAAACGGCCATTCCCTGGACGGTCGCACAGGAAGGCAACGGCGCCATCCACCTGGTGGAGGGCGAGGGCAAGGACGGCGTAAAGGCCACGAAGACCGGCAAGACGTCCGGCATCACGGCCGAGCAGGTCAAGCAGGAGCCCAGCAACATCGTGCGCCGCAACGTATCGCCCGACGTGGGCGACGACAAGGTGATCGCGCTCACGTTCGACGACGGCCCCTGGGGCGACCAGACCGGCCAGGTGCTCGACGTGCTGGCCGAACACGGCGCAAAGGCCACGTTCTTCACCGTGGGCAACCGCATCGAACAGGACAACGGCGACGCGTTCGTGAAGCGCGCAGTCTCCGAGGGCCATCAGGTGTGCACGCACTCCTACGACCACGCCGCCGGCAGCGGCCAAGGCGTGAACCTGGGCTTCATGTCGCCCGAGGAGCAGAAAGCCGAGGTAGAGAAAGGGCGCGCCGCCATCGAGGCCGTCACCGGCGCCGAGGCGAGCCGTATCTTCCGCACCCCCGGGGGCAATTTCGGCGACGACGTGGTGAAGAACATCGGCCCGCTCATCAAGGCGGAGATCGGCTGGAACATCGATTCAAGCGACTGGCGCAGACCGGGAGCGGACGCCATCGCCAAGCAGATCGAGGATGCTTGGCCGGGGGCCATCGTCCTCATGCACGACGGCGGCGGTGATCGCTCGCAGACCATCGAGGCGCTCAAGAAGACGCTCCCCCGCCTGAAGGACCAGGGCTACCGCTTCATCACCATCGACGAGCTCCTCCAGTACCCCTTGTCGTAGCCGCAGGGGCAGAGCTCGCCCACCGCACCTCCAGCCGGGTGTCGCCGACAGCACGTCGCGGACGCCGTCACGCACAGGGCGATTTCGCCCTGTCGCTTGCTCCCCGATATTGGTATAGTGAGGTGATCTGGCCGCTTGACTGCTTCGAGCAGGCGGGGGGCGGGGTGGACATCGTACAGCCCGGTTCGCAGGGGGAGCTCGCATGGACGTAAGCCAAATCGTATCGATCGCGGTGTTCGTCATCGTCATGGTGGCCATCATGACGGAGAAGCTGCACCGCTCGCTTGCCGCCATCGTGGGCGCCATGCTGGTGCTGGCGCTGCACGTGCTGCCGTTCGACGCGGCCATGGAGCACATAGACTTCAACACGCTCGGCGTGCTCCTAGGCATGATGCTGTTCGTTTCGGTGGTGAAGCTGTCCGGCATGTTCGAGTTCCTGGCCATCAAGGCCGCGCGGCTCGCAAAAGGCGAGCCTTGGAAGGTCATGCTGCTGTTCGTGCTGCTCACCGCCGTGCTATCGGCGTTCTTGGACAACGTGACCACCGTGCTTCTCATCGGCCCCATGACGCTCACCGTGTGCAAGCTGCTCGACGTGAACCCCATACCGTTCTTCATGACCGAGATCCTCGCGTCCAACATCGGCGGCACCGCCACGCTCATCGGCGATCCGCCCAACATCATGATCGGCTCGGCCGCCGGATTCACGTTCTTCGATTTCATCCTGTACGACGCGCCGGCCGTCGTGGTCATCCTGGCCGCAGTGCTGGTGGTGTTCTATTTCCTGTACGGCCGGAAAATGCACGTGAACGAGGAGCATCGCGCACGCATCATGGAGCTGGACGAGCACGCCATGATCAAGAACAAGCGTCTGCTGAAGCAGAGCTACGTCATGATAGGCCTCGTGGTGGTGGGCTTCATGGCGCACGGCGCGCTGGGGCTGGAGTCGAGCGTCATCGCGCTCGGCGCGGCCGGCATCATCATGCTCATCTCGGGCGAGAGCATCGAGGAGGCGCTCGCGAATGTGGAGTGGACCACGCTCGCGTTCTTCGCCGGCCTGTTCGTCATCGTGGGCGCCATGGCCGAGACGGGCGTCATCGAGATGCTGGCGCATGCGCTCATCGACGCCACGGGCGGCAACGTGTTCGTCACCATGCTCGTGCTGCTGGTGGGCTCGGCTGTCATCTCCAGCTTCCTGGACAACATCCCGTTCGTGGCCACGATGATCCCCATCCTGCTGGCCATGGAATCCACCGGCATGGACGTCACGCCGCTGTGGTGGGCCGTGTCGCTGGGCGCCTGCCTCGGCGGCAACGGCACCCTCATCGGCGCCAGCGCCAACGTGGTGCTGTCCGACATCAGCAAGAAGAACGGCCACGAGATCACGTTCGTGCAGTTCCTGAAGACCGGCTTCCCCATCATGCTGCTCACCGTGGTTATTGCGGGGCTGTACCTGGTGGTGAGGTTCCCGCCGGCGTAGGGCGGGCGCGAGGGGAGCCGCCTAGAGCGGCACGATGTCCTTGTGGAGGAAGCGGAGGCGGCCGACCTGCTTCTCGATGTGGAAGTGGCCGCAGTACCAGCGGCGGTAGTCGAGGCGCCGCTCGATGCGCTGCAGCCAGTCCTCCATGGAGGTATCAACCGTGGACTGGTCGATGGATGGCAGCAGGGCCTCCTGCGGGACGAACGCGGCGGGGCAGGTGTGGGAGAGAACGGTGTCGATGCGCCAGCGGCGGCGGTCGAGGACCTGCTCGACGTGCCGCTTCTCGGCTTCGGTGAGCTGCTCGTCAGGGAACCAGAGATGGCCGTTCGCCAGCCGGTGCCGCTTGTCCACGCTGTAGGCGCCGCCGATGGTGATGGCAGGGCGGCCCTCGAGGTCGAACACACTGCCGTCGCGCGCGAACAGGATTCGGGGATATGCCTCGTCGACGTACGCCTCGCCGCCGTGCCACGGTTGCAGGCGGTAGCCGGAGAGCGCCGCCGGGTTGCGGTCGTGATTGCCGCGGATGCAGAGGAAGGTGACGCCCGCCAGGGAGGCGCGAACCTTCACGGCGTCGTCGCGCTCGTCGAGGTCGGCCTTCATGAGCGCACGGGGATCGAAGTCGAGCGAGCCGCGGCTGCCGACGATCACGATGCGCCCGCGCACGGCGGCCACCTTCGCATCCTTCATGAGGTTGGCTTGCGCGGCCATGTCGATCACGACATCGACGCCGCGACCCTGGGTGGCCGCGAGAATCTCATCCAAGTAACCCTCGGCGTGGTGGTCGAAGGCGCGCCGGGCACCGAGGCGCTCCACGAGCTGCCGACCTCGGACGTCGCCGGCCGTGCCGTGCACGACGGCCCCGATGCGATGCGCAAGCTGCACCGCGAGGGTTCCCACCCCGCCGCTTGCACCGTGGACGAGCACCGTTTCGCCGGGACGCACCCGCGCACGCACGAACAACGCGTCGGCCGCCGCCAGTCCGGGAGTGCCGAGGCCCGCGCCCTGCTCGAACGGAACGGCGTCGGAAAGCGGGGCCACGGCGGATGCGTCGCAGACGACGAACTCGGCATAGGTGCCGGTGCAGCGGCGGGCACGCGCCGCCGCCACGAACACGCGTTCCCCCACGTGCGGAGCGCCCGAGGGAAGGTTCGCCCCGCACGCGTCGACGATGCCGGCGCCGTCGTTGCCTGGAACGTAGGGCAGCTCGGGGAGCTGGGCGTACTGGCCCGCGCGCAGATAGGTTTCCACCGGGTTGACACCGGCTGCGCACAGGCGTACGCGCACCTCGCCTGCATGCGGCTTGGGCATGGGAACGCACTGCTCCACCAACACATCTGGCCCGCCGAACGCGTTTACCACGATCGCCTGCATGTCTGGCCCTGCGCTCGATTTCACCATCGGACCGCTCCTTCCGCCTTCGTTAAAACCTCTTTGCCGTTCGCAGCCCGATCGTAGCGCGGCATGCGTGCGCTTCTCCGCGTCGTGCGGCCGGCTTGCGAAGGTCGTTACCGGCCTGGCAGCGAGCCGGAACGCCTCGACCGCGCCCTCTCGAGCCGCGCCCCCGTATCAGCTTCCAGATGCGCACGGGGGCAAACGACGTTCCAAGATAAATTTGAGGATTGCTCGCAACGGCCTATTGCAGGTCGGAGCACCTTTCGGTATACTGCGTATTCGCGCTTCGCAAAGAAGCCGTGACGCCAACGTGGCTCAGCTGGTAGAGCAACGCACTCGTAATGCGTAGGTCAGCGGTTCGAATCCGCTCGTTGGCTCCAGAAAAAGTGCAGGTCAGCTTGGGAAACTTGGCTGGCCTGTTTCTTTGTTCCCTCTTTCAATCTACTCGCGGGGAAAACTGCGGGAAAATTATTTTTGCCCATCGTCCTAATACGATCACTATCTTGCTATCATTTCCGAAAAGAAGCGTTCCGAGTCCATCACTATTGAGGCCGCTTTTCGTCTTCGTCGCGTATTCCCACGAACCCTTCTTTTCCTGCAGAAGCTCGTTATGCGAATACGACGATTCCGCTTGGAACAGGAAATGGCGCAGGATAAACTCGCTCTCATGATAGGCAGCTCAAAAGGAAAAGCGTATATATCACGCATCGAGCTTGGCAAGACCCATATCAGCATCAGCGCGATTCACCGTATCGCCATGGCTCTCGACGTCGAAGTTCGCGACCTGATAAGTTTCTCGGGCAAGAAGCCTACAGCGTGCAAGTTGAAGCCTTCAGCAACCTTAGCAGTCGTATAATGATCGCTATGAAACAACCTAGGGGAAAGATCATCATTGCACCAGACCTCAACGTCTGGCCGCACGAATACGAGACGGCCAAGTCGCTCGCGATGGCAGGCATGACCGTAGAGTTCATCCGCCGCAGCGAGGAGTACCGAACCACGTCTGCGGATGTGATCATTGACGGCGCAGCATGGGAGATCAAGGCTCCTAAAGCTATCAATCCAAAGGCGATTGAGCGCAACCTTCGCAAGGCAAGCCACCAAGCAGCGAACATCATCTTCGATTCCCGGCGCATGAAGGGTGCTTCCGATGGGATCATAGAACGCGAGCTGAGGAACGGCTGCGCGAAGGTCAAAGCGATCAAGCGTCTGATTTATGTGAACCGTAGCGGAACCGTGATTGACATTAGGTGATTCCGCTGTAATATGTACTTAGCAAAGCGCCCGAACGGTGAGTTATCACCTACCTCCGGCGCTTTCTTCGTTTCTTGGCTACGTCTATTTCTACGATAGCGCGTTCCGAAACGCTTCGCTTGCAATGCGGTCGTTTTCCTTCTCAAAATGCGTGCAGATGTTCATCGTCGTGTCGAAGTTCAAGTGGCCTAACTGCCTTGAGTCGTTTTCGCATCCACCACCTGCGTGCATAGGATAGCTGCCTGGCCGCGCCTCGGCATGTGGGGCTTGAGGCACCGATAGTCCTTGCCCCGCTGATGTTCGACGCCCAGCGAATCAGTGAAGGTTTTCATCACGGTTCCGTGCTCTCCGGGGCCGTGATCTACTGAGAACATCTTGAACCATCGATCAGAGTTGGCGGGGTCGTACAGCCCCAGCGACAAATCGAACACGTTGTTTAGATTAAGCCGGGAACTTGTTCAGAGTCGCCCGGCTTTCTCTTTCTCTTCCACTGTTCACCGAGCAAAACAAAGGAACGGCCGACGTGGGAGGTGCCCCGACGTGGCCCGAACAGCCTCAGGCGCGACATACCCCCGAGCATCAGGTTGGTGCACGCCGTTTCGACGGCGGCTTTCAAAGCTTTCCGTAGGCGGAGAGCTTCTCGCCACGTCCCGCAACCTGTAGAAGGGCGGAAAGCCGCCCGTAGCTGGCATTACTAAAAAAGACTAGCGGAAGCTATCTTCCCGCCAATGCTCAAATTGCAATGAAAGGCATCATTCTCTATACGGCGCATTTTGATTGAGCTAATACAAACTCTTACATTCCCGGCTGAAGCGTGTCCGTTTTAGAAATCGGTGTGGATATCAGTGATCGCATATAAAGGAAACCGAGTTGCTTCATATCGTGGACGGATATGGATGTTCAATCTCGAAAGAACTTCTCGGGTCGCGAATAAGATAATATCGCGAAGCCGAGAATATCACCCAAGAACGCTTTGCCGACATGGTCGGCAAAGCTCGGTCGTACTTGTGAGCGGCATCGAGGCGGGACGCGTCAACGGGGGATTCGACTTGCTGTGTCGCATTGCCGAAGGTCTCGATGTGTCGCTCGGCGCTTTGGGCGATAGAGACCCGGACAAATGGCAGGAACGCGCTAAGTCTAAGTAGCCGATCCGGCGAGCATGGCCCGCCGGATCATTATCCCGTTACCTCTTTCTGCCGAGATAGAACACGTAGCCGTAGTGTTGCTTGTACTCCTGGTAGAGCTCGACCTCGTGGCGGTTGTCGGCGACGAAGGCCTCCACGGTCTCGTTGCCGGGGTATTTCCGCAGCAGGCCTTCGAGCGCCGCCTCGCGCGGGGTGAAGTACTCGTCCATCCAGCACGTCTCCGGCAGGGCGAACGCGGCGACGAACTGGTAGCCGCATCGCTGGAGCGCCTCGATGTTGTAGGCCACCGAATCCAACCTACTTCCGGCATCGGCCCAGAACCGCTCGATGACGGCAGGATGCTCGTCCGTGAGCCAGGAGGGGCAGGTAACCGCGACATAACCTCCCTGTTTGAGGAAGCCGTGCCAATACGCCAGACCCCTCTCGAAACCTATGTTGTCGATAGCACCTTCCGACCAGATCAGGTCAAGCGACTCCCTCTGGAATGGCAGGTCATCCATCGAGCCGACGACGCCCCGCACCCGGTGGGCAACGCCTTGCTCGCGTGCCTGCCCATTCAGGACATCGACGAAGGCTGGAAACAAGTCCAGGCCGACAACCGATCCCTTCAGGTGCTGCGCGAGCAGCAGCGTCTGGGCCCCGGTTCCGCAGCCCAAGTCAGCCGCGTTCGCAATAAGGTCGAGATCGCCGAGGAAGGCGAGAGCCCTACCTGTCTCCTTAGCGCAGCCGGGGCCCTGCCTCTCCAGCCCGGCGTGCGCTTCCACCAGAAGGTCGATCGGGGACGGTTGCTTGCTCTCCATGTTGAACGCCTTTCCCCACGCCGGGAACATATTGACTGCCGGCCGGCTTTGACCCGCCGGCAGCATGCTCGTCGAAAGCGGCGACCTCAGAACCTGCCGCCGCGACCCACCTTACCACACCGGCATTCCTTGCGGCGTATCCCGCAGCGGGGGCCACCCCTTCCGTAACCTGCCTGCGTGCAAGCTGCGCTACCTCCGATGATCGTGATGGTGCTTGCGGGAACGCAGCGTGCTCACGGCAATGACCGCGGCGGCAACGGACACGACCGCGAGGGAGCCGATGCCTGCCTGCAAGTTCGCCAGATGAAGAGCGGGCACTCCCTGCAGAATGCCCAGCGTGTAGGGCATGAGCCAGAACAGCCAGACCACGATGCTGAACGTGTGGAACCGCTGCTTTGAGCGCTCGCTGCCGCGCAGATAGGTGAAGGTAGCCCAGGTGGCATGGGCCGCCATGAGCACGATGGCCAGCACGCCGGAGGCGGCGTGCATTCCCAACGCGGCGTTTCCGCCGCTTTGAGCCATGAGCGTCATGATGGTAGTGCCGGTGGTGTCGAAGACGAAACCCGTCCAGAACAGCACGAGGTTGCGCTTCGTCAGCGAGTGGCGGCGCTCGTCGAAAACACCGATGGTGTAGAACACGAGGGCGAGGCTGATAGTGGTTGTCGCCAAGATAAGTTGTAATGACATGGCACGCTCCGTTTCTCCAAAATGAACACTGTTCATATTTCTGAACGGCGTTCATTATAGACGCGATAGCGAAAAGCGCAAGTATTTGTGAACGTTGTTCACTATTGTCACTGTCCGACGCCTCCCCGCCTGGGCGACCGCGCTTCACCTCTTCCGTCGCAGCCTCGATCACGCCCCCCCAGCAACCCGTGCGTTTTTTGCGCATCGTGAAGAACCGCTCCTCGGCCTGTTCGTCCCAGAGCTTGCCAGCGCGGCATTCCTTTCGGTCATCGCTTCGCGAACGGGGGCGTGACGGCTTCGCGACTGCGGCGGAGGCGATGATATCATCGTCGCTCCCCGATGCCGATGCGAGGAGCGCGCATGAGACCGTACTACGAAGGCTGGTACATGAAGCAGCAGCAGGGCGGCGACATCCTAGCCGTCATCCCCGGCCACGCCCAAGACGAGGCGTTCATCCAAGTGGTCACGGCGGACGGCGCCCATTACCTCCCCTTCCCACTGGAGGACTTCCGCCAAACGGGAACCCGCAGCATGCGCGTGGGCCGCAGCCTGTTCTCGCCCATCGGCATGATGCTGGACGTGCAGGCACCCGACCTGGAGCTGGTCGGCCGCCTGCGCTACCGCGAGCTCACGCCGCTGCGCTCCGACATCATGGGGCCGTTCGCCTACCTGCCCCTGGAGACGAAGCACACGGTGTTCAGCATGCGCCACCGCGTGGATGGCGAGGTGGAGCTGAACGGCCGCACGCTACACTTCGAGAACGCCAAAGGCTACATGGAAGGCGACCGCGGGCACAGCTTTCCCCGCGGCTACACTTGGATACAGAGCACCGACTTCGGCTGCGCGGCATCCGTCATGCTCGCCCTGGCCGAGATCCCGCTCGCCGGCCTGCGCTTCACCGGCTGCATCGGCGTGGTGTGGATAGCGGGCGTGGAGCACCGCTTCGCCACGTACCGCGGGGTGCGCATCCGCGAGGCCAGCGACAGGGCCGTGGAGGTGCGCCAAGGCGATATGACGCTGCGGGTGGAGCTGCCGGAGGCGGGCGGTCACCGTCTGCAGGCGCCCGCGCAAGGATCTATGGCGCGCCCGATCCGCGAGAGCCCCGCCGTGCCTGCGCGCTTCCGCTTCGTGAAAGGCGGCCGCACGTTGCTGGACAGCCCCGACGCCTGCACGAGCTTCGAGCTCGTGGCGCCGTAGCCGCAAGCCCGCCCGCGCCTGCGCACCACCTGTCCCGTCAGGCAGGCGTAAAAGCCGGACCGCCCAACCCGAACCGCCACTCCGCATCTCGCTCCGCCGGACTGCGCCGTTGCCGCAAGCCCGCGTCAAGTGCTCGATCGGCTCGAGCCCGCCCGAAGCCCGGAGGCGCCGGCCCGGCGAAGTTGTGGGCAGCTTGTGTCGAGTGCGGCCCCGTCCCCCTTCCCTTTGTAAGATTCTCGCAAAATCCCCCGGTCTTTCGCCCTCCGCCCGTTATCCTGCACCAGACGC
>OLQI01001427.1_pt1 | contig 15359 bp, 8 predicted proteins | sample 1672171 | NCBI WGS metagenome assembly OLQI01 (sample SAMEA3136655, study PRJEB25190) | human gut metagenome
TAAGTTTTCTTCCATTAAATTACTATAAAAGATAATATTTTGTTCTAAAAATGCAATATTATTTTTGCATTAAACAATAATATTAAAAAAACAGAGCAATTACTCAAAAGAATAATTGCTCTGAAAAATCATTGGATTTTAGTAATTTTCGCCGGGGATATTATCAAGCACATCACGTGGGAAGAATACGCTTGAGCCGCCTGTTGCCATATCCGTACCGGAATCGTCAAGATCGTAATTAAACAAATCTTCTTTTGCACGATTATATTCATCCTCGGATACAAGGAATATACTTCCGCTTTCTGCAAGATGAAGGTCAATAGTTCTCCAATTTTCAAATCTGTGCAAATTGAAGTAATAAGCGTTATCCTCAATAGTATTTGCAATACCGCAGCCCCAAATTTCCTGATACCAACCGTCGAAATCGAGGTTGCCGTTAGGAGCATAGAACAATGCGCCGAGCTTGCCGTAACCTGCAAAATAATTTATATCGCCCTGATATGAGCAAATTGCATTAGGAAGCTGTTTTGCATTATATGCTGCATTTTCCGTATTTGAATACACATTGAAGAGATTTACGTCACCCTTGTTTGCAACAAGATATGTTAAACGAATATCAACAGTTGTGTAAATATTAATATTGTTATCAGCATAAAGGAGAACAGGGAATGAAGTATTACCGTCCTGCGAAGAAGTGCCACGGCTGTCAAATCCTGCATAACTTGTGTCGCCCTTAATTGAAGAAATATTCAAATTAAAGCTGTTAGCCGTACAGGTGAAATCGTGGCCGAGATATACAAGCGCATCCTGCCTGAATATGCACTGACCCTGAACGAGGCAATCGTATGTACCCATAAGGGACGCATTCTTATTAAGAGTTAACGAACCAAGAGTGTAAATACTGCCCTGCTTAGGAGAGAAAGTATCTTTAATTGTATAATTAAATTTCTTAAGCGCATCAAGAATATCGCCCCAAAGCGAGCCGTCTGAGTCGCTGACATAAGGCTTATGCTTATAGGTTGCATTCTTAAAGGTTTCAGGCATTACCCACATATCCGCATTATGCCTTAATGTGAGATACTTAGGAGTGAATACGTAATTACCTACCGTAACCTGAGAATAAGCATATTCAAAGATTTGACCGGTATATGAAACAAGTGATTGACCGATAAAGAAGTTGCCGCCCTTTGCAAGGTCTGAGCTATCCTCCTCAAGTTCCTTTTGAGCATTAAGGCTGTCATTGTCAAGGTTGCTGTTTGTGCTGTCCTGACCTGCGTCTGTACTGCCGCTTGTCTTATCACCCTCACTTGATGAGCCGTCGCCGCTGTCAGTACTTGTATCATACTTAGGCTCTTCACCTTCAGTTACGCCGTGAGCCGTTTGCTCCGTTACTTTATTGCCGTTTATCGTTCTTACATAATCGCCGTATTTGCCAAGTTCGATATATGAAAGAGCAGTAAAGTTGCCGCCGACTGCAACGGTTGTGCAATCACGAAGCTTAATCCATGATGTTGAAGCCTGCAAACTTCCGCCAACGTGGAATTCACTATATGAACCGCCCTCAATAGACGTAAGTGCTTTAAGCTTTTTGCCGACATAAATTTTAGCATCGTGACGCAGAGTTAAATATTTATTACTGATGTAATCGTCCTTAACCTTAAGAGTAGTTGAAGCATAAAGCTTAGTATACTTTCCGCTTTCAAAATTACCGCCGACATAAGTGTATCCCGCATTTGCAAAGGTATATGTTTTAAGGCTGTCGCCCTTAGTCCAGAACTTGCCGTCAGCAACCGCCGCCTGGCTTCTGTCCTCGTCATCATCAAGAAGCGATTTACCTATTTCAACATAATCGTTGCCTTTGAAATTGCCTGCGATATAGTTCTTTGTCATATCACGCATCTTTGCGGTATCACGAACAAACATACTGCCGTTTACAATAATTTTAGAGCAGATGTTTTCATCAAGGCATTGGAAAACAAAAAGCTTATAATCGTCACTATTCAAAAGGTTTTGAATATTAGCCTTGATTGTTCCGTTCTCAATTGCTTCCAAAATACCGTCTAACGTACTTGTGTCATTAAGCTTTTTGTTGCCTGCTACCGCAAGAGTAACATTTTGTTTCATATAAAGCTTGGAGTTGGCATACATTGAGCCGCCGACATAAACGTTTGAATTAGAATAAATATCTGTATCACGAGTATTATTTTCAGGTACCTTTGATGCAGATGAAGTCCAAAGAGAAGCGCCGATAGTATTGCAAAGCATATTGCCGCCTACATAGAAATAAGCACTTCTGTATTTTTTAGGGTCTTTATTAAATTCATCCCTATATGAACGATTATCATCGCAGAATGAATAGAACGTTGCATCAAGAGCGGAATAAGAGAACATTTCAATATTAATCTTTGTGCTTCGCCTTGACTGATAGTCGCCGCCGACCATAAAGATACTGTTATTACCCGTAGCAATACCGGCACCGCCGAAGCAATCGCCGCCTATAAAGGTATTCGAGAAATTGAATGCCCAAATAGCGGTAGCGTAATAAGCATTTGCACGGTTACAATAATCAAGCAAATCGCCGCCGATATAAGTCTTGCCCATTGTGAAATACGAGCCTGCATTACCTGCCAACTTACTAGAGCCGAGTTTTAAGTCTCCGCCTACATAAACGGTAGCGTTTTTATACTCAGCACCGTCAATCTTTTCAAAGCCGTTCATAAATGACATCGACTTGCTGTTTCTCCATTTTGGGCTGTTAACTGTATTTTGATCAACGTTAATCTTATTCATTTCAACATTTCCGGCAGCCGCAAATGAGCCAAGATTGATTGTAACGATACCGTAGGTATAATCACCGCCGCAATCAAATACAGAATTTTCACCGTTATAAAATGCATTTGAATTAAGGTCAACTGTACCGCCGAAATGCGCCTTAGCATTCTTGAAGTTGATAAATGCTGTGTCACACATAATTGCGCTGCCGGGCATATCGCACCAGCCTCTTACTCTCATACCGGCATTAGAGTAAATTTCTCCGAAGTTTTGAACATAACCGTAAAATTTAAGGTCGTTTGTTCCACCGATATAAAGATAAGCGTCAACAGTACCGATTGTTTGACCATTTTTAAGCGAATAACCCGTTCTCATATCATTGTCTTCGCCGTCACGGTCTGAAATATATTTAGTTTTGTTCCAATCAACATTAAGATTTCCGAGAATATAAAGCTTGCCGTAGTTATAAACAACGCTCGCCATATTAACATCTCCGCCGATACCAAGCGAGCCTGATTTTACAAACAAAGCATTGCCGTCCGGCAAGGTGACGCTTCCGCTTATATTAGCCGAGCCTGAAATAACCGAAAGCGATACACCTCTGTTAGGCATACCGTCAAGTTTGTTGTTACCTTTGATAGTAATGCTGTTTTCAATATTAACAATACCTCTTGTATGAAGAGCACCTTTTAATGTAAGTGATTTTGAAGCATTAGCCGCAATAAATGTATCGGCATTATCACTCGTGAAAGCTATTTCAGGGTCGTTCTCCGAGCCGGCGCTGTTGACGATATCAAGACCGCCCATAAGATACATCTTACCGCCGTTTGAAATCTTAGCCGCACTTATGCTAATAAGGTAAGAGTCACTTCCCAATTCAGTAACACCTTTAACAAACAGATAACCGCCGTCATCAACCTTAAGAGATGATAAAACAGTAAGATTACCGTTATGAGTTATGTGACCGAATTTCTTAATATGAAGCGAATTTAAAACCTTATCTCCCGTATTGTTTGCGACATATAAGCCATTTATTGTGATATTAATAGTCTTATTTAATGCTGTGTTTCCATCAACCTGGCCGATGGTATGCTTGCCGTTTGAGAAAAATTCGCTCAAATTGTTTGCATCTGTACTTTCAACATTAACAACATTAGTTGTCCATACCGGGGCAAGAGACCAGAATTTAGAGCCGCTGTTAATACTGATGCTGTTGCAGGAATTTTGCGAACCGTCGCCGACAATCATATATGAATTGTCATTCAATGTAACAGATGCACCGCCTAAGCCGTTTGTAGTAAGATGATTTGCAACATACAGCTTTGAAGCAGAATTAACACTAATTGTGCTGTTAGATGAAAGATATCCCAAAACGATTAAAGTATGGGAATCAGACAGGTTAATTGCACCGTAAGACATAGTCATATTACCGCCTACAAGTGTTAAACCGCCGTTATTGCCGACAAAATTATTACTAATGCTCAATGAGCCGTAAAGATAAAGTGAACCTGCATTAATAAATTGTTTTGAAAAGCTCAAATATGAATTGGTAGTTGTTTGAGCAAACGTACCGTCACCTAAATAAACACGTGAATTAGGCTGTTCGTTGGTAAATTCGTCAATTTTTGAGGAAAGAGCATTTATATAACCGTCTTTAGTCGTACCGTTTGCGCCAAAAATGCTTACGGTTGAGCCTTGACCGCCATTATCGGAATAAAGCTTAAACCTTCTGCCAATTGTGCTTGTAACAACACCCGTTACATACAATTCGCTCGTACCCTTAACCTGAACTGCCTCATTAAAACTGCTCAATTTTGTTGTGGCAGCCTCAACATTTCCTGTGCAATAAAGCTTACCCGAATTAATTTTTAACGGATATGCAGTAATTACATCTGAGCAACTATATACAACACCTTCAATGTCAAAACCGGTTTGGCCGTTATTGCCCTTACCGTCTTTAAAAATACCATTGGCTTTAATATAGCCTTTTGCTACAAGGAAGCCGTCTCTTTCCACACAAACATAGCAGTTAAATATAATATCGCCCCAGCTTTCAAGACGGCAATGAACGCCGAATTGATTTACTTTATCATCAGTCTGAGTAAATGTAATACCGTTTGCCTGAATGATATTATTGGACGTAGCTCTAAGCCCCTTTGCGGTAAACGATGCATTGGCATAAACCTTGGCATGGCCCTCAAGCCAAACCAAATCGTTACACATAATAGCATTGTCAACATTAACAATTGAATTATCGTAAGCATTAATTCTGCCTGCAAATTCAGCGCCACCAGTTGCATAAAGCTTTGAATCGCCATGAAGATTGAGTGTACCGAGAAGAGCAACACCGTTTACTATGATTTTTGAACTTTGAAAAAGGTTTTGCTCATTCGTGGAATTCATACTGCCGCAAACAGATATAACACTGTCATTATACATATTAATGGTGCCTGTTTTTGCATTGCCGTTTACTGTAAGCGAAGTTCTGTTATTAAGAGTAGTTGTGCCTGAACATTCAAATGAATCAACAATAAGATTCATATCGTTATTTTCGGCATTGAACTTAGTACATTTAACGCTTCCGCCGAAATAATAGTTTGTATAAGTAAGGGACAGCTCGTGAGCCTCAAGATTACCGCCTATCTTAAATTCTCTTGAAGAATCAAGATTATGAGGAATTATAGCATTTCCGCCGCAATAAATCTTTTGGTTGGAGTCGCCGTCATAGCTCATATCGTTTGCGGTAATTTTGCCCTTAACATAAAGGCGAGCTCCGTCTTTCATAAACAGCTTGCCACAAGTAAGATTACCTGTAACAATTACAACGCTGTTTTTACGCATCTGAAGTTCACCGGTTAAAGTAAGATCACCATCAACAACAAAGGTACATTCGCTGTAACTGCCGGTAGTATAACCGCCGACATCAATATTATTTTTTACAACTACATCACCTACAACTACGCCGTAGCCGCCGGTTCTGCCTGATACACGCACCCAACCGGACCTTTTTAATCCGTTTGTAAGCCAATAATTCTTTTTTCCGTCAACTAAATACTGTTCATTACTGCTGCTTGTTACATTGAAGTCATCAAGCTTTGACGAGCCGTTACCGAAAGTAATTCCGCCGTTTGCCGTAACGGTATGATTATCATAATCAATCGTCGGCATATAATCGTTAATATTGAAAGAATTCGGCTTAGTAAGAGCAGTTGCCGTTTCCATATCAGGCTTAACGCTGTATGCTGAATCTACATAATCGTTAAATTCATGTCGCTTTGTATAATCGTTGCTGTCGCCGAGGAATACATCCTTTTTATTAGGAAGATATTGAGATGAAAGACGTTTATAAGTTGCATCATCCTTAACACTGTTATATTTTTCCGAAACAGAAATATCTTTTTCCTCAATTGTTTTTTTCTTAGCCTGAACACCGTCGTCGGCATATTTACCGCTGATTTCTTTATCATAATAGTTCTTATTTGCAACGTCTGCAAACTTATATGACTTTTTATATTCATCAACAAACTCACTCGGAGTTTTAAGTACGTCATTTGAATTATATAACGAATAACTGTTAAACTTAGTGTGAGCGTCGCCTTCAAGCTTAGTAAGACCGCTGCTCTTTGAAGCCATATTTTGAGTAAAGAAAGGAGAAGTATCTTTTTTAACTACGTCGCTGAAATCGGAATATGTCTTATCGTCATAGCTTGTTTTGTCAAGAATATCCTGAAGCTGGTCGCCGAGGTCTGCAACAGCCTTTCTTACTGTTACCTTTGCCGCAGTTGAGGTATAATCTCCCCTCTTTTTAAGTGAATTTGCAACAGACTTATTCGTCATACGGATAAAGTACGGTTTCAAATTCGGGGTAGTGATAAATCCGTTATCGCCAAGGCGCTGCTGGAACGTTTTATACATTGCATATTTTGCGCCTATAGCCGTAGCGTTGCTGTCGTAATCGGAGCCTACTGTATCGCTTCGTGTTTTTGCATAGTCACGGTTTACTTTATCGCCCGTAACAACAACAGTATACTTATTTTCTCCCTTGCCTACTTCAATTTGATAGCCTGCACCGCCACGGTCAAGCGTATCGGCAACATTCTGGAAAAGGAGTGTTGTTCTTGTATCGTCAGTATAAAGCCTATCCTCACCGTTGCTTATTTGGTCAAAAAGCTTGCTCTTTTCAATAGTAATACCGTCTACTTCGGTTGAACTTGAAGAGGTATGACTGTCCTCATACGCTTTTTCAAGCATGGCTCTTGAATCATTTCTGTTTATGTCATAAACAATTGATTCTTGATTTGCCAAAGTAATTGTATTACCGTTTAATACAAGATTTTCCTTTTGCGCCAAAATTTTAGACTTTTGCGCTTCTGTAATAACACTGCCCTTTGCTTCAAAGAAATCTTCGGCAGTGGATTCATACTCGTTTTTAAGAGAATCAAGACTTCTGACTCTGCTGTAATCAATCATATTGAGAATAGCAAGAGCAGTTTGAGTAGCTTCAATTTTTTGCTGGTTTTGAACATAAAGATGAACGCTGTCAGGATTCCAGCTTGTGTTTGTAAAGTTAATATTCTTTACAGCGGTATATGTAACCTGACCGTAATCGTTAGCAGAATTTTCATCGCTTGTGCTTTGAGTATAGTTTTCATAAACATATACAGGCACCTTTTCCTTCACGTACTTAGGCTCATATTCCTGCTCATAAATAATATGTCCATTTTCATCCTTAAGCACATTGCCGTCGGCATCTTTTTTAGGGATATAGTTTCCGTTTTCGTCAACCTTATATACCGGGTTGCCGTTATCATCAGTTGCAGGTGTATCTGAATAAACGATATTACCGTTTTTATCTCTTTCAGGAACAGGATTGCCGTCGGCATCAGTTTTAGTCCTGTAAATAAAATTACCGTCCTTGTCTTTTTGATAAATGATATTACCGTTTTCATCTCTTGCAAGAATAGGTTTACCGTCTTTGTCAGTCTTAACGTCCTGCAAATTGCCGTCTTTAACACGTGAAGCGTTTACAACCTGAACACCTATGTTCATATTAGAATTAGAATGAATATCACCGTTGGTAATTGCTTCTGACAGGTTAATGTGAACAAGGTCTGTATAATTAGGTGTGCCGCCGAAAAAGCCTTTAAGAGGTTGGAACAGCTTTTCGTTGAGCTTATTAAGCATAGTTTCAAATCCGCTTACTATTATATTGGCTGCGGTTCCTGTTCTGCCGTTAATTTTAATAGCCGGATTTTCAGCGGTGCCTTCTGTTGAGCCTGCAAAAAGGGTATAATTCAGCGCTCTCGGCATACCGTTAGAATAATTAGCACTTACCTTAACAAAAGAAGTAGAATGAAGCATTAACGAGTCAATATCTAAAATGGGACCAAAAAGCGTACCTGTTTTTATTTTAACGGTCATTTTGATATATCCCGTAGTAATATAGTCGTCATCATTTGCCGTTGCTTCATCAAGCATACCCTTCTTTTGGATATTGATTGTCATATCGTCATCACTGTAATCAACACCGTTTTTCTTAAGGTATTGCTTTGCAATTGCGTTTAAGTCTTTATCGGTAGCATCGATAGAAGCCGCAACAGCAGTAGCAGCAGCATCGCCGGCATTTTGCAAGCGTGCCTGTTTATAATAGAATAATCCGAAATCCATAATCATAGCGGCAAGCAAAATAAATATGGTAACCGCAAATACGGAAACGAACATAACCGCACCCTGCTCATTATTGCGCTTAGACTTTTGATTATTAGGTTTCAAGACACTCACACCCTTTCTGCAAATAACTGAAAAAAGTTATATATTATTCTTCATTTTCGCCGACATCTTCAACCTTAGAGTGGGCAAGCGAAAGTTCAGTTTGCAAACGATAAATTAAATCCTCTGCTTTATCAATCGCACTTTCATAAATACGTGCAATTTCGGTATATTTTTTGTCGGTTTCATTAGTCACTCCTGACTCAACTTCTTCTCTTAACGATTTAATTTCCGTTCTGTTTTTATCAACTTTTTTTGTAAGATGAGCAACATCACGCTGCAAATCTCTGTTTTTATCCTCAAGTTTTTTGTTTTCTTCACCTAAAAGGCGATTTTTTGAGATAAGAGAATCTATTTTTGACTGATATTCCTCAATTTGAGCGGTGTCAAGGTTTTGACCTTTACTGCCCTCTTGTGCCTGTAAAGTATCTCGCTGTACACGTATATCCTCAAGAAGCTTTGTGAGTTTTTCCACCTGACCCTTTGATTGAGAAAGTTCATATTCAAGCATTTGCTTTGTATTTTTTAATTCCTCATAACGTTGGTCAAAAAGTTCCCCTGCGTTTTTATTAGTTGCAAGCAGATTTGAGATATATTCATTAACCTGCTTGATATCATAACCACGAAGCACCTTATCAAAACCGTAATCCTGAGTTGCCGAGCCGAGTATTTTGTTTCTGTCTACTACATCGTTATTAGCCATAAATTGATTCTCCATTTGCCAAAATATATATTTAACGAACTATATTCCAATGCACAATTACATTTTTGCAAGTACATTGGAATTATATCCGTTATTTAAAGTCAAGAACATCGCCCACATCAAGACCTAATTTATCAGCTGTGCCGGAGCATAATTCTAAAACTTTATAAGCATCTTTAACTTTTTTGCGTACCTTTTTAGGCGGTACGGCTCTGTCAATAAATAATATTTCATTATCCTTAGAAAGAGCAATTGTATCAATATCAAATTTCATACCAAAAGTATGTATTTCATTACAAGGAGTAAGTAAAAGGCAATGGTTTTCCTCCATACTCCTTCTATACATCAGCCCCATAAAACGAGTAAAAAAATGATTTGCATTTTCACACTCGTCAAGCAGAAGCTTACCGTTTTTATATACCTTTAAAAGTGCCATTATTAAAACGATATTCCTCCCATAGAGTCTTTAACTTGAATAATAACAGGTCCCATAACTATACAAATAATAGCAGGAAGAATAAGAAGAACCGTAGGAATAGTCATTTTTGTAGGTACCTTTGCGGCAACAGTCTTGATTTCCTCACGCTTATTAACTCTAAGCTGTTCGGATTGAGCCTGAAGAACGTTAGTAATAGGAATACCGAGCTGGTTTGCCTGAATAACAGCAGAAATAAAAGTTTTCAACTCCTCAACCTCGCAAGAATCCGCAAGGCTTTTAAGCGCTTCATTTCTGTTTCTGCCAAGCTGAATTTGCTTGAATACTGTTATAAGCTCATCAATCAGCGGACCTTCCATACGTTCGCTGATTTTAACAAGGGAAGCGTCAAAGCTAAGACCTGCCTCCATACAAACGCTCATTAAATCAAGCGTATCTGCAAGTTGTGCTTTGATTGCACCCTGATGAGATTTAACCTTGCTGTTAAGGAAAAGATTAGGGCCGAGAAGTGCAATAATCATACCAAAAAGCATTGGCAAATAGAAAAATTGAGTTACATTAATAAGCAAAAGCGAAACGCCCATGAATATAATTATTGTCAATATCATAAATGCCATTTTGAAAAATTTAAAGTTAGAAACGGAAATATGCAAGCCTGCCTGACGAAGCTTTTTGGCAATCAATTCATTTTGAGCCTTAGCCCTTGCATTCTTGCTTTGATTTTCATCGCCCTTTTTATTCATTTTGTCAAGAAACGGCTTAATGTTTCTCTCATAAAACGAGGTATCTACATTTTTATAATCCGCTTTTACAACGTCTTTACCGATTGTTTTCATTCGGCGAAGATTTTTATCCTCCTCGCTTCCCTTTTTGCCCATAATTAATACAACAATAACGAGTGCAAAACAAGCGTAGGAAATAACTATAAATGGTAGCATACTGACACTTCCTTACATTTTGATGGTAGTAATTTTTTTAATAATCAAGAAACAAGTAACTTCAAGACCTGCTGCAACGCCTAAGAAAATTCGTCCTAAATTTTCCGTAAAAAGCGGCATAACAAAATCTTTGTTTACAACAAAGAACATAAGCAAAATAGCAATCGGCATCATACCTACAACCGTACCGGACATTACCCGAAGCGGTGGCGGATTTAAGTTCCTGCTGAAGTTTCATACGTTCCTTAATTGTGTTTGAAATATTTTCAAGAATTTGGGAGAGATTACCGCCCGTCTGCCTTTGCACCAAAACAGCGGAAACCATAAGAGCCAAATGCTTACTCTTAATTCTTGTATTAAGCTTATCAAGAGCTTCTTCCATTGAAGCGCCCATACTCATTTCCTTAATTACCAAAGCAAATTCGCCGCTGATAGGGTCATCCATATCTTTAGCGATAGTTTCCATAGCCTGAGTAAAACTAAGACCGGATTTCAAGCAAGAGCAAGCAATAATAAGTGCGTCACTAAGCTGTGATTCAAATTTCTTAACCCTTTTCTTTTGCTTCATTTTGATTAAAAGCATAGGAACTAAAAGGCAAACAATTAAAACCGCAAGCGCAATAACGGAGTTTTGCAAAAACAAAACAATAAGCGACGCCGGAACAACAGTTACCAAAAGCCAAATGGTTAAAAATTCCTCAGGTCGCATTTTCATATCGGCTCTTTGAAGCTCAACATAAAGCGCACTTCCGAATTTTTCAAAAAATCCACCCTGCTTTTTCTTTTCCCTGTTTCTTTTTTTCATTCTGCTTTCGTGCTTTGCAAGGGAATAATTTTCGCTGTCTCCCTCGTTTTTCTTAAGCTCTTCAAGTCGCTTGTCAGATGCGATTTTATCTTTAGAAACAAGCGAAGAAATAAGAAAAGCGAAAACAAATGCAAACAGAGCAAACGCAACAGTTAAAATTATTGTCGTTACATTAATTGATAAACCAGTCATTATTTACACCCACTCCGTTTTCACGTATTTTTTCAACACATTTAGGAATAATACCTGTTGCTTTAAAAGAGCCTTTAAATTTACCGTTTGCGTCCATTTCACCTTCGGTTTCATAAGTGAAAATGTCCTGCATACGAATAACATCGCCCTCCATTCCGACAATTTCGGAAATAGAGGTTACTTTTCTTGAACCGTCCCTAAGACGAGCCTGCTGAACAATAAGATTTATAGCCGAAGCCACCTGATCCCTGATAGCCTTTGACGGAAGCTCCGAACCCGACATCATAACCATTGTTTCAATACGGGAAATTGAATCTCGTGGGGAATTTGCGTGGATAGTTGTAAGCGAGCCGTCGTGACCGGTGTTCATAGCCTGAAGCATATCAAGCGTTTCCTCACTACGAACCTCACCTACGATAATTCTGTCAGGTCGCATACGAAGGGAGTTTACAACCAAATCACGAATTGAAATTCTACCCTTGCCCTCCATATTAGCCGGACGGGCTTCAAGAGTTAAAACATGCTCCTGGTGGAGCTGAACCTCCGCCGAGTCCTCAATGGTGATAATTCTTTCATCATGCGGAATATAGGACGATAAAACATTAAGAAGTGTTGTTTTACCTGAACCTGTACCACCTGATACGATTATATTTAATTTACCTTTAACGGCAGCTTCAAGGAAATTGAGCATCTTTAAATTGACTGAGCCCCAAGTCAAAAGATTTTCTGCCGAAATAGGCGTTTTACCGAATTTACGAATTGTAAGAATAGGACCTACAAGAGATACGGGCGGGATAATTACATTAACACGGGAACCGTCAAGAAGTCTTGCGTCACACATAGGGCTTGCTTCGTCAACGTGCCTGCCAACACGGGATACGATTCTGTCAACAATTTGCATTAGATGGTCATTATCTTTGAATTTAATATCCGTCAAAACAAGTTTGCCGTGAGATTCAACATAAACGTGGTCATATCCGTTTACCATAATTTCAGAATACTCATCGCTGTCAACAAGGCATTGGATTGGGCCGTAGCCCATAATGTCATCATAAAGCTGCTCTTTAATGGTATCCCTGTCAACACGGGGGATATTATATTCCGGCTTTTCAACGTATTCGTCGATAAGCTTGCGCATTGATTCGTCGGTAACAGTTTCACCCGAAGCAATCTGCTGTTCGATAATTGCGTTATGTATTCTCGTTTTTGTTTCTGCAAACGGGTCTTCAATTGCCATTTTTGCAAGTTTATCGTGAGGTGCTTCGCCGCCTCTTTGTGCAAAAGCGTTTTCCTCTCTCGGCTGTTCTTCACCGTTTACGCCGTACCTATCTAACAATCCCATTTAATTATTTCTTCTTTCCAAATGATTTCTTCTTTGTAGTTGCCGTTAATGTGCCTTCTCTTTCCATAATAAGCTTATTTGCAAAAGAAGAAATATCCTTGGCAATAACCGCTCTCGGCTTATATGTAATAAGCGGCTGACCGCTGTTAAGCGAGCTGTTTACTGTTTTCAAATCGCTTGAAATAACAGCATAAGCGTCAATGCCGAGAAGATTTTCAAAATCGCTGATTTTAACATTATTCTTTTTAACATTCTTATTGATTATAAGCTTTACCTTATCCTGCTGATTAATTTGGGACAAAACATTTTGGCAAAGCTTGGCACGCTTGAGCGAAAGAATGTTAACATCGTTTACCATAAAGATATCGTCGCTTGATTCAAGCGCTGTAATAACAGGGTCAGTAAGTGCACAGCCGCAATCGAGAATGATATATTCATAATAATTACGAGCCACGTCGATAATTGCCTTTGTATGGTTTGACTGAATATACTCGGCAAGCTCAGGTGAACTCGGAGAAGCAAGAACAGACAAGCCTGACGCATGAGTGCAGCAGCAAGAGGATAAATTATCAATCGAAATGCCGTTTGTATCTCTTGCAAGGTCAACTATTGTTTCACTCGGATTCAAGTCAAGCGCCATATCCGCATCACCAAACTGCAAGTCAAGGTCAACAAGAAGTACCTTTTTGCCGAGAGTTGCAAGGTAAACGGCTGTGTTGGTACAAATTGTTGTTTTGCCTACGCCGCCTTTACCGCTGAAAAACGAATAAACTCTTGAACGTACTTTTTTTGTAACATTAAAGTTTTGGTTAAGCTTTTTTTCGTTGCCGACAACGTTCTTAATTGTATTTGTAAATTCTTCATTGCCGACATTGATACTCATTACACGTCTGATACCGCTTTGCGCCGCATTATTGACGATATCGACCGTAACGTTATCCGTCATAATAATTGCGGAACAGCCAAACGAGGCTAAATTAATATCCTCAACAAAATTGAAGAAATCGGAATTAATATCTTCGCTGTCAAGAACGAAAACCACAACGTCGGGAACAAAGCCTTGAATTCTAACCTTTGCGTCCGGCTGTAAATCGGCATAGCCGATAATTGACAGTTCGTCACTTGTTATTTTATTTTTTAATGCAACCTTATATTCGGTTTTTTCTGCACAAACTACAATGTTAATGTTGCTCATAGGGATTCTCCTTGTAGATTACTTTTGTCTTGGGTTAAGGATAAGCTTATAATCGTATTTACTTTCGATTTCATAAAGCTTAAGCGACTGCTTCTTTGTTACTTCAACGGTAAGAGTGTTATATGTAGTAATCTTCGTTCCGCTTTGAGAAGCAGTAGAATTATCTGCATTGGTAGAAACTCTTAAAATCTTTAAGCCCTTATAAGCAATTTCTGTTTTAACTTTGCCCTGGTCATCTGTTTTGCTGACAAGCACATCAACCGTATCGCCCTCGCTGATATAACCGTCAACACTCTTAACGCTTCCGGCGTCAAACGAATAAGCAACCATGCCCTTTGGCAATTTGAGAGAAAGAGCGACGTCATCGCCGTTTTTATCTTCAAGCCTGTTTTTGTTAATAGGTTCATTCGCATAAAGCTTATCAACAGTAATCATATGAACGTCCTTTGCGTCGTCAACAAGCTCTGTTTGAGCCTTAACGTAATTATCTGTTGCGTCTGCGGCAAGAATTTCCTTTGTAACAATTTGAGGATTATCGCCCTCAAACATATCAGCCGTAATTTCAACGTTCTTTTCAATATCGGCAGCAGGGACTAAAACAGTTACCATTTCTGCATCCTTAAATTTTGTTTTACTGTTAATTTCCGTTGCAAACATATATGTAGCAACGCCTGCGATAATTGCAACTATAACTGCGATTAAATAAACCTTTTTCATAAACTTACCTCTAAAATTAATTAATTACATCATAATTTATATTTATATTAAAGAGACGCATTAAGCGCCGTCTGATTTTTCAACTTTAAATGTGGAGCTTGATTTAAGTGTATAATGCATTTTATCTGCTCCCGAGCCTAAAATCGGCGTAAAAACGGGTATCCTGCATTCAACATAAATCGTAACATCACCGCTTGACCTGTTTTTAACCGTTCGGTTTTCAATCTCAGCCTCAATATCATTTGAATACGACACATTGATTTTTACATTATCAACATTTTTCGGAAGCGAGTTTTTAACCTGCCTGATAATATCCTTAGTTTCGTCATTGATATCATCATCGTCCAAATCGTCAAGAGTATACGACTTAGGACTGACAACGGCGCCGTTTTCAAGATTAACGGTTTCATACTCAACGCACGCAATACGAGCAGCATTACGGGAAGTATTTGACACTTCGATATAATTAATAAAGAGCCAGCCGTAATCG
>OLQI01001456.1_pt1 | contig 15073 bp, 13 predicted proteins | sample 1672171 | NCBI WGS metagenome assembly OLQI01 (sample SAMEA3136655, study PRJEB25190) | human gut metagenome
CAGTTCATTATAAAAAGCTTATTTTTTTGTCTTGACAACTGAACCACTATAATAGCATTGGAGTCTGACCTTAAAATGATACTATAAATACGTCTTTAAAATATCTAATCTTTTTTTCCATATAATGCAGAACAATATAGCGCTTATACACACACAGCATATTCCTCTACTAATAAAACCTATAACATTATTCAACGGAATCATATATGTAGCTCTAAAAGTAATTATTGCAACAATTAATATAATCAATGAATCTTTAAATTGGTTCACATAAAATTCCCGTTCTTTCTCTTGAAAATAGTCATCAAATAACACTTTTGTTTCCCATGGATATTCTATAAATGTAAAAGCTATAACTGTAGAAATTACAACTCCATTAATTCCTATTTTTTGTATTAAAATAATATTCAAACAAGCATTCACAATCCCACTAATCAACGGTTTAAATTTATCTGCCTCCCACATGCCTGTTGCATCTTTAAAAGTTACAACAATTCTTCTTGACATATTAATATAAAAATATACTACTAGTAAAATCACTGTATTAAATTCAAATAAATTTCCATCACCGGTCCACAATTTCATAAATGGCTGATATAAACATATCAAACATGTAGATAAAAAACCTATTATTAAATTATTTACATATGTTAATTTTTTGAATTTCTCATAATTCTGATGTGTCGACTCCAATGCAATGCTATTTCCTAGTCCCGCTAATATAGATGTGTAAAATATATTCATTATATTTACAAGACTTAATATTATATAATAATAATTATTATATATTGCGACTAAATTAAGTCCTAAAAAAGCGGAAATTATTATATTATCTAAAGAATTACTAATAGTACCACCTATTTTATGTAGGAAAAGAGCTTTAACCTTTCTCTTTATTTCATCAAGATAACTTTCATTCAGTTTTTCTATAGCATTTATATTACATACCGGGAACATTTTTGAAGCAATCCAATATTTTAGTATATTTCCAATTATCGTTGTTATAGGAAGCATCAATAAATACAAATAGAAATCTTTTGCTATATATAAAATAATAAGTTGACTACCATTTAATAATATCGTAACAACAATTGAAATTTTACTTAAAATATCCTCTCTTTGATAAGCACTGATTACAGATGTCTTATACGCAAAAAACAAATAACTACAAATAACATTAAATAGCTGAATAAAAAATACAATCTGTACATTTATCCCCTCTGGTGTTTCACCTGTTACCAAACGGTCCAAGAACAGTGAAAATACTATTCCCATCACGAACACACAAAATCCAATTATCCTATATATTTTTTTATATAATTGAAGTAATGCTGCAACTGTTTTTTCATCATTTTCTGCTATCGGCTTGTACATAGAATAGACTATTGCAGATCCAACTCCCAACTCTGCCAAATTTAAAATTCCTAATATCGATGAAAACAAACTGTTTAGTCCCAAATAAGAGTTTCCTAATATATATAATACTGCAGTTCTATTTATAAAGGGAAATAATATATTTACTCCCCTAAATATAATTCCAAATACCATATTTCTTTTTGTATTTTCTATTCTATTTAGCCTCATGAAATGCATCTCCTATTTTTGAAATATCATATCCTATTATCATTAAAATAAATAATGCTACTGGTTGCTGATATGAATTTATTATTAATGAGATCATTAGCGTCAATAATAATGCAGCCACAATTCTATTCCACTTATTTATTCCATTTTCAAACATTTTTTTCCATGCAATAAAATAAATTACTAAAAATATAAGTAGCCCTATTCCTCCCATTGTATATGTAATTTGTAACAAGAAATTATGACAATGTGCAAAATGAAAATACGAACCGTCCGTAAGCATAAACTTCTTTTGTAAGATTTCCGATGTTTCATAGCCATATCCCATTATCGGTTTTTGCATTACCCAATATAATACTCTATTCCATATTTTTTCTCTTCCAGTTAAGTCTATTGACTTGTGTAAAATATTCACAATAAAGAAGGAAAATATTTTTTGTATTTTAAATATAACTATACCTACATTAAGTACTAATACCGCTATATTAGAGCTTATTAATAATTTTTTTGATTTTCCTATAATATTATAGAAAAGAATAAAAATTATCATACATAATATTCCAGAAATAGATTTCAGTATTAATAAAGAAGTTCCACTAACAAAAGTACATACCAATAAAATTTCTTTCTTATTTTTACAACATTGCTGATACATAAATGTAAATATTATATAGAGAATCAACCAATATAACAATGTATCATCGTGGCCTAGGAAATATGTATCCAAAGCTGTAATTCCACCCGGATATAAAATAACTGATATAGAATTTATAACTAACAAGACTGAATATACATCAAAAGCAATTTGGTAAAACTTTCTTTTGGAATCCGAAAATGCAAATGTACAAAACATCAGAGAAAAACCTATAACTGTTATTCCATCAATGAATGCTCTAAATACTTGACCACCATTAATAGCAGTATTAAGGACATAACTCAAATAAAAGAAAACTATATATTTTATATATTTGCAATATTTTCTCGTTTTTCTTTTTGCCATTAACGTTGTTATACAATAAACTACAGATACAATCTTTCCAATGTTAAAAATTATATCTAATGTTCCTGTTATTACCACCGGTTCCAAATAAGGAAATAGACACAAAAAGATAATTATTCTTTCCTTTCCCATATTTCTTTTATTTATTATCATTTTTTTTACCTAAAGTCAGCACTTTTTTCCCTTTTTTAACTAACTGTTCAAATTTAAAAAGTTTTATATATTTATCATCTATTTTCTTTCCCCAAAACACTCGATTTCTCCGAAATGCTTTTTCTTTTTCTTGTATAAATATATTTTCAATAAATTTATCGAAATTATCTTTCATTTTTATGGAAAACATTTTGTCATTGTATATCGGTTGTTCTAACATTGATAAATATTCTGTTTTATCACTATCTAATTTCTTTACTTTCTCTAATAAATGATCCAAAGAATCAAATTCGTGACAATTAATAAATGCCTTTGAATTGAAGTCCTCACATACAGTGGAATCTCCATAGTATATAGGAATTGTTTTAGCCGCAAATGCTTGAAGTATTTTTTCTGTAACATAGCCTGGGTGCGAGCTATTCTCACATGCAATTGAGAATTTATGATTATTCTCAAAAAGTAATTTATCTTCAACTTGCCCATTCAATAAATTATTCTTTAATTTTCCACCAGAATCAACCCTCTTATACGTTGAAAGTTTTTCTAATAAATTAATTCTCATTGAGTCCGTATCATTATTTGAATATACAAAACTACAAAACTCTCTATCGAATAGTTTTTGGGTAATATTTTTATTTTTTTCTTCCGCTAATTTCAAATCTTTTGCGTATTCATACATTCCATAATAAAATGGAAATCTAATATATCGATCTCCAAATAATAAACGTTCAAATCCTATTGCATAATCACACATTTGAAAATCTGGAGCAATATTTTCTCCTGTAAAAAACACTCGAACAGCATTTGGATATAACAAATATTCATTAGAAAAAACTGAATAAAACACATAATCTGGATTTTCCGACAATTCAATATTTCCAAACCTTTTTATTGAATCACTTATAAAATTATTTTTTTCATCAAATGATGAATAAAAACCTAAATATTTTATTTTAAATGTTTTTGTCTCCATCTGTTCTCCCTCAATACATACACGTAATGTAAAAGTCTCATAAATGGAAAATATATATTCCAATAATGTTTAATATTAAAACGATTATATATATTTTGTGTCATATATATAAACTCTTTTAAATTAACATTTTTCATTTCATCTTTGCTCATAAAAACAATATATTTAATTGTTTGTCTCCAAATTTCATCTATATGCTTTTTTACTTCTTTTTCTTTAATTAACCCTTCCTTTTTCTCAGACCATTTAACCATCTCATTAAATGTACAAGCAAATCCCACTGTTCTTTCAAGAAATCGCTTGCCTTTAGTTATGGATCCATATCGCATCCTATAATGATAATATTGATTGCTAATTGCTGCACACTTTTTTACGCTATGTATTAATTGAAATGTATATAAATGATCTTCGTGTAATATTCCTTCATAAAAAGATAACTGATTTTCAACAATTACACTTTTCTTAACAAACTGAAATGGAACTCCTGTAAAATAAGAATCGTTTTTTCTCAAAATATTATATAATTCTTTTCCTGATTTACACTTATAATCCATTGTATTTCCACATATCTCTGAATTTACAACTATATTTTCACTCACATCATAGAAATCTTTTACTCCGCCAAATACAATCAATTCTAATTGTTCTTTTTCTGCCATATGATATAAATTATCTATCGCGTCTATTTCTAATGTATCATCACTATCCATAAATAAGATATATTTCCCTTTTGCATATTTTAAGCCTACATTCCTACTTGCACTAAGCCCGGAATTATTCCTTCTAATATATTTGAATCGAAAATCTTCTTCTGCTATTTTAATTGCAATTTCCGATGATTCATCAGTTGAACCATCATCAATCATTATAACTTCAAATACTGGAAATGTTTGTTTTTTTAAACTTTGTAAAGACTCATACAAGTATTTCTCTACATTATAAATTGGCACAATAATAGAAACACTACATGCATTATCCATATCCTATTCCCTTCACATAATCTACATGTTTAATTTTTATTTCTTATTTTCTTCACTTTATACTTAAAGTAATTCCACGTCTCTTGTATTGAAATACCTCTTTCTATTTTAAAAAGTTCTTTGACTTTTCTATTTAAGAATCGCAACCACTTAAAATTATCTTTATAATTATCATATGAAAAAAGATCTACCATTTCTTCTAATTCTATTTTTTCTTTTAAAAGAGAATACCATTGCGGAATAATTATATCTGGTGTAAATTGACTATCAACAAATTTTTTTGCCTGTCTAGATAACTTTTCGTTCACTTCATTGTCACAAAGCAACCTTATGATTGCTTTTTCACACGCCTTTACTCCTTTTATTCTATATCCTGTTTTTTTATCATCCACTGTATCAATAAGCCCATATCCATTATATGTTACTACAGGAATTCCATGTGCTTGAAATTCGACGGCTGACAAACAAAATGTTTCTGTTTTTCCTGTAGGATTAGATACGCCAACTCTAATTGAATTATAAAATTCTTCTTTTTCATTTCCCATTGTTCCCATATATTTAACTGACGACATCAAGTTTCCATCAGAATCCTTTAAGAAACAATTACAATAATCTTGGTAAGCTGATAAATCTTTTTCATTCCCATATAAGCCTCCGCCAAGTACATATAATTCCGCATCTGGAACTGCCTTTAAAATATTTTTCCAGGCTTTAGCCAAAATATGAAATCCTTTTTGTTTAATCAGAGCTCCTGAATAAACAACTTTCTTTGTATCAGCATTTGTTCTCATTTTATAAGAAGAAGGAATACAATTATTAATAATCAAACTTTTCTTTATAATATTTGAATCACAATAATAATCATATAATTGCTGTCCTACAAATATCACTTTTTTTATCTGTGATAATTCTGTAATAAATTTATATTCTTCATATAAAAGATAGTTATGAACCCACGCAATAGCATTTATATCTTTTTCTTTGATTCTACAATAAAAATTCTTATTAACGTCTGTTTGAGTAAATATTAATATTTCATGTTTTCTTTCTATTAAATCTATCATTTCATATATTGACTTTACATAAACTAAATCAATTATCTCAGAAATAATTCTTTGATTATCTGTATATAAAGTTATATCCAAATTAGGATATCTCAATTTTAACAATGTTGATACAATACCTATTTCATATTGAGTCCCTCCAAGCCCCGGATTTCCAAATTGACACTCATCTAAATTTATTTTTCTTTCATTACTCTTAATCCAAAATGCTATTTTCATCTTCTTTATCCTATTACCATTTTCAATTTCACAATTTTGACAAATATTAATTATCTTTCAGCGTATATTCTATAGCATCCACATATCCCTTGCTTACACTCTCAAATGAAAATTTGTCAAAAATCTTTTTATCTGCTCTGTACTTTTCTGGATTTCTTAAAATGCTTTCTATTGTTTTTCCAAACTCTTCTGCATTATAAGGATCAATGATTGAACCATTTACATTCTCAGTAATAATATCGTATGCTCCATCCGCATACTTCGAGGTTACAATAGGGGTGCCTGTACACGCTGCTTCCAGTAGCACCAACCCGAAGCAATCCTCACGGGTTGGCAAAACAAATACGCTTGCATATTGATACTCTTCGAGCAAATCTTTTCCCTGTTTAAAGCCACAAAACTCGACTTTACCTAACAGATTTGCATTTTTAATTCTAGTTTTTAATTCTTCAATTTCTTTATCTGTTCCATTTCCAACAATACGCAATTGAAAGTCCTCATCCACATATCTTAAAGCCGATACTAATAGGTCTAATCCTTTTCTTTCAATCATACTTCCGACATATAATAATCGTCCCTGTTCTGGAACATGCCCTATCGTACGTATTTTATTTACATCAACCGTTAACAAACTAACAAAAATTTTATTGGTACTGAGTCCCCATTTCAAAAGTTTTTCTTTAGCCTTTGTACTACTTGCAATTGATGCATTGCATTTTCCTATAATTATTTTTCTAGTAATGCGTTGTATAAAATTAATATTTCTTTCAGAATATAATGTGCCATCTGTTAAACTAATATACTTTTTCCTATGCCATTTACACCAAAACAAACATTTAACAGCAATCGGATTATACTCCCATGCAATTACAATATCAGGATTTATTTCTAATAAATCTTTTCCAATTCCTTTAGGGATATAAATATGTTTCGTATCATATTTTCTCTTTATCGAAATCACTTTTGTTTTAGCAAAAGTTGTATTCAATAATTTTGCAGTATCAACATTCCAGCACCTATTATCAGCTTCCCGCGCACAATAGATGACATAAAATTCATACTGTTTGATATGTGTCTGCAAATAATAAAATAAATCCACTCTATATGGTGACGGTATATTTGTAACCAATAAAACCTTTTTCATTCTTTTTTCCTCTAATACTTATATATGCTGTCCCGTTTAAGCAAGCAATAGAACGCTTTCCATATTCTTAATCTCACTAAAACAATTTTTATACAATTTTGGATATACATTTTTATTTTATACATTATAGCCCTGAAATGACTTAAACCATATTTCTCTGCAATGGATACATTTTCCTTAATTGTCTGAAATGGATGACTACATGATGTTCCTCCATATGTAAAGCAACTAACAACTGTATTGACAAATTGAAACTTTGCCCCCCCCCCCGATAAAATCTTGCGAACAAATCATAATCCATACATATTTTATATTTCTCTGAATATCCTCCATATTGATCATAAGCTTTTTTTCTTACTAATGAACTTTGGTGTATAAATGGGAGTGAATATTCAAGACCTTCTGCTGAACCAGCGTATTTTATTAATTTCAATTCGTTTTCTTGATCATCTACAATAGTATTTCCATATAATACATCTGTACACTCATGGCACGCCAAAGTCAAATTTGCCAGCGCATGAGGAAACAAATAATCATCGGCATTAATCAGCCCAATTAAATCTCCTGTTGCCATTTTTATTCCTTTATTAAATGCATCAGAAATACCGTTGTCTTTTTCAGAAATCCAATGTATTTTTTTATTCTCGTAGCTTTTAATAATATCTACTGTATGATCCTTACTGCCCCCATCAACAATAATATATTCTAGATTTTCATAGTCCTGACTCAATACACTCTCTATCGTTTTTGCAATTGTTTTTTCTGCGTTATAGCAAATTGTAATCATGCTAACTTTTAGTCGTTCCACCATCAATCTCCTTAATTACTTATATTGACATATATGTCATTTAAAATCTTGTAATTTGCATTTTCGCTATACTTCATTTCATATAATTCTTTTATTTTTTCCCTATCTAATGGCTTTTCTCTCATTTTTTCAACCGCTAATATTATGCTCTCTATGGATTTACACTCAAATTTATACCCTGTAATTCCCTCTTCTACAATACTTCCCGCATTTCCAAAATCAGAACAAATAACAGGTGTTCCAACCGCAAATGCTTCCACAATACTCATCGGAAAACCTTCGTACCACTGTGTTGCCATTATAAGAGCCTTGCTGTTTGTAATCGTCTTTCGAGCTTCCTCATTAGATACAAGCCCTTGTAATTCAATATTCACGGAGTTTTTTCTAACAAACGTTTTGCACCAATCTTCCATTGGTCCTGTACCGCAAACGATTAATTTTGGAGCCTCCTCCCCCATCACTTTCCACGCTTCAAAAAGAAGATCAATTCCTTTCAACTTATCTAATCTCCCTGCAAAAACAAATTGATCTTTTCTCTCTTTCTCTGGAACACACTCATTTTCACTTTCATCAAAATTAGGTTTTACAAATACTCTCTCTTGTTTTATTTGTTTTAATTCCAATAATTTCTTCTTATTAAAATCAGTCAAACAAATATAATTGATTTTTCCGTAAATGCCAGTTATCCGATGAAACATCGTACTAATCACACACGCAACTGTCTGAATTTTACTTTCTCGATAGCAACTATGTTTTATTGCACATCTCAAACCATGTTCTACGCAATCCTCACAGATATGTCCATCTCTATAAAAAGTTGCACCAGGACAGAGCAAGCGAAAATTATGTATTGTCTGAACTACCGGAACTTTCATATGTCTTGCAGCATAATAAACTGCTGGACTTACTAGATTAAGCGTATTATGAACATGAACAATTTCTATACTCTCTTGCCTTATCAAATTCTTGATTTCTTTGTATGTTTTTGGATTGAATACAGTTGTAATCGGTAAAAAAACTTTCTGAAGTTTTGACATCTGCTTTAATTCCACATTACTGCGACTATATAAACTCACCTTATGTCCATGCTTCTCAAGCATTTTCTTTTCATTGGCTACAACCGTATCTTCTCCTCCAGAAATCTGGTAATAATTATGTACAATCAAAATATTCTTTTTATTTTCATTGTTCACAGTCATTACCTCACTTTCCCCTTATCACTGCATTCCAAATAAATTTCGTATTAGTGCTCCAATATCTTTTAAATAGCCTCTTTGGATCCTGTACTAAGCGATATAACCATTCTAGATTGTGTTCTTGCATCCATATTGGAGCACGCTTAATATTTCCCGCATAATAATCAAACCCCGCTCCGACACCAAGCATCAATCCATCAATTTCCCCCTGATGTGCTGCCATCCACTTCTCCTGTTTTGGTGCCCCAAGCCCAACCCAGACAAAATCCGGTTTAGTTTCATTAATTCTCTCTATAACAGCTCTATCTTCATCTTTCGTCAACGCTCTAAACGGTGGACTGTACATTCCAGCAATTTGAATTCCTGGATAATTACTTATGAGTTTTTGATATAATAGTTCTAATGTTTCTTTTTTGCTTCCATAAAAATAATGACGATATCCTTTCTTTGCAGAAATTTCAAAAATCTCTCCCATTAAACTTGGACCTGTTGTGCGTTCCATATTCTTATGACCTCTTTTTTTACCAACAGTAGAAAGAGGACCCCCATCTGGAATTGCCATTAACCCACCATTTTGAATTGCACAATAAACTGCATCCTCATAGCTAATTACGGTTGTATGTACATTTGAGACACATATGTAGTCTCCTTTTAATTCTGAGATATTTTTTTCGAGATAGCGCACCAACCATTCCATATTAATTGCCGCAATATCAACCCCCATAATATTGCAAGTTGGAATAAGTCTTTTATCAACCTTTCTCTTATACTCCATTTCTCGCACCTGTTCCTCTTTTCTACTTATATAGCGAGATTCACATCAAACCATTCATGCTATATAAAACAATATGTTTATCGTCTTCTACTAATCTCACACTATAATTATCATTTTTTACACGAATTATCTTCCACAGCCATACTTCGTTCCACTTTTTAGACCACTATTAAAACTTTTATGTAGACGTTTTCTACCACACAAACTCCGCATCCCAGACATCCACTCCGGAATCCTGATAAACATCCAATAATCTAGCTCTAAGCATGTCCTTACTAACACCCTTTTTCAAAATTACCTGCAAGAATCCACCCCCACCAGCACCAGAAATGAATTTTCCATCAATCAAATCCTCACAGCTTGCAAAAATCTGATCAATACAGGTATTGGTTGATCCAGTATCCAGTTTCTTAGACACTTCCCAATGTTCATTCAGCAATCTGGCAAAGGCATCTACATCTCCCTGTTCCAATTCATACCGCATCATAACAGCTAGGTACTTCATCTCTTCCAAGGCTTCTTTTGATTCTTTCTTTCCGCCGATATAGTTTCCAACTACATCGCGAAGCAGGTTTCTTGCCAGGCGGCGCTGGCCGGTGTAAATAAGTGCAAATCTTTCCTGAAGCTCTGCTTTTGTATCTTCATCTAAATCCAGATATTCTACTTTCAGTTTCTGCTTCATTCCAGGTCTTGAGGTAATATATTTGATACCACCTGTAAGTCCTCCAACCTGATCCTGCCAACCGCCACCGGTACTCATGATCTGTTCCAGATTCAGTACCAGTTCATATATATCGGAATCGCTCCAGGTTGTTCCTAAAAATTTTCCAAGAGCACGAACACAGGCTCCTGAAAGGATGCTGCTGGTTCCAAGCCCGGAACCTTTTGGAACTCCTTTTACACGAGTGGACATGTAAAAACCACCGCCCATCTCATCCAGGATTTTTTCCAGATCAGCTTCACCTTCCATAGGGATAATTCCACACGCAATCAATGCTGCTTTATGAAGTGCAAAGGAATCGTAAGGATTATGACAATCCTGAATTTCTGCTGCAGTTGTCACAACACCATGTGCATCCAGATCGAGACTTGCAAATTCAATATGGTTTTCCGGCAGCTTTCTTAATTCCACTTCGATTGGTTCCTGTCCATTCAGCAAAATTGCAGCATTTAATACAACACCGCCTTTTTCATTACAATATGGCGGAGTATCCGTCCAGCCGCCGCCCCAGTTCACACGAACCGGAAGATTTACTTTTACCTGATTTTCTGCAATCTTATATTTCTTTACCTGATTTACATTACTTGCTTTAAATATTTCCTGCTGGATTGTGGCAAAGCATTTCTGCTCTACCTGATCGTAGCTGATTCCGTGAAAATTCTTTTTCATAAACTTCATAGAACGGGAAATACTGTATAAAACACGGATTTTCTCTTCAAATGGCAATTCTTTTTCTGCCATTTCCATAAGCATGTCAAACTGTTTTTCATCCAATTCTGTAATGCCAAATGTTTTCAGGGAATCTACATAATGTTCTCCAGCACGTAACCGATTGAGGAAACGCTCTATAAGGATTCGGTTTTCCAGATTTTCTTCCCATGGAACCAATACAGAAGCATCTGCTATCTGGAAAGATTCTTCCAGAGAATAACGTTTCAGAGACTTCCATTCTGCAACCTTCACTTCGTCTGCTTTTTCAGAACTCATTCTATGAAGAAGCAATGCCCAGGAAACAGCTTTTTCCTGGCTATCTGTAACCGGATAAAGCTTCGCCTTCCACAAAGAGTGATCTTCACTTTCCCATATATCTTCTGTCTTTAAATTATTTAAATTTATAAAGCTCTGTAAATCTCCGTCAAGGAAGCTGCCTCTTTCTTCCAGTGTTTTCTTCGGATTATCTTTAATTCCATATCCTCTTACGATATATCTCTTTTCGCCATTCTCTCTTTTTAACGCAACTCCATGCAGCACCATGGATGGAACCGTTACATCTTTAAGCTCCAGCTGTGAAATCACACAGTCTTTCTCTAAAACGGTATTTCCTCTCAGCCAGCTGTTTTCCACATAACATTTATCAGCTAGTTGCACTGTTCCCTCAATAAGAGCATTATGTACTGCTGCCTGTATTTTTTTCTCAGATTTATAATTGGTAAACACCATTGGCTTCCAATCTAAATATTCATAATCTGCAATCTCATCTGTTAAAAGAGCCAGAAGCTCCCTGGTTGTTCCAAAATGAATAAATTCAGCAGGAGAAAGGCAAATCAGCTTCATTCCGAATGAATGCAATGCTTCCCATATTCTGGTACGACATTCAGTTAGTTCTTCACAGAAAGTTCCTTCTGGCTGCTCTTTGTAGTACTGCTCCAGTGTAGAATCTTCAGCTAATGGATAAAGAAAATCTCCATATAAACTGATTCGTGATTTTTCATTGACAAAACGGGCGTATTTTTCTGCATCGATTTTGCCATCTGTCTGAACCAGTGATAATAGAGCATTCATCAGGTTTACATCAAACAAAACTGCGCCTGTATCCAGGTCTACATTTCCATGGGTATTTACAGCCCCTAATTTTTCCAGGGTTTCAATGGATTGTTTATGAAGGAATTTTTTTACATAGTCTTTTCCATTATTCAGGAATACGCCATGATCTTTTCCCACATCTACCGGGGATTTCATGGAGATTGCTGCGGCACCATGAAACTGTGCATCAATCTGTAATGGATTAAACAAAAGAAGGACATCACCGGAAAGTACCAGCATTCCTTCACGAAAGCGCGATGGTACCCCTGCCATGCCTATAAGAAACTCATCAAATAAAGTTGACGCTCTTCCATCAGGAAGTTCACGTGGTACAGGCGAAAAAAGCTTTCCACATACAGAATATTGCGGAACACGTTTACTATCGCCGCCAGAATGAATTACAAGAATTCGCTTATTGTGGAAATCTCCTGCAATATCTTCCTGCTCTGCCAGCTTTCGCAGCACCTGCAAAGTAGCACCGCCAGATCCAACTCTTTTTCCATCTGGATCTGGTAATACGAGATACTTTGTTTTACATGGAAGCACATTTTTATTTTGTCGATATGTAATCTGGCTGCGGAAAGCATTGGCCTGTTCCTCATTTGATGCAGTCAATACTATATAATCCCATTGTGCAAAGCTTCTTTTTCGAATGGAACGCTGATAATCTTCCCAGGCATCTATATAGCTTTGTCTTAAAAACAGATTTTTCATCTTTTTGTATTGATCAATTATCATAACTTTCTATCAATTATCTGATAACCAGATTTCCTTTCCATTATTCTGTATACGAAGCAATATAAAATCACATAGATCCATCTTTCTTAACCACAACCATAACTGTCTTCAAAAGTATCTTAATATCCAACCCAATATCCCAGTTTTCAATATATTCCTTATCCAACCTCACAACTTCCTCAAAATCCGTAATATCACTTCTACCACTCACCTGCCACATACCGGTGATTCCCGGTTTGATTGCCAGTCTCGCCTTATGTCTCGGTTCATACAAATTCGTCTCCGAAATCAACGGCGGTCTCGTCCCCACAATGGACATATCCCCTTTCAGCACATTAAAAAACTGCGGGAACTCATCCAGGCTCGTCCTTCTGATGAAATCTCCCACCCCGGTCTTATGTGACCCATCCGGCAGCACCTTATTTCCAATTACTCTGGGGTCGAAGTCCATCTTGAACATTTTCCCATCGCCCAGTTTGTTCTCTTTCATAAGCTCGGCTTTCCGCGCTTCCGCATCCATGTACATGCTGCGGAATTTGTACATTTTGAATTTCTTTCCGTTCTTTCCCACACGTTCCTGGGAGAAGAAAATCGGACCTGGGGATGCCAGATAGATGGCGGGGCCAACGAAAATAGTAATGATTCCTGTGAAAATACAGCCAACCAGTCCGCCGCAGATGTCCATCAGGCGCTTCAGGAAAAGCTGTCCGAAGGATGCATAGTTCAGACTGGTGGTCAGAACTGTGTAGCTTCCAACCTTTTCCACAAACTGTCTTTTGCCAGTCTGGTTGGTGATTTTTGCAAGGTTCAGATGAACGGTTACACCGGTTTCGGTGAGCTTGTCGATAAGCCCGTCCGGATATGGCAGATTTTCGGAGATGACGATCAGCACCTCGTCAATCCACTCCTGACAGACATACATAGGCACGTCACTTTCGCCTGCCACAACAGGGACACCACAGATTTTCTCACCGGTACAGTCCTCATCGATCACAACCACTCCGGCAAGGGAATATCTGGCATAATTGTTCTCCTGCATGCTGTGCACTACGTTCTCTGCTACCGCTTTGGAGGTGATGATCAGCAGCTTCTTGTCGCCGCCGTTTTCCATTTTTTTATGTAAGGAATTTTTCCAGATTTCTCTTATGGCATAGGTGAGGATCAGGTAGATCACAATTGTGGTGATCAGGATCATTCTGGAAAAGCTCTGGCCTTCCTGGATTATGAACAGATAAGCGATTGCAAGAGCACCTACTGCCACAGCATTTTTCAAGGTGGTGACAAATTCCTTATAGTGACCTCTTTTCAGAACGCTTTTCATGGTACCGGAGGTGAAGATCACCACCAGGTCGGCAAATCCAAGGAATATTGCCATATTTCGATACAATATATCTCCATACACATTGAATCCGTACCCGCGGAATGCATATGCCAAAATAAATGCCAGCTGCAGACAGATCATATCCAGAACAATAAAATCCCCATGTTTTAACCAGCCCTCTGAGTCCTTCCGATACATATTTTGCTTTTCCCTCCCAAGTACTTTTCTTCCGTTCAGCTTAGGTAAATACAGCTGACAGAAGCCCTCCATTCTCTAAAATGCAATGGCAAAATCTATTTTATCTTATATTTATAACTTATCTAAATTTATATTTTCCCGCCAACGCTTCCCGGTTATGATTTTTCTCAAGCATCTTTGGGTCACATCTCTCTTTGGATCTGTAACCACCGTTCATGCGTCAGCGGTATTATTTATTCCTTTTTTTCCAATTTCGACAAATTTCACCATTCCAGTCTTCTTAATAAAATACCACCCTGCCCTATTAGTGTCAACCCCCCCAGGTTTCTTTCTGGCCTTTCTATGAACCATTTATGATAATGTCCTAATATACCACAAAGGAAAATGTCCCAATGT
>OLQI01001466.1_pt1 | contig 14955 bp, 14 predicted proteins | sample 1672171 | NCBI WGS metagenome assembly OLQI01 (sample SAMEA3136655, study PRJEB25190) | human gut metagenome
AAATGAATTGGATTCTAAATATAACTTCATCAACACCGGTTGACAGAGACCCTTAAAAACGCCCAGGGCAACTGTTCAGTAACTTGCGAACAACTGCCCTGGGCGTTTTTTGATCGTTATCTGGATATTTTAGTCAATCGTTGATCAATCTGCACTGCTAGCTGTGTCATTCCAGCGGCTGTCAGTCCCGTTGCTTCTGGATAAATCAGAACTCGCGCACTAGCTTGTAAGTCCAACACGGCTGCCACTGGTCGACTGACGACCAGCAATTGGTGGTCGGTCACCGGTAAGTCGTCCGCGGTTGCAACCCTGACCTTAAGCATCGATTGAGTTAGCGCCTGCATTAGTCGCTTGACTAGTCGTGCATCAAGTGCCGCGTCAATCACCATGCTTCCTGAAACTGAATTCTGTAAAATCCCCGTTGGCGTTGAGTTCAATACTAATACTTCGTCAATCATGTTACCGCCCCCCTATAATGCCAATAGTATATCGTGGGAGTCAGCGGGAAGCAATCAAACGCACTGTCCCCGCATCAAGCTGTTCATTTGCTGTCATCCGTTGCCTCGATAACCAATGCGACAAAAAAAGTTCCGCCTAAATCGAAAAGATTTAGACGAAACTTTTTCAATAAACCCAACGTCGACAGCGCGTAACTTATTCAGCTGCGCCAATCAAATCACCGCTAGTCACATGACCAGTTGGATTAAGGGTTAGTTTGTTAACGTGATCCATATTGGTGATAACGACCATCATGGTTGTCGCTTTACCGGCTGACTTGATAGCAGCCAAGTCAACCGTCACTACCGCAGTACCGGCCGCAATTTCGTCACCCGTTGCCACGTGTAACTTGAACGGCGTACCATTCATTTCCACGGTATTGATCCCCATGTGTAATAAGACTTCTAAACCACTCGTCGTCTTCAAACCGATAGCGTGTTTGGTCGGAAAGACACTTGTCACTGTCCCACTAACCGGAGCAACGACTTCACCATCTTCGGGTTCAACAGCGTAACCATCACCTAAGAGTTTACCAGCAAACGTCTCATCCGCAACCGTACTAATCGGCATTAATTGTCCCGTTGCCGGTGCCCGCAAAATCGTTGTCACCGGCGCTTCCGTTACAGTAGCAGTTTGCGGTTCAACCGGGGCCTTTGATTCAGCATCAGATGCCGGGGTCGTCGCCACCTGACCAGAAAATAATTTTTGTAAAGCCTCCGCGACGAACTGGACTTCCGTGCCGATCACAATGTGAATGTTATGAACATCCAGTACGTTCAAACCAGGCACGCCAGCAGCCATTACGGCCGGCTGATCGACTTTTTCCGTATCCTTAAGTTGTAACCGCAGCCGCGTCGTACAATTGTTGATCACACTAATATTGTCATGACCACCAATAGCTGCATAAATTTGCTTTGCTTGGCGCATATACTTATCATCCGTTGCTGCAACGGCCACCGCTGGACTAGCAGGTGCACCCACCCCATCGACATCTGCAGACACAACTTCACGACCAGGCGTCTTCAAATTAAACCGTTTGATTGCAAAGTCAAAACCAAAGTAATAAATGACGGCCATCACCAGCCCTTGAACCAGTAACATATAGGGTTGGTTGGCTAACGGCATCCGAAAACTCAATAAATAATCGACTAACCCGCCACTAAACGAAAAGCTGGCGGTCCAGTGCATTAACGCGGCGAATCCTAATGATAGTCCCATAAAAACGGCATGTAATAAGTAGAGCGGCCATGCCACGAACATGAATGAAAATTCAAGCGGTTCGGTCACCCCCGTAAAGAACGACGCAAACGCACCAGCTAACATCAATGAACCCACTTCTTTTTTTCGTTCCGGTCGTGCATTACGATAAATTGCATACGCACCAGCTGGCAAGCCAAACATCATAATTGGGAAGAATCCAGCTTCATACATCCCTGTGATTCCTTTAACACCATGGCTGGCCCAGAAATTGCCAATATCATTGATCCCCGCAACGTTATACCAGAATACGGAATTTAAGGCGTGGTGCAAACCAGTCGGAATCAATAAACGATTGAAAAAGCCATATAGACCAGCCCCCACGAAACCTAATTTTGAAATTCCCGTTGCAAAGAGGACGATGGCATCGTAGACAAACGGCCAAACAAGGTACAATACCGCCGTCACAATCAGCATCACAAAAGCAGCCATAATTGGCACTAGGCGTTTACCACTAAAGAATGAGAGCGCCATTGGTAATTTTACTTCGTGGAACCGATTATAGAGCGCAGCCGCAATCAGTCCAGCACTGATTCCAATCAGCACATTGTTATCTAACGCGCTAAATGCTGGATTGATCTGACTCACTTTAACATTCAGCATCGTCGCTAATGTCGCTGGTTTTAACACCATCACCGGAACTTCAAACGCGATCAAACCAGCAATAGCTGCCGCGCCGTCCTTATTGACTGACATCCCGATAGCTAAGCCGACTGCAAACAGCAAGGCTAAGTTATTCAGGACAACGTTACCACCCTGAATCAAGTAATTTGCAAACAGCCACTGTTTTGGCAGGTAATTCCCAATCCCAACCAAAATCGCTGCTGCGGGCAACGTTGCAATCGGTAGCATCAATGACTGACCGATTTTCTGAAAATATGTCTTCATACCAATTTCTCCTCATTCTCTTTTTAAGCACGTTATAAATCCTATCACAACATGTTTTCATTGCAAGTTTACAAGGTCACCTAAGTGTATAGACCAATGTTAAAGAAACCGATTTCAACCTTACTAAATTAAGTTTTTCCGCCCACAAAAAAAGTTCTGAAAATACTCAGAACTTTTTCATTAATAATCTTATTTTTCAGCAACGGGGATTTCCGGGTGCCGGTATTGCCGCATCATTTCTGCTAAATGGACTTCGTGAGTCACAAACTCATGCACGCGACAAACGTAGTCATGTTCCCGCCCAATCTTAGCAATATAGCCATTAATATAATCAACTTCGGTTGGCCGTCCCTTTGAGAAGTCTTGATACATTGATGGATAATGGTACTTATAGGCTCGACTGACCGTTTCAACCGAGTCGATTTCTTCTTGCCGCGTCTCAATGAGTTTGATGCCTGCCCTTTCGCAAGCATCATAGGCTTCGTTGAACATTTGAGTCGCCATATCCTTGACGCCCGGATATTCGATGAATTGGCCCATCTGAATCTCGAACATCGTGCACAAACTATTGGTGACCGCGTTAAACACAACTTTGGACATGCACATGCCCATAAAATTATCAGACCAAATCGGATTTAAATCAGCCGCCTTAAAATCGGCCATCACTTGCTTGGTAGTCGTATCAATATGACCTGCATACTTACTCATATGCATCGCCTCACTACCCTTAGGCCCCATAAAATCAACCGTACCCGGACCATTCAAGACCGTTGCAATCATCGCCGTACCACCAATAATGTGATTTTCTGGGAAATATTGTGCAATCTTTTCAAAGTGCCCCATCCCGTTCATTGCGGCGAAAACGTACTGGTCCTCATGAAATAACGACGCATCGCGCTTGAGCTCATCGGCTAACTGCATTTGCTTCTTAAAAACAATCCAAACATCTGGATGACCCTGATATTCTTCAGGATAATAAATATTGATTGGAACGACATGGTGATTTTGATGATCACGCGCCACATCAACGCCGCCCTGCTCACGGACCTTTGCGACGTTTGGTTCCCACGTGTCGATAAAATCAACGTCAACACCGGCGTTTTCTTGTAACATTACACCATACCGATATCCCATTGCGCCTGCGCCAATAATGCCATATTTCATAAGTAAAACCATCCTTTCGTCTTGCCCACTATGTGTATATGTTCCCCGCTCGCTTCAGTGCTTTTCCAATAAACGGGCCCGTGCTTACGATCTACTATGTGCTGTCACGTGATGTCGAACAACTATGTGTTTACGATGATTAACCGCGATGCGCGACCTAAATAATGACTACTATGTGTTAACTAAAAAATAATGCTATGTGTCACTTGACGAAAAAGCGCCCTTTGAATAATCGATCAAATTATCCAAAGGGCGCTTACGCGCGGTACCACCTTATTGCTAACCGAACTCACATCCGGCTACTCATCGCGTTCACAACAACTAAACGCGTGCACAATAATGGGTGCTACCAGTGAATCTCGTAAAATTCACGCCAATCCTTTAACTTTTACTCACTTGTCATCACACCTTCACAGCAACGGCGCTTTCTGAGCATCACAAGTCAGTTACTCCTTAAAGCATTATAGCTTTTCATCAAGTTTTAATGTTATAACCATAATATCATTTTAGTAAAATGTCAACCTTCGATGCAAAACTTTTTTAAAACCCAGCTGTCTGTATACGACAGTATCATCAGCAAACCGCACACGGGCAACCCCAACGGCCTATTGTTTTTGCTCCTGATTGAGGGTCGTCAACAATGGCTTCCAATCTAATGACCAGATCATTCCGAGCGCATGGTCTCCAGTCAAGACGCCTAAAACTGGACCGATAACCCCAGTCTTGACCCGGACTGCTGGAAACTGATAACGTAGTTCGCTCGCCCAATCTTCGGCAATCTGCGCGTCATTAGCGCTGATGACGTCCAGCCGAACTGGTAATTGACTGTTCATCACAAACTGACTAAATTCATCTTGAACAGCCTGTTGTGCATTTTTAAGCGTCCGTTCCTTACCTAAAAGTTGAATCTTCCCATGCCCATTGAACGTAATAATCGGCTTATTGCGCAACACCATCGTTCCGGCCAGACTACTATTGTTATAAATCCGGCCATTTTTAACTAGATGGCGCATCGAGTTAACGATTAAGACCGTCGTCGTAGCCGCCCGCAAGCGCGTCAGTTGCGCAATAATTTCATCTAAGGTATAGTCCGCCAATGCCATGGCCGCAGCCAGCTTCACCATGTTCGCCGTCCCCGCGCAAGCAGTTCGTGAATCAAACACCCGCACGTCAATACCGTCAACTGACGGCGCATAGGTCTTCAAATTATTGATCCAGCCACTGATACCACTACTCAACCCAATAACTAGAATTTGGTCATAGCCCGCCGCTTGCAGCTGATCAAAAACGACTTGCATCTCTGGCATTGAAATTTGAGAAATCGTTGGAATTTCTTTTTCAACTTTTAGTAATCGGTAAAATTGATCCGTCGTGATATCTACGTTCTCGTGGTAAACATGATTACCGAACATAATCGGGTCGTTCACCACCGTAATTTGGTAGTCTTTCACCGCCTGCGCTTTTAAATTAGCAGAACTTTCGGTCACCACCGCAATTTTCATAATTTCACTCCTCATCGTGTCAGTCAACCAACTGCCACGTCTCGCTAACTCATTTCAATTAGCTCATCCACTTAGCCATGGATATCCCATGGGAACTTAGCATCAAAAAAAGACGCTCAGATACAGTATACTGTACCTGAGCATTCTTTTTCAAATTGCAACATTTATGGGAGATGTTATTGAATTTTCGGTCACTTGCTTCCAGTCCGTTGTACCGGCAATTGGTATCAAAGTCAGTGGCAAGTTCGCACGCAGCTTTTTGCGTTTCACCGCACTTAATCCAGTAATCTGATAACAATCATCGGCAATCGTTTTTACTGAGAAATCAGCTTCATTAGCGTAATATTTCACGGCTTCTGGTGCGACCGGACCAATGCCTAAGTATGTTTGTGGTAACTGGTCAAATCGAGTGACCGTTAACGAGACACTTCTTTTCTGGTTACGAATCATTCGATAACCATTGATAAGGTGCTTGGCCGCTACTAAGACGTCATTTAGAACACTATTAGCCGTCGCCGTACTTCCCGCACCCGGTCCGGTATACAAGCTGGTACCAATGGCTTCACTTTGAACAGCTACAGCGTTTTGGACCCCATTGATCTGACTCAGGGGTTGATCAACCGGCACGGCCACTGGCGCCACACGACAATACAAACCAGATCCGTGTCGCTGAATCTGCGCGAGCAATTTAATCTGCCAGCCATTTTCAGCTGCTAATCGACAAACCGAAGCGCTTAAATGCGTGATTCCCGTGGGTGCAATCTGCGGCAGGCTCAACTCTTGCCCAAAAGCAAAGCGACTGAAGATCATCAATTTGTATGCCGCATCAATGCCCGCAACATCATTAGTCGGATCAGCTTCGGCGTACCCGGCTGCTTGTGCAGTAGCTAAAGCTTGTTCGTACGATTGCCCGGTTGCCATTGCACTTAGCATATAATTAGCCGTCCCGTTGATGATTCCGCTGACCGCCTGCACATTGTCCGTCACGTAACTATCTGTTAATGTCCGCAAGATCGGAATTCCCCCCGCAACACTAGCCTCGTAAAATAAATCACAGCCCTGTTTTTTGGCTAACGCAGCCAATTCAGGTCCCGCCGTTGCAATTAAGTCTTTATTAGCGGTCACGACAGCCTTACCCTGATTAAGTGCTGCCACAATGGCCTTTTTAGCAGTTGCGACCGTCCCCATGACTTCAATGACTAGTTGGATTTTTCGGTCACAAACAACGTTCGTTAATGAATCGGTCAAGCGCGTCCCAATCGGTAACTGAACAGTCCGAGGCGCGTTCAAATGATTAACGGCAACTGCTGCTAGGTGCAACCGAATACCCTGCGTTTGTTCAATTTTGGCAGCCGAGCGGGTCAACCGTTCAACCACCCCACTACCCACAGTTCCTAACCCTAACATGCCCACTTCAATTGTCGTTGTCATTGTCGCACCCTCCGTTTCACATACTTTCAATCATCGACCATTCCGACCTATTAAACCTGTGCCAATGCTTGATCCAAATCAGCAATTAAATCATCGGCATTTTCGACACCTACTGAAATTCGAATCAAGTCAGGCGTTACACCAGCTGCTAACAATTCCTGTTCATTTAATTGCGCATGCGTGGTGGAAGCGGGATGGATAATTAATGATTTAGCATCAGCGACGTTTGCTAACAATGAAAAGAGTTGTAGATGTTCAATTAATGCCTTACCAGCAGCCTCGCCACCAGTCAAGCCCAGGGTGAAGATCGAACCAACCCCATTCGGGAAGTACTTAGTTGCTAAGTCATGGTACGGGCTATCTTCCAGTTCTGGATAATTGATCCAGGCAACTTTTGGATGTGCTTTTAAGAAGGCAACAATCTTGCGTGTATTGGTCACGTGTCGTTCTACTCGCAATGACAAGGATTCTAGACCTTGCAACAACAAGAAGGAATTAAAGGGACTGATAGTTGCACCGGTATCTCGCAGCGTTTCCGCCCGGACCTTAGTCGTAAAGGCTGCCCCGCCCAAATCGGCAAAAACGAGGCCGTTATATTGCGGATCTGGCGTTGTGAAATCTGGATACTTGCCACTCGCACGCCAGTCAAATTGGCCGCCTTCAACAATAACGCCACCCATGGTCGTCCCGTGACCACCGATAAACTTAGTTGCTGAATGTACGACCACGTCGGCCCCATGTTCAAGTGGCCGAACTAGGTATGGTGTCCCAAAGGTATTATCAACAATAAAAATAATGCCATGATCATGAGCGATTTTTCCAATGGCTTCAAAATCAACTAAGTTAATGCCAGGATTACCGATACTTTCAACGTACAAGGCCTTAGTATGATCGTTAATTGCCGTCTCAAAATTTGCCGGTTCGTCAGGATCAACAAAGTGCGTTGTGATGCCCAACTTCTTTAACGTCACGCTAAACAGGTCATAGGTCCCACCATACAAGGTGTTGGCCGCCACAATTTCATCCCCCTGTTGCGCAATGTTTAAAATTGCCGCGGTTATCGCAGCAGAACCCGTTGCGAGCGTTACCCCAGCCGTCCCGTGCTCCAAGGCGGCCACTCGTTTGTCGACCACGTCCGTCGTTGGGTTCGTCAGTCGTGTATAAATATTGCCGGCATCAGTCAGGGCAAAGCGACCCGCAGCTTGCTTGGCATCCTTAAAGACGTATGAAGTCGTTTGATAGATTGGCACGGCCCGTGCGCCCGTTTCATCAACCGTCTGGCCCGCATGGACTTGTAACGTTTCAAAGTGATAATTTTCAGGATTCGTTGTTGTCATAATTAATAACCTACTTTCGTTAAATTCAAAGTTGCTAACCAGTTTTGATACAGTTGATTGCTTGAAGTTTGCCAACTGTAATCAACTGTTGTTAATTGTTCAGTAGCAAAGTAATGTTCAGGTAACTGAATCGGCAAGTGCTTACGTCGGTCGCGCAAATATTCATCGGCAAGTGTGCGGCGTTCGTATTCAGGATGACCGGTCACATAGACCGCGTGCAGCTTGGGGGCAGATAAGACGAGCGGTCCCACCTTCGGATTGTCAGCGACAACCTGCAATCCAGCGGGTAAGTGTTCCGGCATCACTAGTGCTGTATGCCGTGACTGTGGCATTTTTAGTAAGCCTCCAGCATTCAGTCCGCTAATCAGCGGTGACTTAACATCAGTACTAGTCGCACTATAAATACCGAATATCTTGTGAGCAACGGCACGCTTTGCGATTCCAAACTGTGCGTATAGCCCTGCTTGTGCTGCCCAGCATTCAAATAAAGTCTGGCTAACGTGCTGTCGTGACCAATCAATGATTGTTAACAATTCGTTCCAGTAATCGACTGCTTCAAACGGTAACGTCTCAACTGGCGCGCCAGTGACGATCAAGCCATCAAAATACTGATCTTGAATATCAGCCAACGTCACGTAATGTGCCGCGACCACTGCTTGTGGCAGGCTCTTGAAATGGTGACTCGCGGGATACATAAACGTCACAGCCACATCTGTGTTACCGGCTGCAAAACGCTTTAGGAACTGCCGCTCCGTCGTTACCTTAGTCGGCATCAAGTTTAAAATTAAAATCTGTTGTGCCTGATGACTTTCTTGACACGTTGCGTTCGCCCATTCTCCACGGGCCGCTAATAATCCATTATTTGCTGTGACTGTCATCTAACCGCTCCCTCTCACCTGTATTGAAACAAAAAAAAGCTCCCATCCATTAGTCTCTAATATGTTAGAAACTAACGGACGAAAGCTTTCGCGTTACCACCGTTGTTCGCTGCCATCTCACGATCACAACCTCGACGAGTACCCTGAAAAATCTAGGAAACCCCGCAATATATCGGTTGCCACCGCATGCGTAGCCACTACGACCCGCATCATGACTCCAAGCTCATCTTCACCGCACTCCTGAATACTTCTCTCACCATTACGAAGCTCTCTGCAAATCAGTGATGCGATTACTCTTCTCTTCAACGTCTTAATCTGTTTTTAATTTAAAACTAATTTAACACCGCCTTTATTCATTGTCAACTCATTTTATTGTTTTTTCGTTATGTTTTACTTGAATGCTTATTCAAAACTTGCTGAATAACTAAAATCAAAAGCAGCCAGCTTAGGCCCGCTGGAAAACGTGCAAGTTAGCGTAAACATGCTTTGCTGGTTCGTCCTAAGCCAACTTACAGGCATTTCTGCCAATTGCCGGAACGTCTTCCAGTCGGGATAGTATTCGAATGGCGGACAAAGATGTACTCAACTTTTGATGAATTCGTCGTTGCTTTTTATAAACAGTTATTTTGTCAATCAACTGTCAGACTGAAAGTGATATTGAGATAGCTCACTAATCCTGAATCGGTGTAGTAAGATTTAATCTCTCAACAGAATGCTTTAATGAACCTAACGCTTTGTTTAAAGTGCCAGTATCAAAATAGGCACCGATAAGTTGCACTAAGCTCGGTGGTCGTTCATCAGCCATTCGAGCGGTTTCCCGAAACGTGTTCGGTACCACTAAATTCTGTGCTTGCTACGCCAACAGACTAATGTCAAAACCGTATTAATCCGTTACTAGACAATGTTCGGCTTCAACCGTGGCCCCTCACAGGCTTGAGACCAGGCGGGTTTTGCTCGGGCTTAAATCGACGTCGGCTGCGTTCCAGCCATTGGCACCCCGCCCCGGAGGTCGGACTAGAACGAACAAATGCCGACGACCAAGCATCCGCATCTCACAAGATTTTCACCACAAATTTTAATATTTGGTGAAATTTATCCTTGACACTTTTTTCGACTTTGCCTATACTGAACTCATTCAATAACGAAAGCGAGGAACCAAGCATGTCAAAGTCAGTTACTAACTTGAACAGTTCATGGCAAAGCCGGCCGTTCAGATTGTAATGCCGTCCACACGGATACAATCTGGCAAACAGTTTGTATCTGTGCCGGCTCACTTTGATATTCAAAGAAGTCTGCATGGGTTTTAACACAGCAGGCTTCGGTTCCGTAAAGGGCAAACCAGAGCTTACTGGTTTGCCCTTTTTTATTGGCTTTGAACTTGCCCGAGCTTAAGAAATTTTTTGAGGTGATTAGATTGAAACGTATGATTGCATTCATTAGTGCCTTGATCGTCTTTCTGGGAGTGGCCTTTGTCATGACAGGCAAAACCACCGCCACGAAGACGACCAGTACAAAGAAAGTGCCGACGGTCGGCATTCTTCAACTCCAGACCCACCCCGCACTCGACGCGATTCATCGTGGCGTGGTCGCTGGTCTAAAGGAATATGGTTATGTCGATGGCAAGACGGTCAAAATCGACTATCAAAATGCCCAGGGCGATCAAAGTAACTTGAAAACCATGAGCCAAAAATTCATGAACGAAAACGCCGCGTTAACAGTCGGAATTGCCACCCCCGCCGCGCAGGCCCTCGCTTCTGCGGCTAACAAGCAAACCCCTGTTATGTTAGCAGGTATTACTGATCCATCGGGTAGCGGCCTAATTAAAAGCGACCAACATCCCGGTGCCAATATTACGGGGACTTCTGGTGAATCTCCATTGAAATCCCACTTAGACTTGTTGCGGAAGCTCGTTCCCAGCGCTAAAACAATCGGAATTATTTACACCACTTCAGATCATGGTGGTGAATATAACGCCAAAAAGTTTGCACGGATTTGTAAACAAGAAGGTGTGAAATACAAGTTATATACTATCTCTAACACCAACGATATGCAGCAAGTGGCTGAAACCATGGCCGCCAATGTCGACGCCGTTTATGCGCCGCAAGATAATGGCGTCGCAAGTGCCATGAAAACGCTAGTCTCCGTTACAAATAAGGCTAAGGTACCAGTCATTCCAGCCGTTGATACGATGGTTAAAGCGGGCGGGCTCGCAACCTTATCCGTTGACCAGTATCAACTTGGTAAACTAACTGGTGAAATGGCAGCCCAAGTTTTAAAGGGCAAAGCAACTAGCGACTACCCAATCAAAGTCATCACTAAGGGTAAGATGACCATCAATTTAAGTGAAGCTAAAAAGCTCGGCATCAAGTTCCCAGCAAGTGTCCTTAAAGAAGCCAAAGCGAAAGGGGTTATTTACAAATGAGTATGATCGTATCGAGTATCGGCCAAGGCCTCTTGTGGGCAACCTTAGGCGTCGCATTATTTTTGACATTTCGAATTCTTGATTTTCCTGATATGACCGTCGAAGGGACGTTTCCACTCGGTGCGGCCACTGCTGTCATGGCGATTAGCCATGGAATGGGCCCCGTTACCGCTTCCCTGTTAGCCTTCGTTGCGGGCGCGATTACCGGCCTGGTCACCGGCCTACTTTATACCAAGGGTAAAGTGCCCATTCTCTTAGCCGGGATTCTAGTGATGACCGCGTGCTTATCAATCAATTTGCGCATTATGGGCGGCAGTTCCAACGTTTCATTGCTAGGCAAACAAACTATTTTTTCTAATCACTTTTTGGAATCACTGCCTAAATATTTTGACAGCGTCTTTGTTGGCCTAGTAGTGATCAGTATCATTACCGTGCTTCTGATTGTCTTCTTGCAAACTAACCTCGGCCAAGCCTTCATTGTCACTGGTGACAATCGTGAAATGGCACGTTCAATTGGTATTAACACCGATAACATGACCATCATGGGATTGATGGTCTCTAACGGTATCATTGGCCTGGGCGGCGCATTAATTGCGCAAAATAACGGTTATGCCGATGTCAGCATGGGAATCGGAATCATCGTAATTGCGCTAGCCTCGATCATCATCGGTGAAGTTGTCTTTGGTGAATTAACGTTGAATCAACGACTCGTTGCGGTTACCCTCGGCAGTATTTTGTATCAGTTCGTGCGCCTGTTAGTCCTCCAACTGGGCTTCAACACCAACGACATGAACCTGTTATCCGCATTAATTCTGGCAATCTGCTTAATGTTACCGCAATTCAGTAAAGTTCTACATCTTAATCACGTTTTAAAGAAGGGAGTGGCCCGTTATGACGAACAGTAGTGCCCCATTATTATCATTAAAAAATATCGTGACCAAAGTTAATTCGGGAACCCCGAATGAGGTCAAAATTTTGCGGGGCCTGAACTTAGACGTCTATGATGGTGATTTTATTACCGTACTTGGTTCAAATGGTGCTGGTAAGTCGACCCTCTTCAACACGATCAGTGGCGAGTTACCGGTTGATAGTGGCACCATCCAGTTACGTGACCAGGACATCACCCGATTATCCGTTGAAAAGCGGACCGCTTTCCTGGCGCGCGTTTTCCAAGACCCCAAGATGGGCACCGCACCCCGGATGACCGTTGCCGAAAACTTACTGCTTGCCAGCCAACGTGGTAAGCGACGTACGTTAAAATTACGCCAATTGAAAAAGCACCTGCCCCACTTTCAAGCCTTAACGGAAACGATGGATGGCAACGGTCTTTCAGCTCGGCTCAACACGGCAACAGAAAATTTATCTGGGGGGCAGCGCCAGGCTCTGAGCTTTTTAATGGCTACCGAGCAGCGCCCTGATCTCTTGTTACTAGATGAACACACAGCCGCACTCGATCCTAAGACCAGCGCTCAACTAATGACACAAACGAATCAACGGGTCACGGAGGAAAAGTTAACGTGTCTGATGATCACCCACCATTTAGACGATGCGCTTCGCTATGGTAATCGCCTGATTGTCCTTGATCAGGGCCAGATTAAGTATGATGTTCGTGATGAGGAAAAAGCCCAATTGACCAAAGAAAAGTTGCTAAGTTTCTTCGATATTATTGAATAATCATTAAGTCCATCCCTATTAATACTGACACCCAGTCATCAATTTTTTGATGATTGGGTGTTTTTTTGCAGCTAATTGTAACCGTTTTAGTTGTGAACAATTTATTTTAGTGCTATATTCTAACTAGAATATTTCTAAACTAAATGGTGTCGACGGGCACAGCTATTTTTCACTGATAATTTAGAATAATTACAAACTGCCCTTGCCGACAAACTTAGTTCGTGTTATATTCTATTTAGAACAGTTCTAAACTAAAATTTGGAGGCTTTACAATTATGAAAGTTATTGTCGTTGGTTCTTCTCATGGTGGTTATGAAACGGTTCGCGGTATTTTAGCCGCTCAACCAGATACTGAAATTCAATGGTATGAAAAAGGTGATTTTCTGTCATTCCTCTCATGTGGGATGCAATTATACCTCGAAGGTGCCGTTAAAGACGTTAACTCCGTCAGCTATGCCACTCCTGCTGGCATGCAAGCCCAAGGCGTCCACGTTTTTGTAAATAGTGAAATTAGTAAGGTCGACCCTGCTAGTCACAGTGTGCACGTCATTGACCACGCCACTGGTGACGAACGTGATGAAACTTATGACAAACTAGTCCTAAGTGTCGGCGCGGTACCATTTGACCTACCAGTACCCGGCCATGACTTAGCCAACATCTACGCAATGCGTGGACGCGACTGGGCCATCAAATTAAAGGCCAAGACCGTTGACCCTAGCGTTAAGAATGTGGTTGTCATTGGCTCCGGTTATATTGGAATTGAGGCGGCTGAAGTCTTTGCCAAAGCTGGCATGCACGTCACGGTTATCGACCTATTACCACGTTTACTTAGTCTTTACCTTGATCAAGAATTCACGGATATCTTGACTAAGACGATGGCCGATCACGGCATCTATGCTGCAGTTGGCCAAGGTATTAAAGCGTATGAAGGTGTTGACGGCCACGTCACCAAAGTAGTGACCGATCAAGGCGAATATCCAGCTGACCTGGTCGTAACTGCCGCCGGGATTCGGCCAGCAACTGGCTTCTTGAAAGGCGTTGTCGACTTAGATGATCACGGTTTGATCAAGATCAACGACCACCTCCAAACGAGTGACACTGACATTTACGCCGTCGGGGACGCGACCTTAGTCCCATTTGCCCCAACTGGCAAGGATAACCGCATTGCGTTAGCCACTAACGCTCGTCGGCAAGGTCGGATTGCCGCTAAGAACTTACTTGGCGAAAACGTACCAATGCCTGCTGTTTCTGGTTCATCCGCACTTTCCGTCTTTGACTACCACTTTGCTTCCACTGGTGTTAAAGAAGGCACGGCTGACAAGCTGGGCGTTAAGACGGCATCCGTGTTAGTCACCGATACCATTCGGCCTAAATTTGTCTCTGAAGATGCTGGCAACACCAAAGTTTGGTTCAAACTAACCTTTGACCCAACTGATGGTCGCGTGCTTGGTGCGCAAATCATGTCGAAGTACGATGTTACTGCTAACATCAACGCCATCTCAGTGGCTATTCAAGCTAAACTGACTGTTGCTGACTTAGCTTACACGGACTTCTTCTTCCAACCAGGCTTTGACCGTCCTTGGAACATCATCAACGTCGCTGCCCAAAAAGCAGCCGCAACCTTAAACTAAATCAATTAGGCCTTAATTAAGCCATGAAACATCAAACGGATTCCTCAGCCACACATCGCTGAAGAATCCGTTTTTAATGCATCAAAATGCTAGCCATCAAGATTGACAGTATACCAAGTTTATTTTCAGATATCGTTTCATAAAATACCATGCTAGACGTTGTACTAGTTATTACTTAGCATGAATCGTGATTAAAACGTGCCAGTTAAATTACTGTTCGTCAGCCGGTGCGCGTCCTATGCCGACCTCCGGGGCTGGGTGCCAATTGCTGGA
>OLQI01001471.1_pt1 | contig 14941 bp, 8 predicted proteins | sample 1672171 | NCBI WGS metagenome assembly OLQI01 (sample SAMEA3136655, study PRJEB25190) | human gut metagenome
CCGCCCTGGGTAAGTCGGGACCTAACGCGAGGCCGAAAGGCGTAGTGGATGGAAAGCAGGCGAAAGATTCCTGCACCCGTATATGGAGCGAAGGAGTGACGGAGACGGATAGTGTGACCCTCTTAATGGATTGAGGGCGAAGCGAAGCGGCTGGTTACCAGGCAAATCCGGTAACCAAAAGGCTAGAGCGTGACAGGTAAGCGAAATCTTCGGAAAGTAGCGAAGCACATGATGACGGCTTCCAGGAAAAGCTTCTGGCAATGCATATGCGGCCCGTACCAAAACCGACACAGGTGGGCAGGGAGAGAATCCCGAGGTGAGCGAGAGAACTGTTGCCAAGGAACTCGGCAAAATGACTCCGTAAGTTAGCGAGAAGGAGTGCTTAAGCAATTAAGCCGCAGTGAAGAGGCCCAAGCGACTGTTTAACTAAAACACAGCTCTCTGCGAAGTCGCAAGACGAAGTATAGGGGGTGACACCTGCCCGGTGCTGGAAGGTTAAGAGGATCTGTTAAGAGCGATCTGAAGCAGTGATCCGAAGCCCCAGTGAACGGCGGCCGTAACTATAACGGTCCTAAGGTAGCGAAATTCCTTGTCAGGTAAGTTCTGACCCGCACGAAAGGCGTAACGATTTGGGCGCTGTCTCGGCAGCAGACTCGGTGAAATCTTAGTACCTGTGAAAATGCAGGTTACCCGCAACTAGACGGAAAGACCCCATGGAGCTTTACTGCAGCCTGATATTGAATTCTGGTCATACATGTACAGGATAGGTGGGAGACAAAGAGACGTGCACGCCAGTGTACGAGGAGTCGACGTTGGGATACCACTCTTGTGTGACCGGGGTTCTAACCTGGTATCGAGAACAGGTACGGGGAGAGTGTCAGGTGGGCAGTTTGACTGGGGCGGTCGCCTCCCAAAGAGTAACGGAGGCGCCCAAAGGTACGCTCAGATTGGATGGAAACCAATCGTCGAGTGCAATTGCAGAAGCGTGCTTGACTGTGAGACAGACAAGTCGAACAGGGACGAAAGTCGGGAATAGTGATCCGGCGGTGCCGAATGGAAGGGCCGTCGCTCAACGGATAAAAGCTACCCTGGGGATAACAGGCTGATCTCGCCCAAGAGTTCACATCGACGGCGAGGTTTGGCACCTCGATGTCGGCTCATCGCATCCTGGAGCTGGATTCGGTTCCAAGGGTTGGGCTGTCCGCCCATTAAAGCGGTACGCGAGCTGGGTTCAGAACGTCGTGAGACAGTTCGGTCCCTATCTGTTGTGGGCGAAGGAGATCTGCGGAGAGCTGTCCTCAGTACGAGAGGACCGGGATGGACCTACCGCTGGTGCACCGGTTGTTCCGCCAGGGGCATAGCCGGGTAGCTAAGTAGGGAAAGGATAAGCGCTGAAAGCATCTAAGCACGAAGCCTACTCCAAGATGAGATCTCCCATTCGCAAGAAGTAAGACCCCTTAAAGACGATAAGGTAGATAGGCCAGGGATGGAAGTGCAGTGATGTACGGAGTTGACTGGTACTAATCGGTCGAGGACTTAATCAGGAATATGGAATTTCTTCAGAATAGTTGTTCGGTTTTGAGGGATCGAAAGAGAACTCAAGATCCGGTGGCGATAGCAAAGTGGACACACCTGAACTCATCCCGAACTCAGAAGTTAAGCACTTTCACGGCGACAATAGTTGGGCTTGCCCCTGCGAAGATAGCTAGCTGCCGGGTCCTTTTTTTTTGCCTTTTATATTCAAAAGCCAAGTCTTTATTTACTTAGACTTGGCTTTTTTCTTACACAAATATTTAGATACATCTTAAAATAATATTACATGTTTTTAGTAATTGTTAACAAAATGTCAAATATTTCACAAATGTTTAATAAGTTATAAATCTTTTTTACCTAAAAGCGTTTTCAGGTAAATTTACTATTTTTTAAACAATATTTATGTGGTATATTTATGATGATTAATAATGAGTCTATGGAGGACATATTATGGTTAAAAGAATTGGTATTTTGACTTCTGGTGGTGATTCACCGGGAATGAATGCTGCAATACGCGCGGTAACACGTGTTGGATTAAATAGTGGTCTTGAAGTATTTGGTATTTACAATGGTTATAAAGGGATGGTTGAAGGTTATATTGAACCATTAACTCGTGAAACTGTTGGAGATATTGTAAACAGAGGAGGAACTATTTTAGGATCAGCTCGTTTACCAGAATTCAAGGACATCGAAGTCAGAAAAAAAGCTATTGCTCAATTAAAGAAGAGAGGTATTGAAGCCGTTGTAGTTATTGGTGGTGACGGTTCATATCGTGGAGCATTATCTTTAACTGAAATGGGCATTAACTGTATCGGATTACCTGGTACAATTGATAATGATATTACTTGTACAGATTATACGATTGGTTTCCAAACAGCATTAGAAACTGTAGTTGAATGTGTCGATAAACTAAGAGACACTTCTAATTCACATCACCGTTGTTCTATTGTTGAAGTTATGGGAAACCGTTGTGGAGACTTAGCGTTATGGTCAGGTATTGCTTGTGGAGCCGAAATTGTAGTAACAAGTGATACAGGATTTGATGAACAAGATGTTTTAGATCGTTTAAGAGATATCGATATTATTAAAAAGAAAAAACACGCGATTGTTGTAATTAGTGAAAAGATTACTGATGTAGATCAATTTGCGAAAAAGGTTAGTTTGAATACAGGCTTTTCAGGAAGAGCAACTGTTTTAGGCCATATTCAACGTGGAGGATCTCCATGTCCATTTGACCGTTTGTTAGCATCACAAATGGGTGAAAAAGCTGTAGATTTATTGATGCAAGGCATTGGCGGACAATGTATTTCAATTCGTGATAACAAGATTATTTCTTATCCAATTGAAGAAGCATTGAGCATGCCACAAGAATCTCGTAAACCACTAATGAATTTATTTGATCGTTTGGTTTAGGATATATTAGAAGGAAGGATATACATATGAGCAAAAAAACAAAAATTATTTGTACTATTGGTCCAGCTAGTGAGAGCAAAGAAGTTTTAACAAAACTTGTTGAAGCTGGAATGAACATCGCACGTTTAAATTTCTCTCATGGAGACTATGAAGAACATGCGGAACGTGTTAAACGTATTCGTGAGGTTAGTAAAGAAACAGGAAAACCTATTGGTATTTTATTAGATACTAAAGGTCCTGAAATTCGTTTAGGTGATTTTGAAAATGGTGGATGTGATTTTGTTGAAGGTGACGAAATCGATTTAGTAAAAGAAGAAGTTTTAGGAAACCACGAAAGATTTACATTACGTTGTCCGGAAGTATTTAACGACGTTAAAGTTGGTGATTACATTTTAATGGATGACGGAAAAATGAAAGTCACTTTTACTGAAGTAACTCCTGATCGTATTCACGGTGTTGTAAACAACCCTCACTTCTTAAAGAGTCGTAAAGGATGTAACTTACCAGGCATTAAATTAAGTATGCCATTTATTTCTGAAAAAGATGAATCAGATATTCGCTTCGGATGTAAAATGGATGTTGATTATATTGCAGCAAGTTTTACTCGTCGTAAAGATGATGTATTAGCAATTCGTCAAATTTTGATTGATGAAAATAAAGATATGATTCAAATTTTCCCTAAAATTGAAAACCAGGAAGGTTTTGATAATATCCGTGAAATTTTAGAAGTAGCTGATGGTGTTATGGTTGCTCGTGGAGATTTAGGTGTAGACGTAAGTTTAGAATTAGTACCTATTTATCAAAAACGTATGATTGCTGCTGCAAACGAAGTTGGTAAACCAGCTATCACTGCAACACACATGTTAGAATCTATGCAGGAAAACCCTCGTCCAACACGTGCAGAAGCAAGTGACGTAGCTAATGCTATTATGGATGGAACAGACTGTATCATGTTATCTGGTGAATCAGCTGCAGGTCATTACCCAGTTGAATCTGTTCAAACAATGACAAAGATTGCAAATGCTATTGAACCAATGATTCCTTATAAAGATCGTTTGAAAGCTAATGTTAAATCAAGTAAACGTACTTTAAACGATGCAATTGGTATTTCAGTAGCTGATACTGCATTGGCAATTGATATTAAATGTATTGTTGCATTTACACAAAGTGGAAATACAGCTCGTCGTTTAGCTAAATTCCGTCCATGTGCTCCAATTTTAGCTGTTACATTTGATGAAGTGACTCAACGTAGTTTATTACCAGTTAATGGTGTAACTCCAGTCGTTTCAAATATTCAAAATAATAAAGAAAATGATATTGATTTAGCTCGTAACTTAGCATTACAAGCTGGATTCAAAACAGGAGATCACATCATTGTTGTTGCTGGATATCCAATCGGATCAGGTAACACAAATATGATGCGTATTGCACAAATCTAGTTAACATTGCCCTCATCTTGAGGGCTTTTTAATACAAAAAAGCTGTGGGGTTATTCCACAGCTTTTAATGATTCAACCATTTGAATGTTATTTAATTTTTTATGCATGCACAAATTGATAATCGCATTGAAACCAATTGTCATCACAAAACTAATCACATAAGACATTGAATTGATTGTTCTACCAAACATAATATCATCCATTTCAGCTAAGTTCATAATCAAGTGATGTAATCCAACACCAATTACTAAACCAATCAATGAACCTAAAATGGTTAGTAGAACGGTTTCACGATTGATATATGCATCTACTTCTTTTCTTGTAAAACCAAGAACTTTAATTGTTGCAATCTCACGTTTTCTTTCGGAAATATTAACATTGCTTAGATTGTATAAAACTACAAATGCAAGACATGCTGCTGAAATAACAAGTACAACAACGATATAGGAAATACTACTAATCATGTCTTTAAAGTTTTTTTGTAGAGATGAATAGAAAGTTACACTCTGGACACCGTCAATATTCATAATTTTATTACCTAAATTACGTTCAAACTTCTTAGTTGTCTTTTTAGATTTAATTAAGTAAATATGCGTTGTTTTTGCATTTGTATTCCAACTCTTGTATAACGATTCACTTGCATAGATATGGTGGCCAACATAATTTGTAAATACACCTTTGATTTTAGCTTTAATAACTTTATTATTGGCATCTTTAAAAGTAATCATGTCTCCAGCCTTTTTATTCAATTTAGTAGCCATTTTTTGAGATATTAATACTGAAGAATCATCAAGATCAAATTCTTTGTTACCGTTAAATAAAGTACAGAAATCTTTGAATTTATCACCATTTGAAATAATATGGACCGTAGTAGAAATGTCTTTATTGTCAATCTTCGTAGTTACCGCAAGATGATCTTCCTCATATACATCTTTAACACCCTTTAAAGAATGTATTTGAGATGTCATTTCACTTGATTTGGCTGAAATTGTGGCATCATAGTGATAGATGACATTATATTGTTGGTTTACAATATCAGAAATACTATCGTTAATACCAAAACCAGCCACCAATAAGGCAGAACATCCTGCAATTCCTATAATTGTCATGAAGAATCGTTTTTTATAACGGAAAATATTTCTTGCGGTTACCTTCTGTAAGAAAGACAAACGTTTCCATATAAGTGGAATTTTTTCAAGCATAATTTTCTTACCGGCTTTTGCAGCTTTAGGACGCATTAACTGACTAGGCATTTCAATTAATTCACTATAAATAGAATATAGTGTGGCTAGTAAAGTAATACCAGTTACAGAGCCACTGGCTAATAAGATAAGACCAGGCTGGAATAAAAAATGAATTTTTTCAATGTTATATAAAGTGTTCCAAGCATTAAAGATGACAGTTGGGAACAAATACATTCCTAAAGAACATCCTAAAATAGATCCTAAAACACTTGCACTAAATGCATAGATTATATATTTAAGTGCAATATGACTTTTTGAATAACCAAGAGCTTTTAAAGTTCCCATTTCATTTCTTTGTTCATCAACCATTCTTGTCATCGTTGTCATGCAAACTAGAGCAGCCACTAAGAAGAAGAATACAGGGAATACTTTGGCAATACCATCCATACGGTCTGCACAGGCTCCATAATCACGATAAGAATAATGGGAGTCACGATCTAAAACAATCCATTTACCTTCCATCTTATCAATTTCTTCTTGTGCCTCATTTATTTCTCTTAAGGCATCGTGTTTTCGAACATTAAACTCTGCTTTAGATAGTGCTAGCTTTTCCATGTTTGAATTTATTTCATTTTTGGCATCTTGAATTTTGGATACTCCATCCTCATATTGAGATTCACCATTTATTAAATTAACATAGGCGCTGTTTAATTGATTTTTTGCATTTAATAACTGATTTAACTGAGATTGTAATTCAGCCTTTTTTGCGACACCTGCTTGGATTTGGTCAATCGCATCCTGAAGTTGTGGTATAGCCGCTTCTAACTCAGCTTTTTTAGCTATTGTACTGTCAATTTCAGCGATTTTTCCTTGCAGATATACTTTTCCATTGTTTAGGTTTTCAATTACTTTATTCTTTATAGCTTCAGATGATTCATCTGTAGTAGGTGTGTTTTGAGCCTTTTCAATTGAGATGTCTATCAAATCAATAGAATCTTGAATCATTTTACGTTGCATATTAAGATCATCCATTGCTGCATTAATTTGATTCAAACCATTTTCAGCTTGTTCTTTCTGAGACAATAACTCAGGAAGTTTTTGTTCACTCTCTTCAATTTGAGCAATCGCATTTTGTAAAGTAGGAATATTATCTAATAATTGTAAATTTGCATAATATTCATTCCACCCTTGATCAATTTGATTTTTAGAATTCTGAAGCTTAATTTCATTACTTTGAATCTCTGCAAGACCCGAATCAATCTTATCTTGAGCATCATTTAATTTATTTTCTGCATCATTCAATTCATCGTTTGCTTCCTGTTTTTTTTCATCTAATTTAGATTGATAAGACTGAATACGTACATCGATTTGTTTGTTTGCAATTTTTTTGATTCTTTTTAATACAGGATCAACAACATCAAAATATGCATCGCTATAACAATCTAATTCTTTTGCACCCTTAACACAAACATCAACTTCTGTATAATAATCCTTTAAAACATTTGAATTTTGTATATATATAAAAGAGTTTACCGTTCCTGATCCAATATTACTTGATCCTTTCTCATAAGATAAGTAATTCGGATTATAACAAGTACCTACAATTTTATATTTTGTGTTTTTCAAGGAGTTAGATAAAGCTTCATCTGTACCACTCTGTAATTTGATTGTATCTCCAATATGGAAAGTGCCATATAGCTTATTCGTTGCAGAACTAGCCTCAATCAAACACTCATTTTCTCTTTCAGGCATTCTTCCTTCGACTACACGGATCTTATTCATCTTTTGATCAATCTCATAAGAAATGACTTTAATAACCATTTGTGTTGAATCAATTTGAGACAATGTATCCATTGAAAAGTTTGGCTGTACGGCTTTGACACCTTTTAATTTTTGAATGGCCTTTACATCTTTCTTGGTAAGTCCCAAAGTTGAATAGATTTGTATATCTTGAACATTATATTTATCAAAATACATATCGGCACTGTTTTTCATATCCGGTGCACTCGCTTTAATGCCGGCAAAGAATGCCACACCAATTGCGACAATACAAAGGATAGATAGAAAACGACCGAGGGAGATTTTAATTTCACGGAAAATATCTTTTAAATAAGAAGAAGGCATATTAATACTCTATGTCATTTACATCCATAGGATGCTCATTACATGTAATACTTTCAATTTTTCCACTACGAACTTTAATGACCTTATCTCCCATTGGTGTTAATGCTAAGTTGTGGGTAATAACTATGACAGTTTTATTTTGCGTTCTACACGTATCTTGTAAGACCTTAAGAACCTGTTTACCTGTTTGATAATCCAAAGCACCTGTGGGTTCATCACAAAGTAAAAGCTTTGGGTTTTTAGCTAATGCCCTTGCGATTGCGACACGCTGCTGCTCACCGCCAGAAAGCTGGCTAGGGAAGTTGAACATTCTATCTTTTAGTCCAACAAGTTCTATAGTTTCATCTATATCAAGTGGTTTCTTACAAATTTGTGTTGCAAGTTCAACATTTTCGCGAAGAGTAAGATTTTGAACTAGATTATAAAACTGGAAAACAAATCCAACATCATATCTTCTATAAAGTGTCATATCCTTTTCTTTATAAGAACTGATTTCACGACCATCTACAATGATTCTTCCTTCACTGACAGTATCCATTCCACCCAGTAGATTTAGGATAGTACTTTTACCAGCACCACTGGCTCCTGCGATAATCACAAACTCGCCTTGTTGTATTTCAAAACTCACATCATCTAACGCATGTATGTCGATTTCGCCCATATGATAAGTCTTTTTTACATTTTCAAAAGAAATGAAAGCGCTCATACAAATCACCTCAAACTAATTATATCAGACATTTGAGAAAATTAATATTTCATGTTAGGATTAGGATGATTTCAAAAAAAGGAGGGTTTTAATGAAGGTTCGAGTATTGACAGAAAGTGGTTGTGGATTAACCAAACAAGAAGCACAAGCGTTAGGAATTGATTTTTTACCTTTACAGGTTCAAATAGAAGATAAAACATATTTAGATGGGGTGAATTTAACAGTAGAAGAATTAAATTCATTCTTAGAAAGAGGCTTTATGCCTCAAACAAGCATGCCACCATTAGGCGATATTGAGGCTTTATTAGAATCATATAAAAATAATGGTATTACGGATGTTATTTTGATAACTCTATCAAATGGATTATCAGGAACAAATCAGGCAATACAGGCATCTGGTAAATGGCATGGGGTTAAAATTCATACATTAGATATATATACTACTTTAGGTGTGGAAAAATATTTGGTGTTATCAGCTCAAAAATTAGTTGAACAAGAAATACACCCAGAAGAAATCATTTCACGTTTAAAAGACAGCGTAGATCATTCACGTGGTTTTTTAATTCCAGAAGATTTAGATCATCTAGCTAAGGGAGGACGATTAACTCCAATGGCAGCTAAGCTTGCAGGAATGTTGAAAATTAAACCAATCTTGGAAGTATCTAAAAACACTGAAGGAAAAGTCGATGTTTTTGATAAAGTACGTACAATGTCCAAAGCTATTAAAAAAGCTGTTAAAGTGATTTCAAAAGATGCGAATGCACAAGATTATGAATTTTATGTATTAAATGGAGAAAATCAAGAAGGTACACAAATTGCGATAGATGAGCTACACGATGTGTTTGGCGAAGATATTCAAATTCATACAGATCCAATGTATGCCGTTATTGCAGTACACACAGGATTAGGTGCTGTAGGCGTTCAATTTGTGAAAAAAGTAAAGGGGGCCTAGCCATGAAGATTGCATTTGTGACGGATACCGGAACAGGCCAGCATCCAGACTATTGGAAAGAAAAAGGAATTTATTGTCTTCCATTACAAATTACTTGTGATGGTGAATCAAAAGATGAATATACCGAAATTACATATTCTGAAGTGATTCAAAAATTACATGAGAAAAAGGTTTTAAAAACATCTTTACCAAGTTTAGGCAAAATTCAAGATTGTTTTGAAGAATTAAAAAATGAAGGATATGACACAATTTTTGCGGTTCCTATTTGTCGAGGATTATCCGGAACATTGGATTCTATGGAAATGATTGCGAATCAATTAGAAATGAAATTTGTAGGCGTTGACTGTTATTGCACAGCGGTTGAACAAGGATGTATGATTGAGACAGCTAAAAAGATGTATGAAGCAAACATTCCAATTGATGAAATTATTAAAAAACTACAAAGCATTGCGGATAGTTGTGAAACTGTGTTGTTGTGTGATGATTTAGATCATATGAAACGTGGTGGAAGATTGACACCAATGGCTGCGGCACTAGGTGGTTTATTGAAAATCAAACCTGTTTTACACATTGGTAAAAGTACGAATGGAAAAGTAGATGTATTAGATAAAGTTCGTACAATGAAACGTGCTCAAGATCGTGTTATTAAACATTTAAAAGAATTGAATGTAGATTCTAATTATACATTTATTGTTGCGCACGTTGATGCATTAGATGCTGCAAAAGAGTATGCTCAAAAGATTGAAAGCCAAATAGAAGGCGCTAAAGTAAAAGTAATCAATTTAGTAAGTGCAGTCGGAATTCATACGGGACTTGGCTGCTTAGCATTACAAGTATTTAATGAAATGAAAGAGCAATAGGAATTGAGTGAGTGAAATCATTCAATTCCTTTTTGTTTGTATAAAAGTGTAGTAAAATTTAAATATGAAAATCAATGAAAAACTAACAAAACCAATTACGGAAGTCAATTATTTACGAGCTGAAAATGTGGATCGATATCGCGTTATTATTCGATATTTTTATGAGCAATATGAGAAAATTCAATATTGGCTATATAAAGAAGATGTATTTGAAGCTATGATTCAAACAGGACTTTTTCCAAATTATACGCTAGATCAATGTCAATCAGATTTATCTTCATTAACGGAGTGGAAAAATTTGATTGCGATTCAAGATACATCTAAGGTAACGTCAATTGAGGAGTTTAAAAACAGAAAATATCGTTATCAATTATCTGAGTATACGATTGAAATAGAACGAATGACTTTAAAGCTAGAAAATTTACAAGTTGAAGGAGCATCTCTTGAGCCAACTTTACTTGAAAGAATTCAATATCAAATTATGTGTATTGAAACTTTACAAGATGCGAGTATGGAAGAAATTCATACGTGGTGGAAAGATTTAAATGCAAATTTTATTCGTTTAAACCAAAATTATCAAGATTATATTCGAACTTTAAATAGTGCAAAAGCAGAGGAAATGATGAAAACAGAGTCATTCTTATTATTTAAAGAAAAGATCATTTCTTATTTAAGAAATTTTGTCAAAGGCTTACAAGAACATGCAATGATCTTAGAGGATTATATTCAAAATATACCATTTGAAACCATTGTTATTTTGATTGAAAAAGCTGTGAATTATGAAATGTCTATTCCAAGAATGGATGATAAGATCCAAAAACAAGACATATATGACAATTTTATGGCAAGATGGGACAGCATATACAGTTGGTTTGTGGGAAAAAATGGAATTAGCGAAGTAAATCGCATGTCCGATATAACGAATGAAATCATCCGTAAAATCACGCGTTATGCCCAACAAATTGGAGAATTACAAAATCAAGGTGCCAATCGAGCCGAAGAATACAAACATATTTCAGATTTATTTGGTAAATGCCAAGATTTAAACCAAGCCCATAAAATGAGTGCCTTGTTTTTTGGTGTGGATAAACCACTACATATGCAAGCCATTCATAATCGGAATACAGATTCTATTGATAGTGGTGTATATGAAGAAGAAATAACATATTACGCACTAGAACCTAGAACTCGAGTAGCTACAGTAAAGACAAAAAGACAACCGGCTCAAGATTATAATTTAGAAAAAGAGCAACAACGATTAGAAATATTAGAACATAAACAAGCGCAAAACGAAAAATTAAAGAGTTATATTCAAGATGGAGTGGTTGACTTTGAAAAAATAGATACATTAGATGGTGAATCTAGAAAAATATTATTATCATGGTTATCTAAAGGATTGAATGATATTAGTAAGACTGCAAAAACAGATGATGGCCGCGATTTTTATATCGATGATTCTAATTTAAAAACAATAGAAGTCAAATGCGAAGACGGAATCTTTGTGATGCCTAGTTATCGTATTTGTTTTAAGAGGTAGCCGACATGGATGCATTACAAGAATTATTAAAACGTAAATGGATTCTACGAAAGGAAAATCCAGAACTATATAACAGAGTCAGAGATTCGGTAAAAGAAATCCGTAAATTTGTACAAGAAAAGTTTGGCTATATGATTATTCTTACGCCGTATCTAATTAAATTAGAAAAAATACCAGGATATGTTGAAGAATGGATGGGAATCCAAGAATTTCAATCCGTTCAAGAATATCAGATGTTTTGTTTTGTATTGTTGTTTTTGGAATCAAAAGAACGCGAAGAACAATTTGTATTATCTTCATTAACAGAATATATTCAAATGCAATTTCAAGAAGGAGTGATTGATTGGACACACTTTAATACACGAAGACAATTAGTACGTGTATTAAAATACTGTCTATCTATCCACATAATTGAACTTGATGATGGTAGTGAAGAAGGCTTTATTAAGAACAAGGATACCGAAGCTTTATATGAAAACACAGGATATTCTCGATATGTAATCCGTAATTTTGCCCATGATATAATGGACATTCATTCATTGGAAGATATAAAAAAATCAGAGTGGTTTTCTATGGAAGAAGATCGAGGCGTCGTAAGAAGACAAAGAGTGTATAGACGATTGTTGTTGTCACCAGGCATCTATAGAACAGATAAAAATGATGAGGATTTTGTGTATGTTCGACATTATTATCGTCAAATCGAAAAGGATTTTCAAAGTATTATGCCATGCGATCTACATTTACATGCTTCAAGTAGCTATATTGTCCTGGATGAAGATTGTAATGTAGGAACAATCTTTCCAAGTCGAAATACAATTTCAGATTTAGTTTTAGTTTGTATGCAGCAAATTACTAAAAAAATAAAGAATGGAATGTTAAAAGTAAATGAAGAAGAAATTACCTATATAGAAAAGGAACTTTTATTAAAATGGATGCGCAAATGGATCAAAAATAATATAGCGTTTCTTCCTAAAAAATATCAAGATATGGGTGAATCTTTAGTGAGTGAAAACGTGTTAGATACAATGAAAAATTATGGATTTGTAGATGAAGAAGAAAATAGAATTAAAATCAATCCAATTTGTGGAAAAATTGGTGGTGGATTTGATGTTGAGGTGAAAAGAAATGTTAACAAGTAAATGGCATATGCACCGTATGGGCCTGATTGATTTTTGGTATTATACAAATGAAGAATTTTATTTTAAAAATGGTCATATTCTCTTAAGAGGAAGCAATGGAAGTGGAAAATCGGTTACGATGCAAAGCTTTATTCCTATCTTATTAGATGGAAATAAGAATAGTGAACGTTTAGATGCGTTTGGTACCAAAGCTCGAAAGATGGAAACCTATTTAATTGATGAAAATTCAACTCGAGATGAACGAATTGCATATTTATATTTAGAATTCAAAAGAGAAGATTCCGATATTTATAAAACAATTGGAATGGGAATGAGAGCACGAAAGAACAAGCCTTTAGATACTTGGTATTTTGTGATCGAAGATAATCAACGAATTGGTAAAGATATTCAGCTAATGGAGCATAATTTGGCAATATCGAAACAAAGCTTAAAAAATCGAATTCAACATCAATTTATTGAAACACAACGAGAATATATGGCTCGAGTGAATCAAGCTCTTTTTCAATTTCCAACACTAGATGATTATAAAGAAAGTATCAACTTGTTAGTTAAATTACGTTCTCCAAAATTAAGCAACTCATTAAAGCCAACAATAATCAATGAATTGTTGTCAGAATCTTTACAACCTTTAAGTGAAGATGATTTACGTCCTTTAACAGAAGCATTATCCAATATGGATGAAGTCCAAAATCGTTTAGAAGTATTAAAACAAAGTCAACAGGCAGCTAAATCAATTCAAAATGTATATGAACAATATAATTATGCTTTATTAGATAAGAAAAGTTTACAGTATATAGAACAAAAAAATAAATTGGATGAATTAACGAAGAAACAGAAAGGTTTTTATGAGCAAAAGAATCACGCAAGTGAAATGATTCTTGAAATCAAAAAACAGTTAGACGATATACATGTCGAAAAATCCGTACTTGAAGAAGAATATAGTGGTTTGGCCAAACAAGATCTGCTTCAATTAGCCAGTGATGTACAACGGTATAAAGAAGATTTGACACAACAAGAAAAAGCTCTAAAGAACAAGGTGCAACAAGAATCAAATAAAGATAATGCTTATGTTACATGTAAATTAAAGTATGATAAACAAAAAGATTATAATGATTCTTTAGAATATGAGATTCATAAAAACTTCAAACAATTAGACCAATTGAATGAAAATATGCAGTTTGATGAGCATATAGCTTTAAAACAAGATTTCTTAATGAATCTAAATCATACTTATGATTTTAATTACACAAAATCAAAAATTGAAAAAGAATTGAATGTATTAAATCAAGGGTTGGCTTTGTTTCAAAAAATCGATAATCAAAAAGTATTATTAAATCATGTACAAGATGATTATGAAAAAGAACAAAGTCTCTTAGAACAAATTGAAACTGAATTAAAGGCATATCAAGAACAATTTCGATTGCTGAAAGAAGAATATCATGAAAAATTTTTAGCTTGGAATGAATCCAATCAAATTTTAAAAATGGATGCATCGACAATGAAAAAGTTTTTTGAAATCATATCGGATTATGGAAATACAGAAAGATATTATGAAATTGATCAAGATATTCACAATCGTTATATTTGGTATTTAAAAAATCAAACGGAGACGATTTCAAAATTATCTATTGAAATTAAACAATTAACGAAGGAACTGCAAAAGATTCAAGAACAATATGAATATTGGAATTGTTTAAAAGATCCTCAACCAGATATTGCCAAAGAACAAGAAGAGGCAAGACAATACCTAGAGGAAAAGAAAATTCCATTCATCCCTATGTATACTTTATTGGATTTTGATGATTCTTTAAATCAAGATGAAAAAAATGCGATAGAAGAACAATTGTTAAGCAGTGGTTTAATGACAGCTTTGATTGTTCCTGATATGTATCAAGAAGAAATTTTAAATCTACCCAAGGGTATGAAAGAATCTTTCTTGTTTACACATAATAAAATAGAAGAACTAGAAGTTTGTATTCTACATTCTAAAATTGATTATATGGTACTATGTCAAGAAAAAGGACTCCTAAAATAGATAAATTTTAAATTCTAAT
>OLQI01001478.1_pt1 | contig 14877 bp, 10 predicted proteins | sample 1672171 | NCBI WGS metagenome assembly OLQI01 (sample SAMEA3136655, study PRJEB25190) | human gut metagenome
ACGTTGTATGAGTGTTGATTTTAGCTTTATATCCTAATTTATTAAATGTGTCTATAACCAAAAAGTAAAAAAAGTAAGTAAATACTTAGGATATACAATATTTAACACAAAATAAATATAACCATTGTAATTTAGGTATTTGAAAAATGATTGTAAGGCGCGTAATATGTAGATTACCAAAGGTTAGTGAATCTTAAAATGCTTGATAGGTAAGGGGTATTTGATGTATTTATGAATACATTATTGATAATTTGTGCAATATTTTTTTACTAAAGTAGTTTACAAGTTGACAAGGTAGACTTTTTTTTACTAACTTGAAGTAAGCGCTACCAATAAATATAGGGGCTAGATATGGAGAAGAAAGATTTAAAGCATTTGAGTCGTAGTGAGTTGGTGGATGTCATTTGCGAAATGAAAAAGGATACTACAAATTCAAATGATTTAACAATGGAAGAAATAGAATCGGAGCAGAAGCGATTAAAGGATAGGGCTGTATATCGTAAAACTTTAAAAGGTACGGTTGGTATATTGGTTGTAGTAGCTGCCATTTCTGTTTTAGTAGCTACTTTATGGATGCCCGTACTATCTATTTATGGCTATAGTATGTCTCCTACTTTAGAACAGGGTCAGTATGTTGTTTCTGTAAAGAATACGGATTTAAAGTCAGGAGATATTGTAGCTTTTTGGCAAGGGAATAAGTTGTTGGTAAAACGCGTTATTGCAGGTCCTAGTCAATGGGTAGATATTGATGTGAATGGCAATGTGAGTGTGGATGGTAAAGCATTGGATGAAAAGTATCTTAATGAAAAAGCATTGGGTAATTGTGATATTGATCTTCCACACCAGGTGTCTGAATCGCATTGGTTTTTAATGGGGGATAACAGGGATACTTCTATAGATTCTAGAAGTAGAGCAATTGGAGATATTTCGAAAGAACAAATAGAGGGGCAGATTATTTTTAGAATTTGGCCTTTTGATCAAATTGGAAGTGTAAGGTAGGTGAGAGAGTATGGTTTCGGAATATATAAAAAAACTACTTAAGGATAAAGCACGGTTAAAGAAATGGAAAAGGATTACTTTAGCTCTTTCTTGCGTGGTTGTTTTTTGCGTGGTTTATGCACTGACTCTTCCTGCCATTACTTTAGAGGGTAAAACCATTTGTGGAATGGAAGAACATACTCATACTGAAGAGTGTTATCTAGATGACAAGTTAATTTGTGATAAAGAAGAACATCAACATACCGAAGATTGTTATGAAAAAGAAGAAGAACAGCCTGTAGAAGACGAGAATGAAGTATTGAATGAGCCTGAAGAAACTGTGCAGCAGGACACACAAATAACATCTCAGGAAGAAGAGAAAGTGTCTGAAGATGAACCAAAGATGGTTGAAGATCAAACGACTACAGAACAAACGGATTATCAATTAAAAGATAGTGATATCACTTCAATTGAAATGAATTATAAAGATGCGAATGGGCATTGGCAAAAAGTAGAAGTAAACAATGGTGAAGTAAACCCAAGCAATACAGAGATCTATTTAAAAGTAAATTTTGCTGAAATTAAAACAAAAGATTTATTAAATCAACATAATTGCACACTTTCATATAAACTCCCTGACTTTTTACGTGATGCCAAAGGGGCAGGAGATCTTTATGAGGGTACAGAAAAAATAGGAACTATCACAGTTGAAAATTATGTAGCGAAGGTTACTATAGATAAAAATCATCTTGAAAATTTAATTAAGAATGGAAATACACATTTAAAAGGATATTTTTACATACAAGGACAGGTTAATTTATCGGTAATAAAAGATAATGGTGGAAATGCTATTTTAAATTTAGAAAATAAAACAGTTATTTTGAATTATGGTCCGGATTGTATTGAAAAATTTGGCGGTGTAACGATAAAAAAGGAATTTAAAGAAGTAGATAAAATAAATAATTATGTAGCTTATACAATTACTGTTGAGGCAGGTAAGGATGGATGTAAAAATCTATATGTAATTGATCAATTTACTTCAAATGGTAATTTAGTTAGCTATGCTGGTAATATAACTTCAAACGAAACAACATTAAGTGGTACGCCTAATAATCATGAACCATATGAGACAGTAACAGGATCCACAAATCATGGCACGATTTATAAAGCCAATATTCCGGATTCTACAACCAAAATACCTGGAGCAGGACAAAACAATATCACAAGTCCTTGTATTGTTTGGAATATCAAAAATATGGGTGCTAATGAGAGACGTGAGCTTACTTATTATGTGAAACTTAAGGATGATGTGAATTTAAGAAATCAACAAATCACAAATAGAGCATCGTTGTATTCAAAAGGCTCTCAAGATGTTTATGATAGAGGTTCTGGTGAAGCAAATTTTACTCCTACAATAAATTATGATGGTAAGTTTACTAAGGATGTAAATGGAAATATTATAAGAAACAATGATGGTTCATATACAATTCCATTTAAGTTATCAATTGCTCTTAATGAAGATACGAGTAATTATACAATCAAGAATCTTCAATTCCGTGACTTTTTGAGAAATATAGACAACGATTTATTACAATATGTTACTTTTGATCATACATCTTTTAAATTATATAAGAATGATAAGATGGTTGATCCTACAAAATATAATGTGAAATGGTCTTCTGAGACTAATAATACAGATTTTAAAGAATGGAATGAAGTTACAAATCCAAAGAGCTTTAAGCTTTCTGGAAATGATGGTGATCCAATTAACTTAAGTCCAGGTCAAAGTTGTTATGTGACATATAACGTTATTGTAAAGCCGGAAGCCTTTGCGAAGATGCATTCAGATTCAATAACAGTGGACAATCGTTTTGTTGCACATGCAGATAACGTGGATCAAAATCGTGATGGTGGATTTGAAGCGTATAATTCCATTCCAATTATTAAAACATATGAATGGAATGGTAAACATGTAGATCAAAATGCTACAACTGAGGAATCATCAGAAATAATAAATGATGATAAATATATGTATAACGGAGATAAAATTGAAAAGGATTCAACTTCAGAAAATAGCTTTATAGTTCCTAAGGGAAGCTATAAATATACGGTTGAAACAAATAAAACATTGAATGATTTTGATGTCACAGATGTAATAATGACAGATACCTTGACTTCAAAATATATGAAGTATGTTGGGTATGTGAAAGTGGAAGCTTTACAAGCAAACACAATTTCTAGTGATTTAAATAAAGTAACATCAGATACTTATACGTCACAGCCTACTTATGAAACAGTAGGAACTAAATGGGTCAAGATAGATGGCAAGAAAACATTTAGTTTAAAGCCTTCTGATTTAGGTTGGACAAAGCAGAATTATGCGTATCGTTTTACGTATTATGCTAAACCAGAAGAGTTAGGCGCATTTACTGAAACAAAGGTTAAAAATAAATTTACTTTGAATGGAATTGTAAAGAAAGGAAATGGAGAGTTTACTTTTAATGAGAATGATGTTTCCAAAGAAACGACATTAACTATTAAGGGAACTTTGAACATGACTGCTAAGAAGGTATCTTGGTATTATAGTGAGCCTACAAAAGAATCAGGTACATGGTCTAAGGGTGAACTATATTGGGTAGTTGATGTAGGTGGCACACAGATTGCGCAAGGTACAACATTCCGTGATTTGATTAAGTCAGATGATAAAATAACTAGTTCGTATTTACATGATGATTCATTGGTGGGTATTTACAAAGGAACACTTCCAGAAGGAAAATCGATTTCTGATTATAAGGATTTAAATGATTTAACTAGTAAGGGTGGTTTAACTCCTATAAAGGATATATTTAAGACTGATTTCAAAGGTACAGCTCCAAATTATAATGAGTTATTATTAACTGCAAATGAAGATATTAAGTTAGAAAATGGTGAAAAGGTTTATATGATTATTAAATCTGAACCAGCAGAACTCCCATCACCAACGAATAATCGTGACACAAAAACATATAAGAATAGTATTAGTATCAAGGATGATGATAATTATGTTTCTGAACTACCGGCTGAAAAGACTTTATATACAGCTCCAAATATTTTAAAGGAGTTAGGACAGGTTTTTAAATATGATGGAAAAACAGTTACAAATCTTCAAATAGGTGCTGATAAAACAGAATCAGGAGCTGCAGATACAAGCAAGATTTGTCAGGATTTGTTAAAAGAGAGTCGTGGAGTCTTTGTGTCATGGGCATTTAAAGTTAACTATGATGGCAAATTGAATGGCGAATATAGTGTATTAGAAGATATTCCAGAAGGCATGGAGCTTAGTTATATTCGTGTTAAATGGCATGGTGAAGATGCTTTAGATGTTATATCAAAAGAAATTACAGGAATTGATAGTATTGTCTGGACAAAAGTAGAGAATGATTCAAAAAATGATAATAAAAATTCTGATGAACACACAATTTATTATGTCAATAAAAATAATAAACAAGCTATGATTCAGCTTGGTGATTTTGTAGCAAAGGAAGAAAGAGACAATAATTCGGTGGATGTACAGGTTGTTTGTAGAGTAACAGATTCAAAGGTATTATTGGGTGCTGAACCTCAAACATTTACAAATAAAGTTACGCTTAGAAAAGATGGTAAAGACATTGATACAGCAAAAAGTCCTGAAACCATTCAATTAACTGAAGCAAATAAGAATATTGATAAAAAACAAGGTCAAAGTAATGGACAAAAGATTGATTTTGAAATTAATGCGAACCAGCTTGGTCAAACACTTCCAACAAATGATGGTGACAAATTAAAGTTGGTGGATGAATTAGGTGAAAATCTACAGTTGGATACAACTTCAATTAAAGTGTTTAAGAATGATACTGAACAAATAACAAATTGTGCAACTTCATATACTAACAATACTTTGGAAATTACAGTTCCTAATAATGTCCCAATTAAGATTACATATACAGTTATAGTAAATGCCAAACCAGAAGAGTCTGTAAAAGTAACTAACACAGCTTATTGGAAGGGATATTCTAAAGAAGGTGGTAAAACTGTTGAAGAAAGTTATTCATATACTGTAGGTGGAGGTATTGAAGCTTTATCAAAAGTAAACTTTAAACTTACGAAACAAGATCAAAATAATCTGAATACTGTTTTACAGGGGGCAACGTTTGATATAGAAAAGTGTGAATTAAATGGAAATGTTATTACCACATCAAAAATAGCAACTGTAACTACGGATGCTAATGGAGTAATTACTCAAGATTTAGATTTTGATACACTTTACAAAATAACAGAAACAAAAGCACCAGATGGCTATGTCCTTGATAACAAGCCAATCTATATCTTGGATTTAAAAGACAAGGAAAAGGATACGAGTTATTTAGAGAAGGTTAAAACGCTTGTAAAAGAGAATAAGCTTTATGTGATTTACAAACAACAGAATTTTGACATACAAGTTCAGAATCACAAAGGTGAAATAACTGTAGTCAAAAAATTTATAAATGATGCTGCAGGTAATTCACATAATCCAGTAAGTGGTACATATAAATTTGGGTTATATACAGATGAAAATAATTTAACCACTCCATTACAGACAGTTTCAATTACTTATAATGCGAGTGAAACACAAGAAAAATCAGTGAAGTTTATTAATTTAGATTTGAGTAAAACTTATTATGTTTTTGAAATAGGTGATGATAATAAACCGATTGTTGATACTTCAAAAGAAGTAACAATTAATAAATTGCAGTATACAGTAGATTATAAAACGGAAGGTAAATCTACAAATGAGACAAAATACGGGCAAACGGTGACTGTTACAAATAGAAGCCGTACAAAAATACTGCCTTCTACTGGTAGTTATGGAACTCTGATTTACAGAATATCAGGTGCGATGTTGGTTTTAGCAAGCTTGATAGTTCTGATAAATATAAATAAAAAGAATCATTTAAATGAAAAATCAAAGAATAGGAGAAAGCAATGAAACTAATTAAGAAAATTGCTGCCATTATGTTTGCGTTCATGATGGTAGTATCAATGAGTTGTAACGTAAAGGCTGCAGGAACAGGAAAAATTACAATTAGTCCTGCAAATCCTAATGAAGAGTATAAGATTTATAAAATTTTGAATCTAGAAAGCTACGATGAAACTAAACAGCTTTATTCTTATACAAAAACAGGAGATCAATGGGATGCTTTTATTGATTTAGCTGTAACAGAGGGTTACTTAAAAATTAATACTGATGGATATGTAACTTTTAGTACAACAAATGGTTCACCTGCAGATGTACGTGAATTCGCAAGAAAAGCATTAGCTTATGCTACTGATAAAAAAATTACTGAGACTAGTACAGCAAAAACTGGAGCTAACGACACTTCTGTTACAATTGATGGATTAGAATTAGGATATTATTTAGTTGGATCTAGCATGGGTGCACTTTGTAGTTTAGACACTGCACATCCTGAAGTAACAATTAATGACAAAAATAAAAAACCAACTGTAGAAAAGAAAATTGCTCTAAACAACAACATAAATAATTTGGATAGTAATAATTCTGCGAATATTGGAGATGATGTGATTTTCCTAACAACTATTAATGTACAACCAGGTGCAAAGAACTATGTTTTACATGATAAAATGGATGTTCATTTAGCATATCAATGCATAATGGATGTTCATGATAATTTAAGTAGTTTAGTGGACACGACAGATTTTGTTGTTAAAACAGATGGACTTACAGATGGTTGCACATTCGAGCTTTCATTCACAGAAGCTTATTATAAAAAGAACAGAGAGAGCATTGATACAGGAAATTTAACTCAAATTTATATTAAATATTTAGCTAAAGTAAAAGATAATGCTGTGATTAATGAACCAATGAAAAATACAACTCATTTAACATACGGTGATAACAATACAGAAACCAATAAACCTGAAACAACAACAAAAACATTTGGAATTCCTGTATTTAAATATACTAATGTAAATACCCCTCTTGCAGGTGCAGAATTCATTTTATCAACAGATCCAAATTGCGTGGATGATACTAAGAATCTTAAATTTACTAAAAATACCGAAGGTAAATATCGTTACGATAAAACTGGAAGTACAACTTTAACATCATTAGATAAAGGACGAGATAAAGGACGTATTGATGTTGAAGGTTTAAAAGCTGGTACATATTATCTAAAAGAAACTAAAGCTCCAGATGGATATAACTTATTGAAGAAGCCAGTTACAATTACAATTGATTCAGAAGGAAAGATCTATGTTGATGGAAGTGGAGAGGTTAATAATGGTGATGTAAGAGTACAAAACAATTCAGGTACATTATTACCAAATACAGGTGGTGTTGGTACTACAATGATCTACTTGATTGGTGGAGTATTAGTATTGGGTTCTGGTGTTGTATTAGCTACAAAGAGAAGAGTTAAAAATAAATAGTTTATTTGGTTTGTTTTAATTGACAATAGGGAGAGGGTTGTAAGATGAAGAAACATATTTCAACTATAATTGCGATACTTGTTTTTATTACGGGTCTTTCCTTATTGTTGTATCCAACGGTGAGTAATTATTGGAATTCTAAACATCAAACGGCTGTTGTTGCGAATTATTCTGAAAAGATAGAGAAGATGGATGATCAGGATAAGCAGGCTGCGATAGATTCGGCTATTTCCTATAATTCAGGGTTGGTTTCTAACAGTGGTCGTTTTACGCCTAGTGATTCAGATTTGTCTGTATATAAGAGTCTATTAAATGCGGATGGTACGGGTATGATGGGATATATCACGATACCTGAGATTCGTTGTAAGCTAGCTATTTATCATAGTGTGGATGATTCTGTTTTACAGGTGGGTGTTGGTCATTTAGAAGGGTCTTCGCTTCCTGTTGGTGGTAGTAGTACGCATTGTGTTATTTCTGGTCATAGAGGGCTTCCGAGTGCTCGTTTGTTTACGGATATTGATCGTCTTGAAAAGGGGGATTTATTTTATCTGCATGTGTATGGCAAGGTTTTGGCGTATGAGGTGGATAAGATTTCGGTTGTAGAGCCTGAAGATTATGGTCCTTTAGAGATTGAAGAAGGTAAAGATCTTTGTACGTTACTTACGTGTACGCCGTATGGGATTAATACGCAGCGTTTGATGGTTCGTGGGCATCGTGTGGTGGATAGTTTGTATGATGAATCGAATATTACTTCAGATGCAGCTCGAGTGGATACTTTAGTGGTGGCTTCTTGTGTTGGTGTTGTATTATTGTTGGTTGGTTTTATTGTTTCGAAGATATGGAGGTTAAAAGGGCGTGAAAAAAATAATTCGTAGTGTATTGTGTATATTTCTTTTTGTTCTTGTATGTACTCCTGTCTTCGCAAATGATTATTCGAGTTTAACAGTGACTTGTCCAACTTCAGATATCGATGTTCGTTTATATCGTGTGGCGGATGCGGATTATAATTTGGTGGGTGCTTTTAAATCCTATTCGGTTTCACAGGATTGGAATATTCTTGGTGATTATATTGATCGTGACAATATTGAATGTGACGATGAAGTTACATCGGATTTGAATGGTAAGGCTTTATTTTCTCATTTAACTAAAGGTGTTTATTTAGTGAAGGCTTTAGATAATGCGGAGTATACAATGTCGGTTTCTGTTGTTTATGTGGATAAAGATTGTGATGTTGAATTAAAGTATGAGCCTAGAGTTGAAACGACTTCTTTGCGTGTTCAAAAAGTATGGAAGGATGATGACAAGAAGAATCGTCCAAGTTCTATTGGTGTAGATTTACTTGGGGATGGTAAAGTCGTGGATCATCAGGTATTAAGTGAAGAAAATCATTGGACATATGCTTGGAATGATTTGTCGGGTGATATGAGGTGGAGTTGTGTTGAGACAAGTGTTCCTTCTGGATATAGTGTAAGTTCTTATCGAGAAGGGGATCATATTGTGTTAAAGAATAGTTTGAATAAGGTTGTCGATTCTAAGAAATCAGAATCAAATCTTCCTTTGACGGGTCAATTGTGGTGGCCAGTACCTGTATTATTGTTTGTGGGACTTGGTTGTATATGCATAAGCAAGTTCTAAAGTATATTGGCTGTATCTGCATTGTACTGGCCTTAGGACTCACTTTGTTTAATGTGTATGATACGTTTCGGGCTAGAAAGAGTGAAGAAGATATATTGGCTGCCTATAATTTAAAGAATGATTTGGATCCAGACATATTGATTGATCCGGATATGGATATGCCTGAAGTAGAACTGGATGGTTTATCTTGTATTGGAACGATTGAGATTCCTTCTTTGGACATTAAGCTTCCGGTTACGAGTGAGTTTACGTATGATTTGATGAAACTAGCGCCTTGTCGATATTCAGGTAGTGTATATAAGGGGAATATGGTGATTGCGGCACATAATTCTTGGTTTCATTTTGGAAGAATTCATAATTTGGATCCGGGTAGTGAGGTTGTGTTTACAGATGCACTTGGAAATCATTTTGAATATCGTGTTGTTTTAATTGAAACTTTAACGCCAGATAGTGTTGAGGATATGATTTCTTCGGATTATCCTTTGACTTTATTTACGTGTACTTTGGATGCGAAAAATAGAGTGACAGTTCGATGTAAATAAAAAAGAGAAATCGATTTTGATTTCTCTTTTAATTTAATTTATCTTGTACGATTTTCTTTACCATTGGATATGCGATTAATGCGATCACAATACCTGCAACTCCTTGGACTACGTTGGCTGGAATTTCACTTGCGGCTACAATCCAGCTTCCTTTTAATATGTATTTGGCAATGAAGTATCCAAATACCATAATGACAGATCCTAATACGTAGCTTGAGATTTGTTTCGGTTTAGAGTAGTTTTTCATAAGTAGGGATACGACGATAGCTTCTAGTCCTTTGATGATTAGGGTGAAGAAGAAGTAGTGGCCGTATCCTCCGGCTACATCGGCTAGTGCGCTTCCTAAGCCTCCAATCAAGAAGCTTTCAAATGGATTTAAAAAGCTTGCGAATAATAGGATAAATCCGTCTCCTAGATTGAAGTATCCGTCTAATGCGTTTGGTACTTTGATGAACATGGTTGCGACAAATACAAGTGCCATACCTAGTCCGGTTAGTACGATTTCGTATGTATGTTTGTTTTTCATAATCTTTCCTTCTTTCTGTAACTTAGTGACTATTATACTTGTTTCTGTATATAAAAAAAATATACAATTATAAAAAATAAATAGGGGACAGTTGCATGAAGAAGTATCAAGTAATTTATGATTTGTATAAGGAGTCGATACTTTCTGGGATCTTAAAGTATGGGGATCGTGTGGATTCGATTCGTGAATGTGTAAAGAAGATGAATGTGTCTAAGACTACGGTGGAAAATGCATATAATAAGTTGGTGTTGGATGGGTTTATTTCGAGTCAAGAAAAAGTGGGGTATGTGGTGAGTATGAATCCGGAGCGTATCTTACTGCATCAGGAAATCTTGGATTATTCTTCGAGTCATAAAGAAAAATCGTATGATTATGATTTTCGGATTCAGTCGGTTTCTTTTGATTCGTTTGAAACAACGATTTGGAAACGATATATGAAGTCGGTATTGAATGATAAGCGTTTGATGTCAAGTTATGGTCTAGCACAGGGGGAGTATGGATTAAGGCAGGCTCTATGTAAGTATGTGTATCAGAATCGGAATATTTTGTGTTTTCCAGAGCAGATGGTGATTGGTTCAAACTATCAGTCTTTGTTGTATATATTTTGTGGGATGTTGGATAAGTCAAAGGTGATTGGTTTAAGTACTTTAGTGGATGATCAGGCTAAGCAGGTATTTTTGTCGTATGGTTTTCATGTGGAATATTTAAATCCAAATTCTTTTGTGAAGGATATTCAAAGGTTGCATGTGGATGTTGTCTATGTGAATACAACTTGTTTTACGTCGGATAGGCAGTCTATGAGTGAAAGAATTCGTGAAGAATTGGTTTCTTTAGAGAATGTTTTGATTCTTGAGGATGATTATAATGGGGAGCTAGTGTATGCTTCTAAAATCAAGACTTCGTTGTGTTCGAAAAGTAAGAATGTGATTTATTTTTCTTCGTTTTCAAGACTATTATTACCGAGTCTTCGTATTGGGTATATGATTTTAAATGAGGAGTATATGCGTAAGTATAGTGCTTCTTATTTTGGTCCAACGACGAGTAAAATTGAGCAGGTGGCTTTTACGCAGTATATTGTGGATGGGTATTTGCAGAAGCATTTAAGAAAGCTTGTTCGTGAGTATAAGGAGAAGCATTTGTATTTAAAGAAGTTGATTGATACGCATATTGGTTGTTCGTATATTTTGGATGAGACGTATATGGCGTATTGGTTAAATTTAGATGTGGATGTATCTCGTTTTCGAGATTTGTGTGAATCGAATAGTGTTGCCATTAGTATTTCAAATGGGCGTGTAGGATTGTCTTTTGCGAGTATGAGTAAAGAATTGATGTTAGATGGTGTGATTCGTCTTGCAGAAATATGGAAAGAGTGTTAAAATTTTATCGATTCGACAGTGAAGAAGATAAGTAGGATTAAAAAGGCTTGTGTATAGAGAGAGGGCGTTTGGTGAAAGCTCTTCGAGTCTTTTAGTTTGAAGCTACTTTGGAGTTGAAACGTAGTCGGCGTTAACGAGTAAATTGAGGGCATTTTCTATTTTAGAAAATGAACTAGGATGGTACCGCGTAATTATACGTTCCTAGAAATAGGAGCGTTTTTTTATTGGAGGAAAGAAAAGATGAAACAATTAACTGGTAATCAGATTCGTCAGATGTTCTTGGATTATTTTAAATCTAAAGGGCATATGATTGAGCCGGGCGCAAGTTTGATTCCGCACAATGACCCAACATTATTATGGATCAATGCGGGTGTTGCGGCTTTGAAAAAATATTTTGATGGTAGTGAAAAACCTGCTTCAAATCGTATTGCGAATGCGCAGAAGTCAATTCGTACAAATGATATTGAAAATGTAGGTCGTACGGCTCGTCACCACACTTTCTTTGAAATGTTAGGAAACTTCTCAATTGGAGATTATTTCAAGGATGAGGCCATTCAGTTTGCGTGGGAATTTTTAACAAGCGAAGAATGGATGGGTATTGATAAGGACAGATTGTATGTGTCTGTATATACAGATGATGCGCGTGCTTATGAAGTATGGACTACAATTTGTGGTGTAGACCCTAGTCATATTTTAAAGACAGATGATAACTTCTGGGAAATTGGTAAGGGACCTGGTGGACCTGACAGTGAAATTTTCTTTGATCGTGGAGAAAAATATGATCCTGAGGGATTGGGAGAAAAATTATTCTTTGATGAAATGGAAAATGATCGTTATGTAGAAGTATGGAATGTTGTATTCTCTCAATATGATTGTGATCCAAGTATTGATCGTAAAGATTATAAGGAACTTCCTCAGAAGAATATTGATACAGGTATGGGTCTTGAGCGTTTGGTTGCCTTAGTTCAGGATGGAGAAACAAACTTCGATACCGATTTATTCTTGCCTATTATTCGTGCAACAGAAGCTATGGCGAAACATCCTTATGAAGGTGAATATAAGATGGCTTACCGTGTAATTGCGGACCACGTTCGTACAGTAACTTTCGCATTGAGTGATGGTGCTAACTTCTCAAATAGTGGTCGTGGATATGTACTTCGTCGTGTTCTTCGTCGTGCTGTTCGTTATGGTTTAAAATTAGGATTGGATGAACCATTCTTATATAAATTAGTTCCTGTTGTTGCGGATTTAATGAAGGATTTCTATCCATACTTACAGGAGCATGTTGCGTTCAACCAGAAGTTGATTAAGGTTGAAGAAGAAACTTTCAAGAAGACTTTAAAGGTTGGTCAGGCATTACTAGACGAAGAGATCAGCAAGGCTAAAGATGGAAAGCTTAGTGGTGAAGTTGTCTTCAAATTGTATGATACTTATGGATTCCCATTTGAATTGACACAAGAAATTGCCGAGGAAAGTGGAATCACTGTAAGTCGTGATGAATTTGATGCTGAAATGAACAAACAAAAAGAGCGTGCTCGTAATGCGCGTAATGTAAAGGATTCTTTTGCGTCTCAAAATGAAGAATTGATGAACTTCAATGAGCCAAGTGAATTTATTGGTTATGATCACTTATCTTGTGATGGTAAGATCATTGCGTTATTTAATGCTGAGGGTAAAATGGTTGATTCTTTAGAAGATGAAGGTATGATCATTTTAGATGAAACTTGTTTCTATGCAGAAAGTGGTGGACAGGTTGCTGATAAGGGAATGTTTACGGCTGATGGTGTAGAAGTAGAAGTATTGGATGTTCAAAAGACTCGTAATAAGCAGCATATCCATACAGTTAAAATCAATAGTGGTGTATTAGAAAAGGGTATGTCTTTACATGGTGAGGTGAATGTGAAGGATCGTTTGGCAACTACAGCGAACCACTCTTGTACACACTTGTTGCAGTCGGCTTTAGTTAAGGTATTGGGTGATCATATTCACCAGGCTGGTTCTTATAATTGTCCTGAATATTTGCGTTTTGACTTCAATCACTATGAAAAGGTTACGGCAGAACAATTGGCTGAAGTAGAACGTATTGTGAATGAATATATTAGTGCGGCTTATCCAGTAACGAAAGAAGTAATGCCTATTGAAGAGGCTAAGAAGTCTGGTGCCACTGCATTATTTGATGAGAAGTATGGAGATACAGTTCGTGTTGTAACAATGGGTGATGTATCTAAGGAATTCTGTGCTGGATGTCATGTAGAAAACACGGCTCAGATTGGTTTATGCAAGATCATTAGTGAGGAAAGTATTGGTTCAGATTCTCGTCGTATTACGGCTAAGACTAAGTTTGCGGCTTACCAAGATTTTGCACAAGAACACAATATGTTAGAAAATATTGCGGATAGTGCTAAACAAAAAGGTATTAAGAATATTGATACTAAGGTTGAAGCTGCTTATAAGACTATGCATGATATGCAGAAAGAAATCGATAACTTGAAAAACCAAATCTTTACTTTGAAGTCTAAAGAGTGGGCTACAGAGGCTAAAGATTTTGGAAAAGTCAATGTATTGATTAAATCCGTTTCTGGAATGGATGCAGGTGCATTGAAGGATATTGTTTCTAACTTAAAGGCTAGTGATGACAAGATGGTTGTATTCTTCGTTAACACAAATGGAGAAAAGGTTGTCTTTGTATCAGGTGCAGGTAAAGAGGCTGTTAAGGCTGGTGTACATGCGGGTCAATTGGTTAAGAAAGCCGCTCAAATCTGTTCTGGTAATGGTGGTGGAAAGCCAGATATGGCTCAAGCCGGTGGTAAGGATGCTTCTAAGGTCGATGAAGCTATCAGCGCTATTACAGAGGAATTGAAAAGTTTATAGTAGATATTAGGGTATACTTAGTGTGTACCCTTATTTTTTGGGCGTATGAAAAAGAAGAGTAAATATAGAATCCGAATGGATGAATTAAAAAAGTTTAAAAAAACGCATAAACTCACAAAGAAAGAGAAAGAACGAGTTGAAATGTGGATGGAATCTGGTCATAGTGCGTATGATACGCGTTGGTGGGATGAGTTGGAGCAAGAAGAAGCGCTTGATGAACTACTTCGTGGCTTGACAGACAAACAAAAGGATTATGTATATAGTTATAGTATGAATTGGAATCTTGAATTGGATGATGCTTATTTTGATTATGAAAGATTTGAAGAATTGGATTTAAAGAATTTACCGGTGAAAGAGGAAGAGCCAGAAATCGATTTACCGTTTTAATCGATTTGACACAAATAAATAACCACCTTATACTTTTAGTATAGGAAATGAAAGGGTTTTATATATGGTGCGCCAGTTCGGTGCAGTTGATTTAGTTAGGTGAAACTCCTGACCTGGT
>OLQI01001489.1_pt1 | contig 14767 bp, 10 predicted proteins | sample 1672171 | NCBI WGS metagenome assembly OLQI01 (sample SAMEA3136655, study PRJEB25190) | human gut metagenome
TAGCAATCGCATCATCCGACATGTCCAGTTCAAAATTCTCCTTGATTGCATAAATAACAGATTCTGAACAGGCAAAACCCTGATTAAAGATGTCCACGGCATCCTTTTGAAGTTTCTCTAAATCTACATTTGTTGTCATTATAATCCCTCCTGAAAAATGTGTTAAATCCATTATACCACGGCGAAAAAAACTTGTATATCATCTTGGAACAGGGTAAAATAAAAAAGGACAGGTTTTTTTGAGCAGGAACATAAGGTTCCAAAAAATCCCATGTCCCCAGGAGGATATAGATGAGAACAATCAATGTAAATACAATCACAGAAAATATAAAAGACATGTGCATCCAGGCGAATCATTTCCTTGCCGATGACATGGACAAAGCAATGAAACACGCACTGGAGACAGAAGAAGCACCACTGGGCCGTCAGATTCTGGATCAGCTGCAGGATAATCTGAAGATCGCTGCAGAAGACATGATCCCAATCTGCCAGGATACAGGTATGGCCGTCATCTTCATGAAGATCGGTCAGGACGTACACTTCGAAGGAGGCAGTCTGGAAGATGCCATCAACGAAGGTGTCCGTCAGGGATACGTAGAAGGATTCTTAAGAAAATCCGTCGTAGGAGATCCGATCATCCGCGAGAATACCAAAGACAACACACCGGCAGTGATCCACTACAGTATCGTGCCGGGAGACAAAGTAGAGATAAAGGTTGCGCCAAAAGGATTCGGCAGCGAGAATATGAGCCGTGTATTCATGTTAAAACCAGCCGACGGGATCGAAGGAGTAAAGGAAGCGATCCTTACAGCAGTCAGAGACGCAGGACCGAATGCCTGTCCGCCGATGGTAGTCGGCGTAGGAATCGGCGGAACATTTGAAAAATGTGCACTGATGGCAAAAGAAGCCCTTACGAGAGAAGCCGGATCCCATTCCGGAACTGCCTGGGTAAAAGACCTGGAAGAAGAGATGCTTGAGACGATCAACAAGCTTGGAATCGGACCGGGCGGACTCGGAGGAACGACCACAGCTCTTGCAGTGAATGTCAATACATACCCGACACACATCGCAGGACTGCCGGTTGCAGTCAACATCTGCTGCCATGTGAACCGTCATATCATCAGGGAGGTGTAAGTATGGACAAGCATATCACAGCACCAATTACAAAAGAAACAGCCAGATCTCTTCACGCAGGAGATTATGTATATGTCACAGGAACCATCTACACGGCAAGAGATGCGGCGCACAAGCGCATGGATGAAGCACTGGACCGCGGGGAATCACTTCCGATCGATATCAAAGACCAGGCAATCTACTACATGGGACCATCTCCGGCAAGAGAAGGACGCCCGATCGGATCAGCCGGTCCGACAACCGCCAGCCGTATGGACAAGTATGCACCACGTCTGCTGGATCTTGGTCAGACGGCCATGATCGGAAAAGGCAAGAGAAGCCAGGCAGTGATCGATGCGGTAGTACGTAACGGATGCGTATACCTTGCAGCCATCGGAGGAGCCGGTGCACTGTTATCCAAATGCATCAAATCCTCAGAAGTCATTGCGTACGAAGACCTCGGAACCGAAGCCATCCGTAAATTACAGGTCGAGAACCTTCCGCTCATCGTAGTCATCGACAGCGAAGGCAATAACCTGTACGAAACTGCGATCAAGGAGTATGCAAAGATATGAGAAGAATCCTTCTGATGGTACTCCGGAATATTTTCTTCGTGCCGGTCTACTGGTACAAGTTATGCTACCATGCCAGACACGTAGACAAATATACGGAAGAAGAACACTATAAATTATTAAAATACATCGATCACCGGGCAAATACATCTGGGAATATCCATATCGAGGTACACGGGCAGGAGAACATCCCCGAACAGGACGGATTCATGTTCTACCCGAATCACCAGGGACTCTACGACGTGCTCGCCATTATGGAAGCATGCCCGCGCCCGTTCGCGGTAGTCGCCAAAAAAGAAGTGGCCGACGTACCATTTCTCAAGCAGGTATTCACCTGCATGAAGGCATACATGATCGACCGCGAAGATGTGCGTCAGTCACTGCAGGTGATCGTAAATGTCAGCAATGACGTGAAGAACGGAAGAAACTTTCTGATCTTCCCGGAAGGAACAAGATCCAGACAGGGCAATCAGGTACAGGACTTCAAAGGCGGCAGCTTCAAAGCGGCGACCAGGGCAAGATGTCCGATCATTCCGGTAGCACTGATCAACTGTTTCGTGCCGTTCGACTCTAAGACAACAGAACATGTCAATGTACAGGTACATTTCTTAGAGCCGCTGCTTTACGAAGAATACAAAGACATGAAGACAACAGAGATTGCAGCAATTGTAAGAGAGAGAATCCAGCATACGATCAATGAAAATGTATAAAAGGATTACAGGGAAATGAGAGAAAAAATATTACAGGTTAAGACATTCGGCAGTTTTTCCATGATATATGACGGAAAATCCCTGTTCGGAAGAAAAGTAGGAGAGACACAGTTCGCTTCCATGATGCAGATGCTGATACATGAAAGGAAAAAAGGTGTCAGCAGGGACCGCCTGGAACAGGAACTGTTCGGGGAACGGGAAGTGGAAAATGTACATCATGCCCTTCAGAGCGTCATTTACAACGCAAAGAAGAGACTGGAAAAAGCAGGACTTCCGGATGTAAACTATATAGAGATCAGAAACGGTGTCGTCTACTGGAATGACGAGATCAAAGTACAGGAAGATGCAACCGAATTTGACCAGATATACAACAGAATAAAACATGAGAAAAATCCGGATAAAAAGATAAAAGACCTCGAAAAAATATTCGAGATCTATACCGGAGAATTCCTTGTGAAACGGCAGAGTGTGATCTGGGTTGCCATTGAAGCAAGACGGTATGAGGACATGTTCCGGGAATGTGTAGAAGAAGCAGCCGGACTGTACCGGGAAAAGCAGAACTATACACAGCTTGAACATCTCGGAGTATATGCATCGAATATCGAACCATTCTCCGATTGGGAGGCATTGACCATGGAAGCAATGGTTGCGCTGGGAAGATACGAAGAAGCCACCGATCTGTACGCCGAAACGGCAGAACGATATTTTGAAGAACGGGGATTAAAACCGTCCAAACGTCTTCTGGATTCCATGAACCAGCTTGGTAACCAGGTGATGCATTCCTACGACGTACTGGACAACATCCAGCACAATCTGGAAGAAAAAGGAATCCCGAAAGGGGCATATCTGTGCAGTTATCCGACATTCCGCGGAATCTATCATCATCTGGTGAGGATGCTGGAACGGAGCGGACAGTCGATCTATCTTATGCTGTGTACCATTGTGGACAGCAAAGGAAGACCGATGAAAGAAGGAGCCATGCTGGAAGGACTGGCAAAGAGACTGGAAGAATCCATCTGCACATCGATCCGCAACAGTGACGTCGTGAACCATTACAGCAAGGGACAATACCTGGTACTGCTGATCAATACAACGAGAGAAGACTGTGCGGTAATTCAGAAGAGAATCAATTATAAATTCCTCACAGACCGGCAGAGGACTGGCGTGAGATATTATGTGAACAGTGTAGTATATGAAAAGGATCTTTAAGATAACACTTGAAGATCCTTCTCTTTTTACCAAAAACTATTCAGCCGTCGAAAAGAGCTATTCAGCATGCGGGACGCAGCCAGGATGGTTCTTTTGCTATAATATAACAACATATTCCAATATATAGGACAGTCTGAAAAAGTCTAAGAAAAACAGAAGAAAATACCTGCTTTTTTTTAAGTTTAGACGGTTTCTTTGTCATGCCGTTTGGTAAAATATTATATAAAGTAGGAATGTTTGAAAATAAGATGGGAAAGGACAATGGGAGCGTGAGTAATACAGGAAATTATATTGGGACACCATGGGGAATTATTCTATGTGTGGACTATTATCGGGATGAAAAAATAAATGGACGTATTTATCACAGATATCAGACCGAACCGATCCGCGTTGGAGGAATGACGGAAGCAGTTTTTGAAATCGATGCTTTTTTTGACCGGTTGGGATATCCATTTCCCGGAACAGAGAGCCACTATTTTATAAAGCATGAGAAGAAACAGCGGATAAAAATGGCAAGAAAGTTGAGTGATGAAGAGATGTTGAAGAATAATGGTGAAAAAGGAACATTCATAATCAGAGTAGAACAAAGACAACACAGCAGCTGGCAGGGAAGAGTTACATGGGTGGAAGAAGGAAAGACAGAGAACTTCCGCTCGGCACTGGAACTGCTCAAGATGATCGATGGCGCACTGGGTGGCATGGACATAAAGGAAGACGCAGAAGAAGAGAACCAGGAGAGAGCCGGATGACAGACAAAGAATTCCGAAGACTGAAGAGAAGTCAGCTGATCGATATCATCTACCATCTGAAAAAAGAGATAGAAGAACAGAAGAAGACGATCGAAGACCTGCAAAAGCAGCTGGAAGACCGGACGATCCGGATACAGAATGCGGGTTCTATCGCAAGTCCGGGAATTGATACAGGAGGAAACAGATGGTAAAAGCCATAAAAGTAATGCTGATACCAAACAATGTACAGAAAACTAAGATGTTTCAGTACGCAGGTGCTTCAAGATTTGCTTATAACTGGGCTTTGGCCAGGGAAAAAGAAAATTATGAAAAAGTCTTAATATAAGTGAAGAAGAAAATAATAGTATTTATGTTTCGTAAAATGGAACTATATTCAAACTTTACGTGTACAAAATAAAAGAGAAGGGAATGAATAAGATGAAAGGAAATGCAGGACGTGGAAAACGAATAGCTGCAATCACAGCCGCAATTTTGACATTTACAGGCGTAGCAACCGTAAATCCTTACATGGTTTATGCACAGGATGCAGCGAAATCAATAACCATTACAGGAAATACAACGGAGATATTGAAAGGGTCTTCGGATGCTAAAAACCAGCAGAATCACTGGAGTATGCAGATTGATAATGAGACAGGAAAAGATATTCTGTTTTATGATTTAAAAGAAGATAATAAAGAAATCACTAAGAAGCAGGCATTCAAAGGAGATACTCTTGTACTTGACCTGGAGAATTATGACGGAAATTCTGTATATACAGTAGAGGTATATGGGGTCGACAAGAATATTAAAGCTTCTGCAAAACTTTATCAAGTGCAGGCAAATCTAACAGGTGATACAAGTACAAACGTGCCGATGGCAAATGGAGTTGTAAGCGAAGCTGAAAAAAGCAGAACATATGAGGCAAGTGAATCTTGCGTAGTGAACGATGTTGATTATGATTTGAATGGAAATGGAAATGTTTCTGTCGGTTACGACGATAATAAATCCAGTTCCGGTTACAGTGTTGACTATGTGAAACATGATTCCACAAAAAACAGCAATATTTATAAGGCCGGAGTTCAGCTTACCGATGATTCTGGAAATGTACTTAGTTCTGAAAATATTACATATTACGGAACATATACTTATCAGGCACCTAAAACCTTCAGCCAGACATCTACCGATGAAAATGGTAAGAGTATTGTGAATTATTATAAAGCAGTTGACGAAAAAGCCCAGGCAGTTCTAAAAAAAGAAGACAATGGTAAGAGTATAAAGATTGCATATCAAAAAGTAGATAGTCAGACAGCTTATGACTGGAACATCAATCTGATTGATTTGATGACTGGTAAGACACTTAAGACTGTTACGCAACAGATTGGAGTTGATGAATCACAAACTTATGATGTAGCATCCACCATTGAAAACGATGGTGTAACTTACACGTTGGATTCTTCCATGCAGTCATCTTACAAACATACATACGGCGATAAATCCAGAACGACGAACATCTATTATTATAACAAAGAAAAATGGATTCCTGAAAATGGATACGATATCACAGTCAAATATGTGAACATCGCAGATCGCTCGCAGATTACGACACAGACAATTACCGTGACAAATGAAGAAGATGCAGTAATTGATTGTCCGGCTGAATATCAGAACAACGGTCATACATATATTCGTCTGAAAGGACAGAGTGATACAATCCGTCATAGCTACTACTCAAATATCCGTCAGTATACGATCTACTATCGTGATAGCCAGGATACTATCAATGCAGATACAGAAATTACTTATGTGGTAGTAGATGGTGGAGAGATTACTGTAGATGATGTAATCTACAGAGTGGTACCGGGAACAACCGTGGCAGTTGCACAAAATCCAGGAACAACGAATGCAGCAACTGGTGAAACAGTAGGAGCATCCACAACCGTACTTGGTGATGGCAACACAGAAGGCACTACATCTCAGGTTGTACAGAGTGCAGATGATCAGGTGCCGTTGGCAGATCAGAAACTCGATAACAAAAAGACATCCAAAGACGAAGGAACACCATTAGCTCAAACATTACTTGAAAACAAAGTCGGAATGGTCATCGCAGTTGCAATTGTATTGCTGCTGGTCATCTTTGGAATCTTTATGGCAACTAAGAAACGCAATGAGAAGGGGAGGTAGGACAATATGAAACATACAAGACGTTGGCTCGCCTTGATACTTGCAATTGCACTTGTCGCAGCAAATGCATCTTATCAGTTAGGAACATCCCTATATGCAAAGGAAGATCAGGCGGCAGTAGAAACTCAGAGTGAAGAAAACCAGAAACAGGAAGCTGTTAATACAGAAGAACCGAAAAGTACCGGAAGTGCTCAGGTCGAAGAAGTTCAAGAAGATCAGAATACTTCTGATGATGCCACACAGGCAGAAGAAAGTAAAAATACTCAGGCAGCTGCAAAAGCCTCCAGTTCCGCAGATAACAATGCAGAGCAGAACCAGGCAGATATCGCACAGGCAAATGAAAATGCAGTTGCAGCTGCAACTGCTTCAGATGTTGCTCCAACACTGGCTGCTAATACAGACGGAAGCGTCAGCGGAAGCGGGTATGATAGTATTACGCTAGTAGTTAATACAGATGGAATTACAAATCAGAATAATACAAAATTCAATATCAAATTTGATACAGGAAATACAGAAAATAATAAAAAGATTTCAGCCTCTAACCTGAATCCATCAGAAGGCTTAGCAAGCAATCTGATGAAGAACAGAGGTGGAACATATGATGTAAATGGTTTTAATAAAAATGCATTTACGATTACGGTTACAAAGGGCGCTGACTGCAAGAACTCTATAAAGACAGAGGCAACAGTGGATGTGGCAAGCGGAACAGTTACACTGAATATTTCCGATTACTACGAGTCCTCTTATAACGACAAAACATTTACAAATCCAACAGCAACATCACTTGGAAGTGTTAATGATTTTGCAGTATTTGCAAATAATTACAAGAACCACGTAGACATGGAAGGTAATATTGCAGTAAAAAATCTTAAGCTTGCCAATACAAATAGTGGTAACTCTGATGAAGTACAGGCAAGAGATTTTAATTTGAACTATGTAGAGAACTTTGAATTAAATTCTATGAAAAGTGAGTTCTTCCGTAAGGCAGATCCACTGATTATAGGAGATTTATATGAGATAAATACACAGGATTCAAACTTTAATCTGAAACTTGCAAATGGTTCAGTAATCAATCTTGGTCCATCCAACAAAATGAAAGATGTTGTGAACATTAAGAATTCCTCATATAAGATTAATTTTGATGAGGCAATGGCTGGGTTAAGACAATATGCAAGTACAATGTATCAGAAAAAGGATACAGATAGTGTTAGATTTAAAAGTTCAGATCAGGTTGATTCAGAAAATCCAGAGAAATATGTGATTGGCAAAACAGGATCTGTTAAGGTTATTGAGTGTGTAGAGAATGTAAATAATATTATTAATATCAAAGCAAGTGATTTAAAAAAATGGGCAGATAATGTTCAGATTACTGGTCTTGGTGATACTGGCTCTGTAACATTTAATATCAAGTATGATGTGGCACAAGAATTTACAAAACCACATTTTACAATTAATGGAACTGGAACAGGTGGTTATGACGTAACAGGAGGAAGAATCCTTCTGAACTTTGGTACACAGCAGGGAGAAATTACTTTTGGAGAGTTATATTCTGGAACAATTCTTGCACCGAACGCAACAGTCGATATCTATGCAACACATAACGGTTCTGTATTTGCAGATACGGTAGAGAATATTAAAGGTGAGATTCATAAGAATCCATGGAAACCGGGAAATGAACAGAAACCAGCATCTGTGAAGGTTACTCTGAAAGGTACGAAGACTTTAAACGGAACTTCCGCCCAGAAAGATGCATTCTCATTCCTTCTTCAGCAGACTGATGAAAATGGAACGGTACTTGAGAATGGCCATCAGCAGAATGTAAAGAATGGTGAGAATGGTCAGATCAGTTTTGATGAGATTACTTACACGACACCTGGAACATATTATTACAAGATTTCAGAAGTATCAGGCAGTGATGTGAATATCAGATATGATGCATCTGTTTACAAAGTTGTGGTGACTGTAGATGAGAACATGACTGCAACAGTTGCCTACTATAAGGACGGCAATCTGGTTAATAGTGATACAGGAGCAGCATTTTCAAATACATCAATTGTAAGAGAAGTAAAGGCTTCCCTTCAAGGAAATAAGACTTTGAATGGGCAGCCGTCAACAGCATCATATAAGTATCAGGTCGTTGAAGTAGCTGATGAAAAAGGAACAGTGAAAGATAACGCCCAGAGCTGGGAAGTAACAAATAATACAACAGAAACCGCAGCAATTGAATTTCCAGAATTTACTTACAATGCCGCAGGCGATTATTACTATAAAGTTACAGAGGTAAATGCAAATGCTGATGGCATGGAATATGACCCGAGTGTATATATTGCACATGTGTCAGTAGCAGCACAGAATGATGGTTCTCTGACAGCTTCTGTTACATACAGAAAATATGCAAGTGCTGATCAGATGAATTCGGAATCAGCAGCAAATGCAGATAAGATTACATTTGCAAATAAGACATTAAAAGCACAGGTAACATTTACTGGTAATAAGACAGTCAATGGTTCTGAGGCAAAAGATAAATTCTCTTTCAAAGTTGTAGAAAAAGATAAAGACGGAAATGTAGTTAATACAATTTCCGATAACATTACGAACAAGACTGGTGAGGGAGAAAACGGAGCAATCCAGTTCCCAGCCATTTCTTATACGAAAGCCGGAATCCATTACTATGATGTAAGAGAAATAAATGACAGCGCAGATACCACTGGAATTGCTTATGACAACACTGTATATACGGTGGTTGTAGTGGTTGGAGATGATAACAGTGAAAGTGGTACAGGTCTTACTACAAACGCTGTATATTACAAAGATTTCGACTACAAAACAAAAACTGGAGTAAGTGTTGAGAATAACAGTATTACATTTGCAAATAACATGAGTGCTTCTGTAAGCTTAGAAGGTATGAAGACACTGGATGGAAAGAAAGTGTCCAAAGCTGGTGAGTATAGCTTTGACATCGTTGAGACAAATGCATCAGGTGATGCACTTGAAGGTGAAGCACCACAGTCAGTATCCAATGATAACACTGGTAAGTTTACATTCCCGGCTTACACATACACAGACGAGGGAACGCATTATTACAAGATTACAGAGAACCAGAATAATCCGAAATCAGGAATCAAGTATGATACATCAAGCTATCTTGTAACTGTAACCGTTGCTAAGACTGTAGAAGACGGAAAAGTTTCTCTTAAGGCTACAGTAACAGATACTAAGAAGACAGATGCCAACAACACGGTATCAGATACAAAAGACATTACATTTAATAACCAGACAATCACATATTCCGACGCAAAGATTCAGCTGACAGCAACCAAGAATCTGGCAGGAAGTCCATCTGAAAAAGAATTTGATTTCAAGATGGAAGAGTGTGACGAAAATGGAAATGTAACAGCTGGAACAAAAGTAGTTACAGCAAGTAATGATAAGAGTGGACTCATTACCTTTGATGAATTGACATACAAAGATGCCGGAACGCATTACTACAAGATCAGTGAAGCAGCTCCGGAGAATCCGGAAGCCAATATTGTTTACGACAATGCAGCTTATATTGTAAAAGTGGACGTGACAAAGGATGATACGGCAGCAGCATTAACAGCAACAGCATCTGAGTACAAGAAACTTGTAATTGGTGCAGACGGACAGACAACAACAGAAAATGTTGAGTCGGTTGTATTCAATAACGGAATCAAAGTATCCACATCATTTACAGGGCAGAAATATGTAGATGGTGAGCTGGCATCAACAGCCGGAGCATTTAGCTTCACCCTTACAAGAACAGATGATACATATGCAAATGCATTGACAGGCGAAGATGCATACAGTGAGACGGTTTCCAATGATGCAGCTGGAAATATTACATTTACAGAGATCAACTACGATACACCTGGAGATTATTACTACACGATTTCTGAAAATGTACCAGAACAGCAGGAAGCTAATATGTACTATGACGAGGCTGTTTACAGGGCAAAGGTAACAGTAAGTAAGGACGGTCAGATAACAGTCGAGAAGAGCGTTGTTCCTTATGTTGGATACGAAGGTGATGACGGAAATACATTTGAGCCAGTAGAGGACGATGAATTCCTGATATTTAATAACTATCACTTTATGACAATGAGTATGGATTATGCTCTTGCCACGATTACAGGAACTAAGACATTGAAAGGTGGTAATCTGGAAGCCGGAGAATTCCGATTTGGACTGTATGATTCAAATGGAACATTGATTGACACAAAAACAAACGATGCTTCCGGTAAGATTACATTCCGTACAATTCCATATTATACAGCAGGAACTTATTCTTACACTGTAAAAGAGATTAATGAGCAGGGTGAAAATAACGTTAGCGATATTGAATATGATCCGTCTGTATATACCGTTACGGTAAATGTGGATGAAAACATGGATACGTCTATAACTTACATAAAAAATGGAACAAATGTGGATAACTCATCCGAGAGTGTAGATGGAATCTCATTTGAAAATAAGATGTCTGTAACAGCAGTAGCTATTGATCCAGCGGTTAAGAAAGTATTAAATAATGCTGAACTTCAGCCGGGAGAATTTACATTCCAGTTATTTGATGAGAATAATAACTTGATTGATACTAAGAAAAATACAGACAATGGTTCTGTACTCTTTGATTCCATTATATTTGATGAAGTTGGAGATTATAATTACACAATTAAAGAATTGATTCCGTCAGATCCGGGACAAATTACTTATGATGACAGAGAAATCAAGGTCAATGTAAGTGTAACAAAGGATGATACAACAGGAAATCTTGAGGCGGCCATTACTTATCTTGAAGATAATGCACCGACAGAAGAGCCGACATTTGTAAATACATATAATCCAATCAGCATACGCGTACAGAAGACTTCTAAAGACGGCAGTAAAGATCCGCTTAAGGGAGCAACTTATGCACTGTATAAAGTACTTAGTGGTGAAGGCCGCGACATTCTGATAGGCACACAGATATCGGATGAAAATGGTTATATGACATTTGAAAATGTAGAACCAGGAAGTTATTACTTCAAAGAAGTTTCAGCTCCAGCAGGTCATACTGTTGACGAATATGCAACAAAGAAATTCACGGTATCTGCAGATGGTACGATTAACCAACTGACAGCAAAAAGAAGTAGTAGAAGTACACAGGCAGTGATGTTCAGTCTTGACTCTCTGACAGCGGAAGATGCACAGATTAGTGCCCTTGAAGCAGACGATAACAAAGATGCTATAGTACTTGTCGAGGCACCGGGAGTCAGTGATGAAGTGACAAAACTTAGTGTATCAAAACTGGATTATACAAATCATGAATTTGTGACAGGAGCCAAGATGCAGATTCTTGAGAAATCCTCCGGTAAGATTGTAGCAGAGTGGACGACAGGAGATTCAGCCGAGTCATTCGAACGAAAATTGAATGTTGATACATCGTATATTTTACGTGAGGTATCTGCACCAGAAGGATATGATCTTGCTGAAGATACAGAATTTATAATTGATGCATATGGAATTCTGAGCATTATATCAGGTCCGGATGCGGAGAAGACAAGTGATACAGCCTTAAGGATCTATGATAAAAAACTTGGCGTGACAAAAGTAACAAAAAATACGAAAGAAAATCATAATCAAAAATTTGTGGATGTAGTAAAAACTGTGAAAACAGGAGATACAGCCCAGATTGGATTATTTGCAATTCTTTCTATTGCAGCAATTGTAGTTGTGATTATCGTACTTCGCAGAAGAAAAAATTCATAAAGTAAATGATTGAGGGGGCTGTGAAAAAAGAATAGTCCCAAAAAAAGAAAGACCAAGAGTTTATAATGAACTCAAGGTCTTTCTTTCTGTTGCCAAGCATACGACAAAAAGGTCCGGTGGACCTTTTTTAGTTACAGCGGGGAATAATTTCTGTTTCCGTCAGGGCTGCCGACCGGAGGAACGACAGGTATTGCACTTTTAGTGAACAGATTGACCGGATTATCCGTTTCGATGTTCGTGCTGGGATTTAATATTGTGATGCTGGTGGTCGGATTTATTTTTCTTGGAAAGAAATTCGCATTTACGACTATTGTAAGTACATTTACCTATCCAATCTGTCTGGAGTTATTCTTGTTATAATCTATACAACAGTGCTGAATAAGGTATTACTCTTTGGTGGATCTAAAATGGAGGTTAAGATCATCAGCAGAAATCCGGAGCAGATTCGTCAGGCGATTATCGGGCATCTGGACCGGGGACTTACAATTCTGCGTGCAGAGGGTGGATATTCACAGGAAGACCACCAGGTGCTTCTCGTTGTTGTGTCAAATTGTGAACTGCCTCAGTTGGAGCGTATTGTAAAGAATATTGATCCAGAAAGCTTTGTAATCGTAAGTGAGGCCAGAGAAGTCAGCGGACGCGGATTTTCATTGACAAAAGAGCATAAGAGTACTCAGAGAAAAGAAAATTGAGCCAGCGTAAATGTGAAGTAAGAATTTGAAAATATCAGCCGAAAGTCAGAATTGAAAAATAAGGTAAAAAATAAAGTTGAAAAATAAAGTGAAAAAATGATTGACATTAGGGTAAACCTCTAGTATAATCATTTTTGCTGGAGAAATACTCAAGAGGCTGAAGAGGCGCCCCTGCTAAGGGTGTAGGTCGGGTGACCGGCGCGAGGGTTCAAATCCCTCTTTCTCCGTAGGTAAGAGATTTGGAAGAAATTCCAAATCTCTTTTTTTTCGTTCTAAGCAAAGACCGCTACTTGAAATTTACATTTGTCTGAGGTACTATCTTTTTAAATAAACTACACGTATAGAAGGAAAGATGTATAAGAAACAGGGAATGGAGAAAAAGTATGGATGATAAAGAACTTGGACGCATGCTTCGGCTTGAGAAGGTAGAAGAGAATACATTTCCAGAGGAAAAGACAAAAGAAGTATTACAAAAAGAAAAGCATGATCAGCTCAAATTCCGTCTGAAGAAACGAATCCGTCCGGAAGTATTTGCACGGATGCCGGAAGAAATACAGGATTTCCTGATAGATATGGATCCGACAGACATGAAAGAAGTATATATATCTACATTGCTGAATCTTCCATGGGAGTCTGAGTTCAAGGTTCCAAAGATTGAGTTAATGGAAGCCAAGACGATGTTGGACAGTTCACATTATGCTATGCTGGAGGTAAAAGAGAAGGTATTACGTTATATGGCTTGCCAGAAGTACCTTGGAAAAAACTACGGGGCAGTTATGCTGCTTGCCGGACCTCCCGGAGTAGGCAAGACATCCATTGCAGTTTCGATTGCAAAGGCGATGGGAAGACCTTGTGTGAAAATATCACTGGCAGGTGTTTCGGATGCATTATTTCTACGAGGAACACAGACAGTATTCAATAATGCCAAGCCGGGAAGGATTGTGGATGCTCTGGTACATGGGAAAAGCTTCTGCCCATTGATCTTATTGGATGAAATTGACAAAATGGGAAGTTCCATCGAACATGGCTGCCCGGAAAATGTACTTCTTGACATATTAGACAGTGACCGTTCAAAATTTGTAGATAACTATCTGGGATTTCCGCTGGATCTGTCAAATGTAATTTTTGTGGCAACAGCTAATAGTCTTGAACCGTTGTCGCCGATATTACAGGATCGTCTGGACATTGTAGAATTACCTCCATATACGATAAGAGACAAAAAGCAAATTGTGAAAGGATACATTTGGCCAAAACTGATCAAGGAGTATCAAATAGAGCAGGTAGATATTGAGGAAGATGCAATAGAAGAATTGATTGCACTGTGTCCGGAGGAAGGTGTCCGTGACCTTGAAAGGATCTGCCGGAAAATGTGTGAATCTGTTATTAGTTTATATTATGTAGAAGGAAATATCATAAAGAACATCAAAGCAGAGAATCTGGCAAAAATAATGGGACCTATTTATTATAGATAAGATTGTAATAATGGGCACTATATTTTGTATGTTATATGCGTGTAAACACTAAGTATAGATGCGGAAAATTAATGAGAAAAAGATGTAAAAAAAGATGAATAAAAGTATTGACATATGGTTGTCTAAATGATATTATAACTAAGCTGATTCGCGAGAAAACAATTCTTAAGAATCAAAAAAAGAATAAAAAAGTTATTGACAAGAGTTAATAATTATGATATTCTAGACAAGCTGTTTCGAACGACAGAGATGATCGAAGCGGACAGTGAAAAAAGAAAAATAAAAAAGTTGTTGACAAGCGATTGTGAATGTGATAATATAAAT